>Ga0066853_10000793_pt1 | contig 12204 bp, 8 predicted proteins | sample ETNtaG_28_FD_67284 | JGI IMG/M metagenome (GOLD analysis project Ga0066853, IMG submission 67284) | Marine microbial and viral communities from oxygen minimum zone, Eastern Pacific Ocean - ETNP201406SV61 | ecosystem: Environmental > Aquatic > Marine > Oceanic | place: Pacific Ocean: Eastern...
GGTGACCCTTATCCGATCAAGGGACTCTGGCTCTACACCAACAATTTCATGGCCGGCACGGCACAGGACCCGAGGCGACATTATGAAGCGGTTAAGAAACTCAATTTCAATGTCGTTGTCGATAACTTCATGACACCGACTGCCTCGGCTATTGCCGATATCGTATTACCCGGCCAGACCATGGCGGAAAAAGATTCTGTTTTTACCACCGGTGTTATTCTTAACGCCATGCATGGGCCGCTTAAAATCGGCGATACCAAGTCTGGCTGGGATGTTGCCTTTGAAATGGGCAAACGGCTCAATCCGCAGGCGGTACCGTGGGATACGCTACAGGATCTGTTTACCGAACGCTTGCGCCCGGCGGGGGTCACCTTCAATGAATTGGTTGAAAATAATGGTATGCTGACGCCAAAGGATCACATTTCCGGTGGCAGACCCTACCGCCGTCATGAAAAAGGTCAGCTGCGGCCGGATGGTGAACCCGGTTTCCGTACACCGACCGGTAAGATCGAACTTTATTCGACCAAGTTCGAGGAATATGGCCTCGACCCGCTGCCTTTCCACGAAGAACCCGTTGAAAGCCCGATTAGCACACCGGAGATATTCAAAGAGTATCCGCTGATCATGATAACCGGGCGACGCAATCCGACTTATTACCATAGTGAGCACCGGCAAATCCCCTGGCTGCGGCAGTTTGACGGGGAGCCCTATGTCGAGTTGCATCAGGAAACTGCTGCCGAACTTGGTGTTGAGGATGGCGAATGGGTCTGGATCGAAGGCGTACGCGGCAAGGTTAAACGCAAGCTCAGAACTACGCCGGTAGTGCACCGGCAAATGGCGATGGCGCCGCATGGTTGGTGGTATCCGGAAAAGGAAAACAAAGCGCCGATTCTCAATGGCATTTGGGATATCAACCTCAACCAATTGATCCCAATGGGTCATCAAGGTAAATCCGGCTTTGGCGGCGCGCCACTCAAGACCATGCTGTGCAAAATTTATCCGATGGAGAAAGTCTCTTAGAGTGCTTAGCAATAAAATTGAATCGACTTTATCGATTGTCGACGGGGTGGATTAACGCCGTACTTCGTCAAGCAGATTTTCAGGCGGTATTACCTGTCTATGGTAAGCTTCAAGCTCAGCCCTTAGGTGATCCGAGAACGGAGTTGGGCGTCCGGTTTCCATGCTGATCAGAACTTGAACTGAATGGGCACGCAGGCGGACTTCTCTTTCAACGGTACCGAGAAACCTAAGCTCAAAAGAAGAGGTGCCGAATTTTTCCAGAACGATTGCCATTTCTATCGATTCCCCCAAACGGCAGGGTTTCACAAATTGGCAGTCAAGTTGCGCAGTGGGTTGGCCAATTCCTTGGACCAGGATCATGTCAGCAAAATTTGTGTCGAGCCGTTTGGTGAACCAATCTTCGACAACGGCTTGAAACATTTCAAAATAACGCGGGAAAAAAACATATCCGGCCGGGTCCGTATGGGTGAACCTGATGGGTCTCTTGATTGAAAATGGTTTGGTTGGGTCGATATCATTCATTCTTTAATCCTACACTAGTGCCGCGAATTGATTTTATGTTCTCAAGTATTACGACTTTTTTGCATGTCCCTAGGTTATTGACCTATTCGGAAACACCGTGCTGGTCAATAAAATTGGTTATCGCCTTGATCGTTGCAGCTGGTTGATCCAAATGCGCTGAGTGTTTGGCACCTTCGATTATAACTGTTTCGGTTAGGCAATTTAAGCCGGCTTCAATCGCATTAACTTGAGCAATCGAGCCATATTGATCATCAGCTCCCTGCATAACGAGTGAGGGAACGTTGATGCCGGGTAAAAACTCTTCGATATTCCAATGCCAGAAATCCGCATGGAGCCAAATGTCATTCCAGCCGCGAAAAGCGCAGTCGACATTGTCACCATGATATTTGGTGAGGCCTTGCCGCAAATCTGTTGTTTCATAGGCAATCTTGGCCTTGGCGATACTATTCACGGTGACTTCTTCATTAAAAATATGGGCGGCTATTAAGATGATAGCTTTAACCCGCGGGTCTTTAACCGCGCCAGCATGAATAATCGCAATCGAACCGCCGTTGCTATGACCGATCAAAATGGCCGAAGAGATACCCGCCGCATCAAGCACCGGAGACACCACGTTCAATCCTTCATGGTGCATATACTCTACCGGTCGCGGCAGCGGGATCGGATCGGAGGCGCCATAGCCTTGGCGGCTATAAACAAAACCATTCAGTCCTACTTCCTGGCAGAGTTTTTTCGGAAAATCACGCCACATCGCAACACAGCCCAATCCTTCATGCAGAAAAACCAAAACAGGCTTCTCAGGACCGGCGCCAGCATCAAGTTGTAGACATTCCAGTTTAACGCTGTTGACGTTAATAAATTGCGGATCAACCGTCATTAAATGTTAGAGGCCAAACATCTTTATCGCATTGCCGCCTTTAATTGCTTTCGCTTCATCAGCCGGGCGAGTGGCGATCAAATCATAGAGCTTTGGTATGTCGCAGGGCATCGGGAAGTCGGTGCCGAACAACACTTTTTCAGGTCCGGCGATATCAATGCAGAGGCTTAGTGCACCTGGATCATAGAGCACGGCATCATAATAAATACAGCTGAAATATTCGCTCGGCAGTTTATCAATTTTCATCTTCACCAGGGTTTCGACTTGGAAGAACATATCGACCCGGCCATTGACGTAAGGAATGTAGCCGCCACCATGCGAAGCAATTACCTTTAAATCCTGAAAACGTTCGAAGAATCCGTCGACCGCCATACGCGCGATGCCAATCGTGGTATCAAACATAAAGCCTACTCCAGGCATCAAAATACGCTCGATACCAAACTCAGCTTCATTGGCGCCAAAGGGGGCTGTCGGATGAACCAGTACGGGCAGTGCGTGTTTGTTTATCTCAGCCCATACCGGCTTGAACAACGGATCAATCAGATGCTTGCCGTTGATGCTGGCAGTGACCATAACGCCAACCGCACCTTTCTCAAGAGCCCGGTTCAATTCGGCGATAGCTTTATCCGGATATTCGAATGGTAGGGAGGCAAACCAGCGAATGCGATCCGGATAGGCTATCTGGCCCGCCACCATCTCATCATTTGCCAGCTGGGCGGTCTTGGCGCTAACTTCTTCGCCGCCCCAATAAACATTGGGCGAAGTTAATGAAACAATTGAAACGTCGATACCGTGTTCATTCATGGCAACGATGCGCGCGTCATAGTCGAAGGCTTCCTTTTCCAAGGCGCAGGCAGTCGCCCCTTTTTCCACCAGATAGTCGCGGCCATCCTCCATCGTGCCGGTGCTGTAGGTCGGGCCGCCATGTTTGTGCAGCATGTCGAGCCAGGAATTGCCAAACATGTGGGTGTGAATGTCGACGACGGTCATGTTTCAAGTCCCTTTAAACTGGTAATAGATTGATGCCGACAAACTAGAATTTAAGAATACTGGATACAACACCAATTTGTGCTAGAATTACAGACCTGTGGCCAGTGTACTAAACTTGGTTGAAAACCATGGCAAAAAACACCGATTTAAAGAAGATAAAAAAGTGGCTTGAAAGGTTGCGGAAAGAACTTCTTGAGCGCGTCGAGTTAACCGAAGATGACCGCAAACCTGTTGAACTTGACCAGTCTCAGGTGGGCCGACTGTCCCGTATGGATGCTATGCAAGTGCATGAAATGGCCCTCGAACAAGAACGCCGCCGCGAAATCGAATTGCACAAAATTGACGCCGCTCTTGAACGAATCAAAGCGGGTGAATACGGCTTTTGTACCTATTGCGGTGAAGATATCTCTCCCAAGAGATTAGAGTTTGATCCCGCCGCCCCACTTTGTGTCGATTGCGCCAGCAGTTAGCAGCCTAATTTTTCCGTGAAATTATCCAGAAGCGAATTGACGCGAGAGATAGTGAAACGATGCTGGCGATCAGTATTGATTCGAAAAGTCCAATCGCACCACGTCCGGCAGGGAGTGACAGATACCAGGCGAGTGGGATCATAATGAACAGATAAGCGATGACGTGAAGGGCTGCCGGCACCCAAGTTTCGCTACATCCCCGCAAAGCATGGGCCATGACGCTCTGGCCGCCATCAGCAATTAACACCAAAGCGATGAAGCCAATTAATGGTGCAGCGCGGCTGACCAAATCCAGATTGTCAGTGAACCCCACAGCGATTTGCACATTGAAGGCGAGCAGAATAATGCCGAGCAAGCTCATCGCAATGACCGTCAGCCCAAGACCGGTCCAGCCGGCATAAACCATGTCACGCCGCTCTCCTCGCCCGTGGGCATTGCCGACACACACTGCCGTCGCCGAGCCGAGCCCGAGGGCAAACATAAAAGTAAGCGCCAGCGCGTTGAAGGCGATTGAAAAAGCTGCGAGCGGCATCACACCCAACAATCCGGCAAACAGGCTCATCGAGGAAAAGGCGCCGGATTCGATGGCGCTACTGGCACCGGCACCGAGGCCGATTTGACGCAGTTTTACCCAAGCACTCCAGCCGCCACCCAAAATCAAATTGGCGTGCCTGCGGATAGCCAATTCCTCGTGATTTTTGAGGTTCCAAACGTAATATAGAACACAGCCCATCATGATGGCTCGTACGCATACAGTTGACCAGGCTGATCCCGCCGCTCCCATTTCCTGTGCGCCGAAATGACCAAAGACCAGAATCCAATTGAGGATGACGTTAAATAAATTACCGATTATCATAATATACATGCCGACTTTGGGCCGTTTGAGACCTTCGAGAAAAAAGCCGGTGGCGACAAATATGAGCATTGGCGGCATGCTCCAGCCAATAATGCCAATAATCTTGCCGCCTCCTTGGGCCAGTTCCTGAGACTGTCCGGTTAGCAGTAAGAACTCTTCACCAAAACTCGATAATACCAAGCCAATCAGCCCAAGAGCGAAGGCGTAAGTTATCGAGCGGCGCCACACGGCGCCGCATTGTTCAGGTTCCTTAGTCCCGAGGTAGTACGCCGTCATCACCAACGTGCCCGTCAACAGGCCAAAGCTGCTCACCATAAGAAACATCATCGGTGCCAGCCCGATACTTTGGTAGGCCAGTTCCGGCGCTGAATAATGGCCAACCATAACTGCATCGACGATCATCATCACCATCATGCCGGCGCGCGCCATAATAGTTGGCACCGCGAGGTGAAAAATATCGCGCGCATGACGCTTGATTGTTATCTTAACGGTTTCGGGTGGTGTCATAATTGTGTCTGTTCAGTGATGGAGAGATGCTGATAGCATGACTCCTCCAATGTTTCCCGCACTATTATTTTTGCTTTAAGGTGAAATAAATTTCTGGGGAAAAATTTATGTCGGCAGAGATGGAAGCGCATTTTAATAAAATTTTAATTAAATGATAGACGTCACCAAGCGCGAGTAACAACGAGCTATTCACCATGACGGCGTCGATTAGCCCTTTTTTAAGAACGCCATAAAAACTATGGATAAAATGATCGCCAATGTCGAAGCGTCGCTGGATGAATTCGGTGGACCGTGGCTGTTGGTAGAGGAATACAGGCTGGCTGATGTGGTGGTAACGCCTTAAATGTTGCGGCTCTCGTATTTTTCTTTCGATAGTATGTGGCAAGATAGCCGGCCTCGCGTTGCCGAGTGGTGGGAACGAATTTAAGCCCTATCCAATTACCGTGAGGTGATTTCGCCGGACACACCGACAGCAAATCTTGAAAAACGCCAAGCCAATGGCGCGAAAGAACGGCCAAGGGTGAAGTAAATATCAGGCCTGTGAATTAAGCCGATTCTGCCTTGCGGTTTTGCCGTTTGCGCTTGTGGATGTCGAGATAGCGTTTGCGCAGCCGGACCGATTGCGGCGTAACCTCGACCAGCTCATCATCACCGATATAGGCGATGGCTTTGTCCAGCCCCATTTCAATCGGCGGCGTTAAATCAACCGCATCATCTTTGCCGGAAGCTCGAATGTTAGTGAGCTGTTTGCCTTTGAGTGGATTAACTTCAAGGTCATTGCCACGGCTGTGCTCACCGATGATCATGCCGCCATAAACTTTGTCGCCAGCATTGATAAACATCGGCCCACGTTCCTCAAGATTCCACAGCGCATAGGCCACCGCTTTACCGTCGCCTAAGGAAATGAGTGTGCCATTCCGCCGTTTATCAATCGGTCCCTTATAGGGTGCATAGCCGTGGAACAACCGGTTGATGATGCCGGTGCCACGGGTGTCGGTGAGGAATTCACCGTGATAGCCAATAAGTATCCGTGAAGGGACATGGAAAATCAGCCGTTGCTTGCCGCTGCCTGAGGGCCGCATATCGAGTAATTCGCCTTTGCGGGCGGAGATTTTCTCAACCACGGTGCCGGAAAATTCTTCGTCGACATCAATAACGACTTCTTCAATCGGCTCCAGGCGCTGACCGGTTTCCGGGTCTTCTTGATAAACCACGCGGGGACGGCTAATTGACAGTTCAAAACCTTCACGCCGCATGGTTTCAATGAGAACTGCCAGTTGAAGCTCGCCCCGCCCTGCAACTTCAAAGGCGTTCGAATCAGTAGTAGTCGTAATTTGTAATGCAACATTACCTTCGGCTTCACGCAACAGGCGGTCTAAAATAACCCGCGAGGTCACTTTATCGCCTTCGGTGCCGGCCAAAGGTGAATCGTTGATTGAAAAAGTTATCGACAAGGTCGGCGGATCAATTGGCTGTGAATCGATTGCCTGTTCAATTATTGGTGCGCAGATGGTGTCGGCAACTGTTGCTTTGGTCAGTCCAGCAATGGCGACGATATCACCGGCTTCAGCTTTTTCAACAGGGGTGCGTTCTAAGCCACGGAAAGCGAGCAGTTGAGTGGCGCGGCTATCTTCAACGACTTTGCCATCACGGTTGAGCGCACGAATTGCCATGTTGCGGGAAGCTTTACCCGATGCAATTTTGCCGGTGAGGATCCGGCCAAGGTAAGGATCATATTCTAAAGTGGTCGCCAGCATGGTGAATTCACCTTCTGCTTCGACGCTTGGCGCTGGCACATGCCGTAGGATCAGATCAAACAGCGGGTCCATGTTGTCTTTGAGGCCTTCGGGTTCAACCGCAGCCCAGCCTTCTTTGGCGGAAGAATAAAGATGCGGGAAATCGAGCTGATACTCATCAGCATCAAGGGCTGCAAATAAATCAAATATCTCGTCTAATACCTCGTCGGCGCGTTGATCAGGGCGATCGACTTTGTTGATCAGAACCATCGGACGAAGGCCAAGTCCAAGTGCCTTGCTTAATACGAATTTAGTTTGCGGCATCGGACCTTCGGCAGCATCAACAAGAACGACAACGCCATCAACCATGCTTAAGATGCGCTCCACCTCGCCACCAAAATCCACGTGACCCGGTGTGTCGATGATGTTGATGCGCGCATCGTTCCGTTCAACCGACGTACATTTTGCCAGGATCGTGATGCCGCGCTCGCGCTCCAAATCAGTGGAATCCATTGCGCGTTCCTGTACTTGCTGGTTTTCGCGAAAGACGCCGCTTTGTTTGAGCAGGCAATCCACCAGGGTCGTTTTACCATGATCAACATGGGCGATAATGGCGATGTTGCGTAAATCCATCGACTTTACACTTCTCTCATAAGCAAAAAATTTTCGAAGTTTTGGAAGTGGCCCGGGCTATTAGAATTGTCGCAGAAATTATAACTAATTTCTGAAGTGACGGCTGAAATTTAAAAACTGGCTTTTTTATCATAATTACCGTTCCCTAGTGCCGTTTATTTAGGGTATTAGGATACAATAAGTCAGCTAAAAAGGCGACTAAAAGGCGAAATATTAGGGAGAGAATTTTATGGCCGCCCCAGAAAAAATGATTCCGATGGCTTCACCGGAAGTTGAGGTTGAGAATTTAGGTGATGGCGGTGTCATTCTGCGCTCACCTCAGCCAATCGGTGAGTATCCAGATTCGCAAAATGCCTGGCTTGTTGCCTGGGCAGAAGAAACGCCAGATGCCATTTTTGTTGCCGACCGGACTGGACCTAATGGCGAATGGCGCCGGGTCTCTTACAAAGATTTTCTCGCTCAGGTAAAATCGATCGGCCAAGCTTTGCTCAATCGTAATTTGTCGGTCGACCGTCTTGTTGCCATACTGTCAGATAATGCCGTTGACAATGCTCTGCTGCTGTTTGGCGCAATGCATGTCGGTATTCCAGTGGTGCCAATCTCGCCAGCTTATTCTCTGATGTCGCAGGACTTTGGCAAACTTAAATATATCATCGGTATGGTATCGCCCGGCCTGGTCTATGTCGCCGATGGTGAAAAGTTTGGCAATGCACTCAAAGCCATTGACATTGGCGAAGTCGAAATTGTCGTCAGTGAAAATTCGCCGAAAACCGGAAAATCGACACTATTTGGTGATCTGCTCGCCACCGAACCAACAACAGATGTAGATCAAGCTTACGCCAAAGTTGGCCCGGACACGATAGCCAAAATACTTTTTACATCCGGTTCAACCGGTCAGCCCAAAGGCGTGATCAATACCCAGCGTATGTTGTGCTCCAATCAGCAAGCAATGGCTCAATGCTGGTCATTTGTCAGTGAAAAGCCACCGGTCGTTGTCGATTGGCTGCCGTGGAACCATACGTTTGGCGGTAACTTTGTGCTCAATATGACTTTGCGCAATGGCGGGACGATCTATGTCGATGGTGGCAAACCAGCTCCTGGAATAATCGAGCAAACCGTGGCCAACCTCAAAGATATATCACCGACCATCTATAACAATGTGCCGCGTGGGTTTGATATGCTGCTACCCTATTTAGAGAGTGACGCAGAATTACGAGAGTCTTTCTTCAAAAATCTTGACGTTATTTTTTATGCTGCAGCGGCGTTAACGCAAACTGCCTGGGAGCGTCTCGAAGTGCTTTCGGGAAAAGCCACAGGTCAGCGGGTGATGATGCTCTCGGGCTGGGGGTCGACAGAGACAGCGCCGGACAATACGATTGTTTATTGGCCGATTAAAAAGGCCGGTGTGATCGGTCTGCCGATTCCCGGTACCGAGATTAAACTAGTTCCAAACGAAGATAAGCTTGAGGTAAGAGTCCGCGGGCCCAACATTATGCCGGGTTACTGGAAGCAGGAGGAACTTACTAAGGAAGTTTTTGATGAAGATGGTTTCTATTGTATTGGCGATGCCGCCCGCTACGAAGACCCACTCGATCCTTGCAAAGGAATTGTCTTTGATGGCAGAGTTTCCGAAAACTTTAAATTATCGACTGGGACCTGGGTGTCCGTTGGCAATTTGCGAACAACCGTAGTCGCTGCCGCCGATAATGTCATTCAGGATGCTGTCATCGCTGGTCATGATCGTGACGAAATTGGGATTTTAGTTTTTCCTAACATTGTTGGTTGCCGGGCGCTCTGTCCCGATCTGGCGGAGGAAGCGCCTCTAGATGAAGTTATTGAGCAGCCGAGCGTGCGGCAGGCTTTGGTTGAAGGATTGCAAAGTCACAATATCAACAATCCGGGTAGTAGCACCCGGATAATGCGGGCGCTTATTATGACCGAACCGCCTAACATTGATGCTAATGAAATTACCGATAAAGGTTACATGAACCAGCGTGCGGTTTTGTCCCGGCGTGCTGGAATGGTGGAAATTTTATTCGCTGACACGGGCGGCAATATCGTTATTGAATAATCAGAATGTCTGGAACGCATTGATTTAACTAAATTAAGTGCCTATTTAGAACTAACGGAACATTTGTCCTGCCTCCCTATAACTGAAACGTTTTTGATATAAAAGCGAGTTTAGTTATGGGAGGTAATAAAAACACGGAAGCGATTTTCAGAAGAGGATATATTGAGAATATTGCGCCAGATTGAGCTAGAGCTGGCGAGAAGTGTTACAGTTGAGACAGCGATCCGAACAATTGGCATCAGTGATGCGACAATGATAAACGGAAATTTCGTCGAAATTCTTAGCATTTAAGCAATGTTAGGCAAGTTACCTAAAAGCGCAATGAATAATGTTAGTTTAGAAATAATCTAGAAAATTTAGCCAAATTGCTCTTTGGTTTTTAGAAACTGAATAGCCGGAAAATCTTCACTGGCGCGATCCAAATGCCAGGTATTGCGGGCAAGAAAGACAGGCTCTTTGTCATGGTCATCGGCAATGGTAGTGCTATTTTCATCGATAAATTTTCTAAGCAACTGGGCATCGTTGGCTTTAATCCAACGGGCAGTATAAAGCGTTGTTGATTCAAAAATCACTGGAACTTCATATTCGGTGCGAATGCGGTCAGCCATAACGTCGAATTGTAGCGAGCCGACGACACCAACAATCCAATCGGCGCCAATGCGAGGTTTGAAAACCCGGGCGGCACCTTCTTCAGCCAATTGCTGGAGCGCGCGGCCGAGATGTTTGGCTTTCATCGGGTCTTCTGGTCGCACGTTTTGTAGCAATTCAGGGGCAAAACTTGGAATACCGGTAAAACGCAGCTCTTCGCCTTCGGTCAGTGCATCACCGATCCGAAGATTGCCGTGATTGGGAATACCAATAATATCACCAGCATAGGCTTCCTCGGCGGTTTCCCGGTCCTGGGCGAGAAATAAAACCGGATTGTGTAAGTTCAGCATTTTGTTGCTGCGCACATGTTTAAGCTTCATGCCGCGTTTAAAATGTCCGGACGACAGTCTGAAAAAGGCAATGCGGTCGCGATGTTTGGGGTCCATATTGGCTTGAATCTTAAAGACAAAACCGCTGACATTGGATTCTTCCGGATCGATGGTGCGGTCTGTCGTAGGTTGGGGACGCGGCGAGGGGGCATATTTTCCGATCCCATTTAATAGTTCGCGAACACCAAAGTTATTTATCGCACTACCAAAAAATACCGGGCTGAGATGGCCCTCTCGGTATGCTTCAATATCAAATTCCAGGCAAAGACCGCGCGCCATCTCGACTTCCTCACGAAGCTTTTCAACGGCGTAATCAGGCAGCAGTTCATCAAGCCTGGGATCATCCAGACCTTCGCACTTTTCGATTTTTCCTGGATCGTCATTAGTGCCGCCGCTCGCTTTGCCTTTGGGCAAGAGAACGAGCTGATCATTGAGAATGTCGTAGCAGCCGAGAAAATCCCGGCCCATGCCGATTGGCCAACTGGCCGGCGTTACGTCGAGGGCTAGGGATTGCTCGATCTCATCCAGAATTTCGAACGGATCGCGGCCTTCCCGGTCGAGCTTGTTGACAAAGGTTACGATTGGCACATCTCGCAGGCGGCAGACCTCAAAGAGTTTACGGGTTTGCTGCTCGATGCCTTTAGCTGCATCGATCACCATAACAGCCGAATCCACGGCCGTTAGCGTGCGGTAGGTATCTTCACTGAAATCCTCATGGCCGGGCGTATCCAGCAAATTAAAGGTGCAGCCATCGTAGTCATAGGTCATCACCGATGATGCCACGGAAATGCCGCGCTCACGCTCAACCTTCATCCAATCCGAGTGAGCGCGCCGGTTCTCGCCACGCGCTTTAACCGCACCCGCCATCTGTATAGCGCCACCGAACAATAGCAACTTTTCGGTCAGTGTGGTTTTGCCGGCATCCGGGTGGGAAATGATCGCAAACGTACGTCGCCGGGATATGAACTCTTGAAGCTGAGACATTGTGAACGGGTATCAATCTTATTTTTGTTAATGGGCGGCGCAGACATAGCCAGTTTTATCTGTTTTTACCAGAGATTAATGGTTTTTACGCCGTTCCATAAAGCTGTAGCGGCTGTCCGAGGTCACGATGATATCAATGTCTTCACCATCGCGGCGTAAATTCAATGTAATTTCCACACCGGCATCACCTAACGACCACAGCAACCGGTACATTGCTGGCAAACTGGGAACATCTTGATCATTAATGCCGACGATAAGATCGCCGGGTTCAACAGCCGCCGTATCAGCTGGGCCGTCGGGGATAACACCAGAGACAAATAAGCGGTCCATGGCTTCTGCCGTATATATGCCAAGCCAGGGACGCTGTGGGCCGGAGGCTATTCCTTTTGAGATCAAATCGTCATGAATCGGCTTTAATAGATCAATCGGCACGAACATATTACCCGGACTGTCTTTTCTACTTTTTTCGGCATCATTAACCCAGAGAGATCCCAAGCCGCACAACCTGCCATCGCCGCGAATAAGCGCTGCGCCACTCCAATTGGGGTGGATTGGCACAGT
>Ga0066853_10000810_pt1 | contig 12115 bp, 9 predicted proteins | sample ETNtaG_28_FD_67284 | JGI IMG/M metagenome (GOLD analysis project Ga0066853, IMG submission 67284) | Marine microbial and viral communities from oxygen minimum zone, Eastern Pacific Ocean - ETNP201406SV61 | ecosystem: Environmental > Aquatic > Marine > Oceanic | place: Pacific Ocean: Eastern...
CAAGGTTCCTGTTCATGTGGCCAAATTCAAGAATTTCAGTTATGGGAGGGCCACAAGCGGCGGATGTGTTGACGACAGTCAAACAGGATCAAAGAGGGAGAGAAGGAAGAGAGCCGATGTATGGCGATGAGTTAGCCGCATTCCGATCTCCGATTCTAGAGAAATACGAAAGAGAAGGCTCTCCATATTATTCAACTGCGCGCATCTGGGATGATGGGATCATCGATCCAAGAGATACCAGAGATGTGTTGGGGCTATGTATCGCTGCCAGTTTGAATGCCCCAATGCCAGATACTGATTATGGTATCTTCAGGATGTGATTTTGCAATTGAAAATGTAAGAATTCCAATTGAAAGGTGAAAAGTATGGAGAAACCCCCTGATACCACTCTGGTGAAACTGGAGATAGATGATGCCAGTTGTCATATCATCCTCTCAAGAGAGGAGAAATACAACGCCATGAATTCGCAGATGATCGAGGAGTTGATTGGGCTGTTGAATTGGAGTGCCGATAATTCCGTCGCAACTCAAGGACGTCTTCACGATGAGGATGGCGTGCCATTGTTACGAGTGGTCATCATCAGTGGCGCTGGCAAACACTTCTGTGCTGGTGCCGACATCAATATGATGCGCGATGCCGGAGCAAAGACTGCTGAGCAGAATCGTGAGGACTCAAAACGTCTCGATGCCCTGTTCAACGGGCTCTGGTCCCATCCATGTTTCACTATTGGCGCAATCCAAGGAGTTGCTCTTGGTGGTGGCGCTGGATTGATTGCTTGCATGGATCATGTTGTGGCTGCAAGAAATACACGTATTGCTCTTTCAGAAGGGAAACTTGGGATTCTACCTGCTGTCATCGGACCCTATGTCTATCGTAGAGTTGGGAGTGCTTGTTTCCGTAGGTTGGCTATGCAGGCAAGTCGTATCGATGCAGACGAGGCTCTACGCATTGGCATGGTTGAACAATTGGTCGATACAGTGGATGACCTTGCAGCAAAGGTCGATGAAATGGTAGCTGAATTGATGACTACTGGACCGATGGCTGTTGCAAAAGCCAAGGAATTGACCCTAAACTTCGATAGATGGACCAGCAATGATGATGAATTACGACAATGGACTCTGGATTATACAAGCAGGATGCGCGCCAGTGATGAAGGTCAAGAAGGCTTGTCCTCGTTCCTTGAGAACAAAGATGCAAACTGGAAGTCCGGCTCAAAATGAGGTATTCAAATGGTTCTTGATTGGATGGAGGGCGCTGAACGTCCCTTCAGCAAAGTACTGGTCGCCAATCGTGGAGAGATTGCCTGCAGGATTATCCGAGCATGTAAGGAATTGGGGTTGAACAGCGTCGCAGTTCATGCTGAAGACGACAAGGACTCGCTATTCGTGGAGATGGCTGATGAATCGATATTGCTTGAAGGCACTGGGCTGGCTCAGACATATCTCAATGGTGAACAAATTATCTCTATCGCTCTGAAGAATGGAGTTCACGCTATACATCCCGGCTTCGGTTTCCTTTCAGAGCGCTCAGATTTCGCCAATGCTGTCAACTCAGCCGGATTGGTGTGGGTTGGCCCGCCTGCACAAGCCATCGACTCGATGGGTGACAAGATGACTGCACGAAGACTGATGCGTCAGGCTGGCGTTCCTGTTATTCCAGGTGAAGAAATAAACGAGTCCGACCCTGAAAAGGAATTGGCTGCGATTCATGAAGCCTCACAACGAATAGGCCTCCCACTGATGATCAAGGCAAGCGCTGGTGGAGGTGGTAAAGGAATGAGGATGGTTTCAGAATTCTCTGGAGTGAGGGGCGCGGCACAAGCCGCTCGACGTGAAGCAGAAGCAGCCTTTGGAGATGGCCGAGTCTATATTGAGAAGATGTTAACTTCATCAAGACATATCGAAATACAGATTCTCGCCGATTCGTTCTCCAATGTCATACATCTAGGTGAGAGGGAATGTAGCGTACAACGTCGTCATCAGAAGGTGTTGGAAGAGGCCCCCAGCCCTGTGGTCTCAGAAGGATTGCGCGCACAGATGGGAGCGGCTGCAGTCAATGCAGCAAAAGCGGTATTTTACGAAGGTGCTGGAACTGTTGAATTCCTTGTCACTACGCATGGGACCTTTCATTTTCTTGAGATGAATACCCGGATACAGGTTGAGCACCCGATAACTGAATGTGTGACTGGTGTGGATCTTGTGGTTGAACAATTCCGAATCGCAGCAGGTCTTCCACTGAATCGTGAACAGACAGATATCAGTATCAATGGTCATTCGATTGAAGTCCGGATTTATGCCGAAAGTCCGGCCTCGGGTTTTCTTCCAGCAACTGGAACATTAGCACGTTGGCAAGCGCCCGAAGGACCAGGAGTTAGGGTGGATACTGGAGTTCGCCAAGGAGATGAGGTCACACCAAGTTACGACCCAATGCTGGCGAAGTTGATCGTTCATGCCAGCGACAGAAATGCAGCCATAAGAAGAATGAGGCGAGCACTCTCAGAATTCGTTATTCTAGGAACTGTAACCAATGTGGATTTCCTGCAGGACCTCATCCAACATCCATCATTCAAAGCAGGCAGAACCAGTACTGATTTCATCGCTGAACATTGGGGTAATGGTTGGACAGAGCAAGCACCTTCTATCGATGTTGTTCTCGCTGTGGCTGTTGCTGAAGCCAGTGGAATGCAGCGTAATAAAACGGTTTCAGCGAGCAGTGAGTCATTGGATCCATTACGCCATGACCCGTCGAATCCATTCTTGAGTATAGGAAAGCGATTCCCCTGAGGTGATATCATGCAGAACGAATTCCAAGATTGTAACTCCGAGAAATGGGTGGTGACACTTTCATCCTCTGCTCACGGATTCACTGTTGAGGCGATGAGTAGGGGTGCAGAAAACATTGCCGTTGATGTGCGTGCTGAACGAAAAGGCTCCAAGATATTACTGTCTGATGGAACGATGGCTACTCTATGCAAAGTCGGCGATGATTGGTGGATTCATCACTCAGGTAGGACGCACAAACTGCAACTCATCGAACCAGGACTCGATTCGTCTGAAGATTCAGAAGGTAGCCTAGTGGCCCCGATGCCTGGAACAATACTCGATGTCATGGTGACCAGAGGTGAACAGGTCGCAGCAGGACAAGCATTGATACTCATGGAAGCAATGAAAATGGAGCACAAGGTTGTCGCTCCTACAGATGGACTGATTGAAGCACTGCTCTGCAGTCAAGGGGACAGGGTTGAACAAGGTGCGGTGCTGATTGAACTCTCAGGCAAGGAATAACCTCATCAATAGTGAATATCATCGCGTGGTATGAGTCCCTTGCGTGAAGTCCCTGATAGGGTCAGTGCTGGAAGTCCTAACCCCATTTCTGATATGGCCAAGTATCAACAGATGTATGATTATGCATTGGAGGATTTAGATAGATTCTGGCTTGGAGTGGCTCGTGAAAAAATCACCTGGATGAAAGAGCCGAGCATTGGCCTCAGTGGTTCCTTTAGTGAGATACCCGATGGCCCGCTGAGTTGGTTCAACGACGGGAAATTGAATGTCACTGAATCATGTCTCGACAGCAACCTCGCTAGCAGAGGAGAAAAAATTGCAATTCTCTGGGAAGGCGATGAACCGGATGAATGCCGCAGAATAACCTACAACGAATTACATGGCGAAGTATGTAGGGCTGCGAATGCTTTGAAGGAACTTGGCGTCAGCAAAGGCGACCGGGTGATAATCTACATGGGAATGGTTCCAGAAGCGGCGGTGGCGATGTTGGCATGTGCCCGAATTGGCGCCATTCATTCTGTCGTCTTCGGTGGATTCTCTGCAGAATCACTCAGGGATCGTGTTTTGGATTGTGATTCGAGGGTAATCATCACGCAGGACGAAGGGATGCGTGGAAGTAGGAAGATTCCTCTCAAGGATGTCTGCGACGAGGCATTGGAAGGTGATACTCCTGTTCAGAAAGTTCTGGTCTACCGTAGAACTGGAGGGGATGTACAGTGGGATGATTCCAGAGATGTCTGGTGGCAGGACATTGTCCCTGAGCAATCCACTGAATGTGCGGCAACCGAATGCGATGCTGAAGACCCGTTGTTCATCCTCTATACATCCGGTTCCACTGGTATGCCCAAAGGATTGGTACATACATGTGGAGGATATATCACTTTCACCAGTTACACGCATGAAACCGTATTCGATCTGCGCGAGGACGACGTCTATGCTTGTATGGCCGATGTTGGTTGGATCACAGGACATTCTTACATCGTCTATGGGCCATTGGCCAATGGTGCAACTTCTCTGATGTTTGAATCCATACCCACCTATCCCGATGCGGGTAGATATTGGGACATGGTTGCAAGGCACGGCATCACCATCTTCTATACTGCACCAACGGCGATTCGAGCTCTAGCTGCTCAAGGTAATGACTTCGTCACCGCTCACGACCGCTCTTCGTTAAGGGTATTGGGAACAGTAGGTGAGCCAATCAATCCCGATGCATGGAATTGGTATTACGACGTAGTTGGAGAAGGGAGGTGCAACATCGTTGACACCTGGTGGCAGACCGAAACTGGTGGAATCTGTATCACTCCTATTGCCCCAGCAACTCCAACCACCGGTGGCTCAGCCACCCTGCCAATTCCAGGAATCGTTCCATTGTTGAATGACGCAGATGGAAACCGAATCGATGGCGAGGGGGAAGGGCTGCTTTGTCTTGAGTATCCATGGCCTGGTCAAGCACGAACAGTATGGGGTGACCATCCTCGTTTCGTTTCAACCTACTTTGAACACTTTCCTGGCCTCTACTTCACCGGCGATGGTTGCAAACGCGACAGCAGAGGATATTATTGGATAACAGGACGAGTGGATGATGTCATCAACGTCTCAGGACATAGAATGGGAACTGCTGAATTTGAATCGGTTCTAGTAAGTCATGATTCCGTTGCAGAGGCAGGGGTAGTCGGCTTTCCGCATCCAATCAAGGGTTCTGGAGTCTACTCTTACATAGTTCTCCAGCCTGATGAGACATGGAGTATGGATTTTGCAGATGAATTGAATCTATTATGCAGAAAACAAATCGGCGCCCATGCCAAGATAGACCTCTTCCAACATGTCCCTGGGCTTCCCAAAACGCGTAGTGGCAAAGTGATGCGACGCATCCTTCGCAAAGTCGCTGAAGGAGAACCTGATGCACTTGGAGACATCTCCACTCTTGCGGATCCCAGTGTGGTTGACGCCATCAAAGATGGAGCCAAGACTCTTTGATCAGAAGGAACAGGGCTCAAGCACATCCTTGCCCATGAACGGTATCAGCACTTCAGGGATTTTCACTCGTCCATCTTCAAGTTGATTCTGCTCCATTATCGCCACCAAGGCTCGAGAGGTTGCAACAGCGGTTGAATTGAGTGTGTGTACTGCAGCGTTACCATCCGCAGTACGATATCTCATACGTAGACGGTTGGCCTGATAATCAGTACAATTGGAGCAAGAGACGATTTCCTTGTAGGAGCCAGCACCTGGAAGCCAAGCCTCAAGATCATACTTGCGTGAAGCGACAGTTCCCATATCTCCAGTACAGATGTTGACAACCTCATAGTGGAGACCAAGTTCATCCCACAGGTCGATACAATTCTGAAGTAATTCTTCATGGTGACTCCACGAATCATCCGGATGGGAGATGACTATCTGTTCAACCTTGGTGAACTGATGAACTCGCCAGATTCCTCTGTCTGAGAGCCCATGTGCGCCAACTTCTCGACGAAAACATGGCGAGACTCCCACCATTCGAATCGGTAGCAGAGAAGGTTCGATCACCTCATCCATGTACATGGCAGTGAGTGGGTGCTCGCTTGTCGCTATCATGTACAACTTGTCTGGCTCAACGCCATACATGACTGTCTCGAAATCGGCCAAGTCGGTCACGCCTTCGTAGGCCTTACGATTCATCATCACTGGAGGTTGCACGAATGTGAATCCCCGATTACTCAAGAAATCAACAGAATAGGACTGAAGAGCCATTTCAAGTCTCGCAAGGTCACCTTTGAGGAAGAAGAATCGGCTGCCTGCTATCTTGGCAGCACGTTCAAGTTCAACCCATTTGTTCATCTCAATCAATTCATTATGGGTACGTGGTTCAAATCCAAAATCAGGCTTATCCCCATGCACTGAATGTTGAGTATTCCCTCCCTCATCAGCACCAACGGGTACCTCTTGGTGCAAGATATTTGGAATTCTCATTCGGATTGTATCTCTTTCTTCAAGCAGAACATTGGCCTTTTCATCAAGTGAATCTATCACATCTCCAAGGTCCTTCACTTGGGCCATGACTCTATCGATCTCATCGGTGTCGCCACTCTTCTTGGCGGCTGCTATCTCCTTGGCAGCACTATTGCGTTGACGGCGTGCTTCACTCTGTTGATGGATGGCTTGTCGCCATTCCTCATCCAATCGTAATACTTCATCAATTGACTCATGAGAAATTCCTCGCTTGTCATGGTCTGCACGAATCAGGTCTGCATTCTCCCTGAACGATTTCATATCGAGCATGTCATCATCTCATAATGTAATATTGAATTCCAATGCTTTCCAACCGATGAAGGCTAATCCGAATACGATGTAACCAAGAATACTGCCTCCATTCAATAGTGGCAATCCTGCTTGAGGGATTCCGAGTGCTACTCTGGTCATCAAAATCAAGTATCCGAACAAGCCGCCGATAATGACACCGATAGCTACCCACAAGGCTGCGCTCTCTCCACCCACTGGTGCAAGATAGGTCATAGCCGAGATAACGAGCATTCCTGGGAAGATGATGTCTCCAAGTCCCATGAACATGGCCTCAGCACCACCATTCTTCGGTTTCTTGACCGGCTGCTGTCCTGAAGCACGTGCTGCTTCTGCCGCTTCTGCTTTAGCCTTGAATCCGTCCTTCTTTACCGAAGCAGAAGGAGCCGCCTCTTGTTCAGATGTTGATTCTTCAGTACTTTCATCATCCTCAGAATCTTCTGCATCTGCCTCTTCATCTTCATCATCCCCTCCATCATCGAGCATGGAGAATCCCTTCTCTTGAGGTGCAACCAACAATATCGGCAGATTAAGCCCAATCATGGTATCTGCAAGGTCGAGCATGTGCTTGGATTTGTGTACTGCCCAATGGTCATAGATTGCAGCCAATAACATGAATATAATCACCAACCATGGAACGAACGCTACTCCCAACATGACAACAACTCCTGAACCAACCAACACCCCTGTGGTGTTGACCACATACCATTCAGGTCTCCAAATTAACCACACCATCAACACAGTGGAAACGATCAAACCGACCCACGAAGAAAGGGGGTCAAGTTGAATACCACTCTTGATCAACATTTCATCATTCAGTTGACCACCACTCCAGTTTCCTTCCGAGTACCAAGAAACAACTGCTCCTTCCTCATTTGGAAGAATATGAATAGCATCCGAAGCATCATAATCAATGTGCATGTAATCTATCAGATTTGCACCCCTGAACATATGCAATGTTCCTCCACCTGCCACGAATAACTCATTCCAGCCTCCGTCGCCATAATCCCCCAACCTGATTGCATCGATGGGGCCTTCAAGTGCATCGTTACCTGCGAGAAGCATTCTCTTTTCCTCAGAGACTTCATCATCAGCGATATTGAAGTTCCATGACTTGACATCACCTGATTCGGTTCCTAACAACAACATCATTTCATTGCCAGATTGAGCGGAAAGGTTGTCTTCAGCCCAGGGAGATATGCCCCATTCAACTGCTGTGAAAGTAGTGATTCCATTCACCGAATAATTCCATATCTCCTCCACGTATTCTGCAGGACCCGACTTCCCACCAGTCTGTCCAGAGTTTGTCTCTGGAATCTTGAAGAGAGAGGCGTAGGAATTGTCAACAACCAACATTCTACCCTCAGCCACCTTGAGCGCCATCAATTGCCCCTCTCCAATATTCATTCCGAACGGAAGAAACCATTGCCCATCAGTGACTGCGGGAGGGAAATCGGCACCAATATCCTTGTTTGGATGATATCTTACCAAGCGAGGTTCATGGGTAATGGAATAGGTATAGTTCTGACCATCTATCGAGTGATTGAAACTCAATGAACATACAGCAGGGAAGGTGGCTCGTAGGCAGATATCAGAATCTATCTCAGTTCCATTGCGGTCGAGAACCCACATCAATTCTCCCCCCGAGACAACAAAAGAATCGCTCTGTTCGGTAACCCTCAGATTGGAATCAGGCATATCGAGTTGAGTCTGCCATTTCCAATCATCTTCTTCCGAAGTTACCTCGATAGAATGCGTGAATAGAGACGCGTTATCATCGTCAAGAATAGGTTCTCCCTCCTCATCAAGCAATGGTTCAATATCGTACATCATGAATCCAGTAGTGCCAAGATGTGAAATGAAACTACCCCCACTTTCATTTCCAACTGCAACCTCCTCCATGACAAATGGATCTGGACTCATATCAGGTGCAAGCACCAAATGGGCCAATGGGACGGTAGCATAGACCAAAGCCAACCAAAGAATAACTAGAATCCCTGTCTTGATTATCCATTCCTTCTTTTTCTTGGCCAACCAGATTATCAGAGCAGTGAAAGCGAATATCATCATCAACTCAAGTAATATCCAGCGACCTTGACTAGCACCTTCTTTGCCGAAAGCGCGCAATTCATCGGATTGGTTGTAGAATGGTTGTAGCAACATTCCAAGAGCGATGGTACCAACGAACATCGCAGCCATGGCAAGCATCGAGCCCCATTGTTCCTTCATCGCCTCGATGGCGTATTGAAACTCAGACTTGCGCTTTCGAATTTCCTTGTTCGGGGTTGCCCCTTCCCCTGACATGGCTGTGCGAGTATTACGCTCCCTTTCATGGCTTCTGCCCAGCCATGCATAGCATGGCTATGCGAGGACTGAAGTTCAATGGCCTGTTGTCAAGTTCGTCGATATGATTCGAGATTGGCTTGAAGGTCTACGTTCACGTGGAATTTCATTGACTCTGGAAGCCACCAAAGAGGCTCTGAATAGCCTGAATAACCCACAACTCTGTGCTCCAGCCATCCACGTTGCTGGAAGTAACGGCAAAGGCACCGCCTGTGCCATCATCAGTACTGCGATGATATTGTCAGGTAAGAAGACTGGAACCTTCACTTCACCTCATATTGCCAGAGTGGAAGAGAGAATCCGAATCGACGGAATACCCATTGCTCCAGCAGAACTCGATGCAGCGTTGAGAATGATTCGAGGTATCGATAAAGGATTGACATTCTTTGAAACCACTTGGATTGCAGCGTGTATTTTGTTTGAGCAACACAATGTGGACATGATGGTGGTTGAAGTTGGGCTAGGAGGACGACTCGATGCGACACGAACCTGCAAAGCCAGCGCTTGTCTAGTCACTTCGATATCGCTTGAGCACACCGATATTCTTGGAGACAGTATCAGAAAGATTGCTTTGGAGAAAGCTGCAATCGCTTCAGAGTGCCCAGTTCTGGTGATGAAGGAGATTGAAGAAGGGAAAGAAGACGTTGAAACTCGATACAATGTACAATGGGTAGATATTGAGGTTGATGATTATCGTCAAGAAGCGGCGATATTGGCTGAAAAGGTGCTTCGAGCGGGAGGGTTTGAAGCGGCTGCGAACAAAGTCCCAGAGGCCGCGGAAGTGATTCGTTGGCCGGCACGAATGCAGCGGGTGAAAGATGGAGGCCGGGAATTCCTACTCGACTCGGCTCACAACCCTAGTGGAATGGAACGCTTCATCGACACTCTTGCACCGATCATCAAGGAGCGTGGATGGAGTTTATTGTTCGGTTCTTCTCCACAGGCGAAACTGAATCAATTCCTGCAACCAATATTGAGACTGATGGAGATGAATCCACCAATCGATGTGGTATGTACCGAAGCGCGCAATGGGCGCTATCCTGCCTTGGCAGCAGAATCATTCGGATTCGGTCGTGCAATCAGCGATGTAGAAGATGCGCTTGCTTCAATCAATGGAGATTTCATCGTCAGTTGTGGCTCACTGTATCTACAAGGAGAGATTCTCAGCGCTCTGGGAATGGACACTGACCATGACCTGTCTCTTCTCTGAGACAACTTATCATGAGATGCTCATTCGCGAGGGCCGGTGATACTCTGAAGGACAAGCATCTCAGTATTCGAATTGAACAATGTCTCGCTCTAGCCAAAGCCAGCAATTGTCCTCGTCGAAAGTTCGGCGCCCTGTTGGTGGACCCAAACCGAAACGTTGTACTGATGGATGGATACAATGGAGGGCCGCGAGGTGGAGGAGAGTTGTGTGGGGGCAATACTTGTCTGCGCGATGATGAGAGCATCAAATCAGGAACCATGGTGGAGATTGGATGCCATCACGCGGAAATGAACCTGATATGCAATTCCGCCGCTAATGGAGTACCTACGGGTGGCGCATGGTTGATCATCACGGGGGAGCCCTGTATGATGTGTGCCAAGTTGATACATCACGCAGGAATCTCAAGAGTCATCGTTGTGGATGGGGGTTTTGGAGGAACCAATGGAATCGGATATCTCGAAGAACATGATGTTGAGATCCAAAGGACTTCAGGGCCAAAGGACCCACGTGGAAATGACCTCTGATTTTTCAATTGCAGAATCAGAAATTGCAATTACCAGAATCTGCGAGTTCTTGCATAGGTGACCTCAGCATTATGAATCGCCTCCAATAAGCCATCTCTATCTCCAGGAACAACGCCTCGTAACAATCTGGTTGTGGTTGATTCACCTATCCCGCGCCCCATCAAACAGAGTACCGCTTCTATTCCACGTCGCTTGATTGCCTCAGCACAACGATTCATCCTGTCTACATCTGAACGTTCTGATGATGCAACCCATTTCTCCAACATTTCTCGCAGCCCCTCTCTCGCACACGCCATCATACGTCCTTGGCAATGCCTGCACACAACTTCGATCTCCTCAAATCTGGCGACGCGGAAAGTCTTGGTTCCTCCACATTTCAAACAACAAAGAACTGCTCTTTCGTTCATTAAACGAGATTCCAATCGCTCCCGTACCTGAATGTTCGACCAATTCGGCATCAACAGGTCCCTCTCTCCCTTTGGAGAAACTCCTAGACAACCAGGCGCAGTCACCTCCAATCGAATAACACCACTCTGGATGCCGCTAAGCACGTCGGCAGCACCGTGGACATCCATTCGTTCATGGAATAATCTCGCAAGCACTTCATGCATCACTGCCGTCCCCCTGTATCTTCTCAATAATGCTCGAAGATTGATGCGGCGAGGGTCTACTCCCTTGCGTAAGACTCCGAACACCTTCGCAACTTCAGCGAAACGCCAACGTACCTGTCGTGAATTCGGCAAGGTGACCGACAATATCCCTTCAATGGCTTCTGGTGGAGTTTCATTCAACCATTGAACGACATCCTCGGCAGAGATTCCACCCATCTGCAAAGTTATTCTGGTAGCCTCAACCATAATCCGCCCCATCCGTCCAGAACGAGTCGAAGCCATTGCTTGCAATAGATGTGCTAAAGCCTCATTGATTCGACTGCCCTGACATGAATTGACCACCAACGCCTCATCTCGTGATTCGATTGTAATACAACGATCGGTGGGTAGACTCCCGGAACTGTCAAGGTGTGAAAGCACACTTTCAAACAACATTGCTTTCGCTTCTGAATCAAATGGATAATCCGTGATTTTCAGTTCTTCATCACAAAGCAGAGCGTATTGGTCTGAATCTTGCTGTTCAAGCATCTGAGCACCAACGTCTACTGCCAACAGATGCCGCAAACGCCCCATCTCCCGGGCTACATTTGCTGGAGTAGGAGGTAGTTCTCCCGACCATACTGGTGCAGTACCCTGATCGTTGACCGGAGTGACCAGCAATTCCTCCTTTTCAGGGTCAGCATCAATGACCTGCCATGTTCTACCAGCCATCACGAACCTCCTTCGTTGTCCATCTTCATCATCACCACCAGAATCCAAGGACAATACGAACGCCTCGTCAACTGAACCCAATGAACGGCGAGTAACAGCATCTCTGACCCGATAGGATTGATTATCAGGAATCATGGAAAGGTGATTTCTCGC
>Ga0066853_10000811_pt1 | contig 12114 bp, 11 predicted proteins | sample ETNtaG_28_FD_67284 | JGI IMG/M metagenome (GOLD analysis project Ga0066853, IMG submission 67284) | Marine microbial and viral communities from oxygen minimum zone, Eastern Pacific Ocean - ETNP201406SV61 | ecosystem: Environmental > Aquatic > Marine > Oceanic | place: Pacific Ocean: Eastern...
CGTTCCTTGCGATTTCATTCTTGTAGCAGCCGGTAATCTCGATGCGATTCAAGGAATGCATCCAGCACTGAGAAGCAGGATACGCGGATATGGATACGAGGTCTTTGTCAACAGCGAAATGCCTGACACAGCCAAGAACCGTAGGAGATTAATCAGATTCATAGCTCAAGAGGTTGAGAAGGATATGGATACCAAGCGAGCCATTCCTCACTTTGATAGGTCTGCGGTTGGAATAATTTTGCGAGAGGCCCAGCGTAGAAGTGGTCGTCGTGGCAAGTTATCCCTGAGGTTGAGGGAATTGGGCGGTCTTGTTCGAATAGCCGGAGATCTCGCGGTCGAAGAGAAGGCAGAGTTGACCACCTCCAAGCACGTTCTTGGGGCAAGAAGGATTGCTCGCCCATTGGAGCAACAGGTTGCGGACAGGATGATTGAGAGAAGACAACAATACAGCCTATTGGTGAACAAGGGACAAAGAGTTGGTCGAGTCAATGGATTGGCAGTTCTTGGAGCCGAATCAGGTCTTTCTGATTACAGCGGGATTATGCTACCTGTAGAAGCCTTGGTCACTCCTTCTCAAGCAACAGGAGGCAAGGTTTTCGCTACAGGTGGGCTTTCTGATATCGCCAAGGAGAGTGTAACCAATGTTTCGGCTGTGGTGAAGAAGTTGACTGGCAAGGACGTCTCTGATTTCGATATCCACATTCAATTCGTAGATACACATGGTGTTGATGGGGATTCTGCCAGCATAACAATCGCCACCGCAATCATCAGTGCCTTGGAGGATATTCCGATTCGTCAGGATTTGGCAATGACCGGTTCACTCTCCGTGCGCGGAGAAGTATTGCCGGTTGGTGGAGTGACCGCTAAGATTGAAGCAGCCGCCAAGAGTGGTGTGAAAACAGTTCTTATTCCGAAGGCCAATGCTCAGGATGTTCTGTTGGATGATCAGTTCATCGATGAAGTGGAGGTCATCTCAGTCGATTCTTTGGATGAGGTGATGGAATATGCCTTGATTACCACCGATAGCAAACCCGGTCTTGTTGAACGCCTATCCAAGGTCATTGACATATTGACTCCAGAACTACCTGGTTCAGGACCTCAGTCGGCGTGAACATGGCTTTGCTATGCCTCTCTGCAATCGTCTCCTTTTGATAGAGTACAGCGGATGCGTTGAAAACAGGAATTGCTGGAGCGGGCTTCATGGTAGAAGGACCGTCGGCTAGCAAAGGTTCTCTGCTGGTAGTCACTCTTGTCGTCATTGTTGATATGATTGGTTTTGGAATCATCATCCCATTCCTTACTTTCATGGTTGATCATCTGGCTGGACCTGGAATTGACAAGGGAATCTGGGTTGCTGCTCTGATGTCAGCATATGCTGGAGCACTATTCCTGTTCTCATCATTCTGGGGCAGTTTGTCTGATCGATATGGGCGCAGACCGATATTGATGATAGGCTTGGTTGGAAACACCTTTGCTTTCGTTGTCTTCGGAATCTCTACAACCCTCTGGATGGCATTCTTTGCCCGATTGATTGCAGGATTGTTCAATGCCAATATTCCTGTTGCACGAGCATATATCGCTGATGTCTCAAAGCCAGAGGAGGTGGCAAAGAGGCAGGGGCTGATAGGCGTTGCATTTGGGATAGGATTCACGATAGGGCCAGCGCTGGGGGGATGGTTATCTAGACCAGCCGCTTGGAATTGGACTGATGTTTTTGTTAACACTATTTTTGATACTCATCCATATCTACTACCATGTCTGGTTTCATCAGCACTCTCATCTGTAGCCTTTGTTCTGGCATTGAAGTGGTTGCCTGAAAGCCTGCCTCCCGATTCAAGAACCACTGTGGGGGTTTCTTCGCCTATGATGGAATTGAAGAGAAAGGTCAGTGAAATCAAGTTGTTACTGAAGCGCCCAATCATCAGCCCGCTATTGTGGAGTGGGATGTCATTCTGGATAGGTTTCACAATCATGCATGTTGTATTCATCCTCTTCACAATGATGCCAGCCAGTTCAGGTGGGTTGAGTTTCAGTGAATCTGATAATGGAATCGTTTTTGCTTTCATCGGATTGATAGGGCTGGTCACTCAAGGTGGTTTGATTGGGCCACTTACAGAGAAATTCGGTTCCAGTCGTCTGATTGCTGCAGGTCTTTTGTTCGCAGGTCTTGGCCTAGCCGCCATTCCTCATATCGATATCAGTTATGCGTGGACTGGAATGTTGGCGATTTCAGTTCTCATAGCATTTGGAAATGGATTGTTCACTCCCAGTAATATGGCGATGTTGAGTAATCACTCCGCAGTCCATGAGCGCGGCCTTATAATGGGAGTTTCGGAGAGCCTTCGTTCATTATCAACGCTGACGGGGGTCTTGATAGGAGGCATAGTGTGGGATATGTCTTGGAACAATTCTAGTGTGTTCACATATCACACTGCATTCTGGCTGTGCGGAATCTTCTCCCTCATCGCAGCATTCATTCATATCACTGGAGGTGCTTGGAATGCTGAAGACCCAGCACTGAAGGGTAGGCGAGGTGAGTCAGAATGAGTACTCCGATGATCATTTGCCATGGTGGTGCTGGACACGGTGCTAAGGACCAGCCAGGAGTTGATGAGGCTGCAGATGCGGGTTGGCGAGTCTTGAATTCTGGAGGAAGTGCACTTGAAGCAGTCATGGTTGCTGTTGAGTTGATGGAGAACAATCCTCGTCTTAATGCTGGTACTGGTGGCCGACATCGTTCAGATGGCAGCGTACAGTTGGATGCAGCAGTTGCTACCAGTGATGGTAGACTTGGTTTGGTGATGGCAATTGAGGATACTCCTAACCCAGTCAAGGTTGCTGCAGATATCCTTGATGAGGAATTTCATATTCTTGCAGGCCGTGGGGCAAGGGTATATGCCGATAATAAGGGCCATCTCAAGGCTTCAGTACAGGGAAGTTCACGACCAAGTGATAGTGACACAGTTGGTGCTGTTGCACGAGACGAGAAAGGAGGAATTGCAGTCGCCTCGTCTACAGGTGGATGCAGTGGCAGGCCACCGGGTAGGGTCGGAGATACTCCAATGTGGGGTTCTGGATTGTGGTGCAATGAAGATATTGCAGTCGCAGCCACAGGTATCGGTGAAGAAATAATGTTGCAGATGTTGTGTCACCGAGTTGCGTTGGAGAATCAAGAATCGGGAGAATTGTTGAATTCCCTGCAATGGGGGCTTGAATTATTTGACGAAGATATCGAAGTTGGAATGATTGCAATAACCATGGATTCGGGGGCGGGTCTAGCCAATACCAAGATGCCTTGGGCTCTCAGGGAGGGCGTTGGAACAACATCAGAACTCCATGATGTTTAGGGATATGTTTTCAACGCGTCCGGTAATGGGGTATCATGAGCGAAGTACAGATTGACTCAGTGCAGTTTGCGAGGCGCTTGGGTATCATCACTAATTTTTGTGTGTTATTGGCTCTGCTTATCTTTGCAGCCATCACGCTTGAGGATGTGCTCAAGCCATTCATTATCGCCTTAGGTGTTTATTTCATTCTCAAACCCGGAGCAGATGCACTCAACAAGACTGGTTTCAATCTATACTTGTCATATTTCACGGTCTTGATGATGTTCCTTCTCCTTCTTGTCAGCAGTGCATACTACTCCTATTCGCAAATCGGTGACCTGATGGATGACGAAGACAAGATGGCAGAATACAATAGTAATCTTGAGCAGAGATATATTGATCTCAAGGACTCAGCGATATTTGGCTCAGCATTCGGTGATGGCGATGAAGAAAACATGACAGTAAACGACCATCTAGTTTCCTTCGGATTGATTCAAGAGGGGGAAGAAGTCAGTGACTTATTTGGTCAAGTATTGGCGTTCATCGGCGGTTTAGGGACAACTGCAGTGACTGTGTTATTCTTCCTGATGTTCATTATTTTCGAGGCAGGTCTGCTACCAGGACGGATATCTGCAGCATATCCTGGAGAGGCCAATGAGAAGATTAACGAGGTGCGCGCTGATATCGAGGATAGCATCAATGTGTACATCATCGTAAAAACCGGTGTTGGTGTAGGTACTGCAGGTATTGCAGGAATAATTCTGGCATCTTTCGGGATTGACCTGTGGTTTCTCTGGGCCTTGCTTACCTTCATTCTGAACTATGTGCCATACATCGGTTCTCTTGTAGCGAGTATCCCTCCATTGCTGCTTGGATTCATTATGTTGGAACCTAGTATGGTGATATTCATGGGTGTTCTTCTCATCGTCAATCAACAGATTTGGGGTAACGTCATTGAGACCAAGTGGTGTGGAAGTAAACTGGATATCAGTCCTGTGTTGTTGTTGATAGTTGCAGCCTTTGGATACTGGCTCTGGGGAATTATTGGAATGGTGCTCTCAGTACCATTCGTGGTGATATTCAAGATAATTCTTGAGAACATCGAGCCTACTCGTCCTATTGCAATTCTGATGTCTGAACGAGCGCCTGATCTATTGGAGGCCTACCAAGATGCTCTTGCCGACGGAGTTCTGACCAGCGAGGAGATTTCGAATCTATCACGGATTCAGCATAAGATGGGATTCACAGACGAAACGATGGACAAGATGGCTGGATTGGCGGCCATTAATCATGCATTGGAGACTGGAACTGTTTCAGAGGACGAAACGAAATTGGTTCTGAGAGCAGCAGATATGGTACTGGGTAGTAGACATTTGAAGATGCTCAAGACTTCACTCAAGGCAGGTATCATTGATGAGCACGCTATGGAAGCAGTACAATTGATGCTTGCAAGACTCTCTCCTGATGAAGAGGAATGATTCAAGGATATTTATGCTCAAATGAGCAACTGAAAACGAATCAGGGCAATCTCTCAAACAGAAGCACTAGCGGGTCACCAAACAGAAACAGTGGTATCACTGCTGGGAACAGCATCGTTATCAATGGAAATTTCAGGCTGACCCAAGCGGTCTTCTGCCCCTGTTCTTCCAGTTCTGAAATCTGTTCATCTAGTTCTTCAGCAGTAGGTGTCCTTCGTGGTGGGCGTGTGCGACTGTAAACAGTGGTACTGCCATCGGGCATTTCCACCACCCGATCAAGCAACCATACGTGTTTCTGGGGAATCATATCCAGAGGCATCTTCAACGAGTGCCAAGCCATTCTTAGATCCTTGAGGCCTTTCAAATCCCCCCGTTTGAGATTGATGAGCATCAAGATGAAAGGAAGGATGAGGAAAGAGAGTCCACCCCAGATGAACAAGGAAATGACTGGAGGGGAACGAATTCCAACACTACTGAATTCCCATATTGGACTCAGGGTATGCCATGATGGCAATAGTATGGCTACCCACATCATGGCCTTGGCATCTGCTCCACCGTGGAGTAATCGCAGCCGCCAGGCAAATTCAAAAAGCAGCACCATCGCTAGAGCAGTCATCACTTCAAACCAAAGAATCATCTGCTCATCGGCACTTCCATCGAACAAGGGTGTGAGGCCAGAACTGGCATATTGGAGCCCTCCGCCAATGATGCCCGCAATGCCGAAAATATACCATGATGCAACTGCAATATCCAATGGGTTTCCAGTTCGGATATCTGACAGAGTGGGGCGTCCGATGACTGATATCGAGGCATACGCTAGAACTCCTGCGGCACTGGCATAGATGGTCCAGTCGGCTTCTCTAACCAGAAATTCAAGCACCCATATGAAAATCACTGGTTTTGACCACGCAATCCAGTGTTCGTTTGCAACCCTCCGTTCCACCTTATCCATCCAAGCTGCATAGGCGAAGCAACCTATGAGAGTGAGCCAGCGAGCATACCCCAGAATATCGATGGGTGCGAGTTGCATTGCTGAGCCGTGGCGGCAATCGACTTAAATCACACATGGTCCCAGCGCAGCATACGGGATGTAATGAGGGATGGAACATGTCTACCGATATCGAAACCAAGTTGCAGCAGGTTGCTACCGTGATAAATCAACTTGATGACCCTAAAGTTCCTCGAAATATTCGTAAAGGAGCCAAAGATGCTGTTGAGCAGTGGTTGCTCAACACCAACAAACAGATTGATGTAAGAATTGCGATAACACAGAATAAATTGGAAGAGTTGTATGAAGACCCAAATATTCCACCAGAGTTCGGCACTTTGATTCTACAGATCAATACCGCATTAGAACAGATGCTGGGCGAACTGCCCTGATATTACAGATTTCATCGTTTTCACTTTCAAAGTGAGAATACTTTCGTGGAGTGGCTTAGGATGTGCCAATCAAGCAACGCCCTTCCGCTCAATGTTCTTTGGACGCAGGCCCTTGTAGCCACAGCGTCGGCATGAAGTAGCACGAACTGCATTGCGAGCGTTGCAACGCATGCATATCTTCCTATGCAACAAGCGAACTTCTGCTTCCGGAAATCGTGCCATGGGGCGGGCGACCTGCTTTCCCTCTTTAACCACACCGCTTCTGAATCGTGGCATCGAGAAAGAGGCAGGCACAAGAACTGAGAGCGGAGTGGGGTATTGATGCGAGTGGTCAGGATGCCCGGTATCCATCATGATGCCAATGCCACTTTGGTCGCTGGCAGTCAGGGTACAGTACTGATAGATGTCGGGACATCTTGGTATCAATTGCTTATCCAGGAGCGTATTGTTGGTCAACTCAAAGGAGTTGAAACTCTTGATGCGATACTTCTCACCTGTCGAAGATTCAATCATTGTGGGGGAGCGAACTTCATTGCTTCTCAGTTCGGAGATCCTGAAATCTTCATTGAGGCTGGAGCAGCATCAGCACTGGCAATGGGTGATTTCGCCTCGACTGGAGCGGGACGTTTTGATTCAGACATGCCTCCTACCCCCACAGAATCCGTGGTCGATGGGCAACAATGGAGTCTCGGAGATTGCATTGTTGAGGCAATTGCTTTACCTGGACATACAGGGGATGGAATGGGGTATTGGGTGCCTAATCAGAGGATTGCAGCAGTAGGTCCACTCATACCAAGGATTGAGAATCCTTCTCGTTGGGATATGATGGGGGGGAATCTGCCTGATCTGGCCGATAGCGTTGAGACATTGCTAGATCTAGAGTTGGAGATGTTGATTCCAGCTTATGGAGAGGCAATAGTTGGACCTCGTTCGGTTAGAACGGTACTAAATCGTCATCTATCCTTCTTTGAGGAATGTATCAGTAACGATGGTTCGCCACCAGATAACTGGGTGCGTGCATCGCAAATGTCGACCTATCTTACTCCGAGAACTCCTTGGCCGAGTGCGGTTGCTGAGGAGGAATGATGTCCTCGATGTCCATCACGCTGATTTCAAAACCATGAACCGCTATCAATCTAGAACCATCGAGATGGAAAAGCTCTACCTTGCGTTCACATTCAATCACTGACACTATTCTTTCAAGTGCATTCAATGGCCTGATATTCATGCTCCCCTGTTCAGCCACCACCAGATGCCCATGCCCCTCATGGTAGACAACCTGCACGGCGTCTGGGGTGCGTTCTAGTCTTAGAGATTGAATCAGGGTCAATGCCGGTAATCGAAGAAACATGACAAACCCTTCAGAACCGAATAATAGAATCCCACCTACTGAGCCTTGAGGCCCATGGCAGATGCATGAATTGACGATATCCTCGCCGATTTCGACTCTTGTTGAAATCCCTCTTTTAGGGAGCCATAGCATTTCAGCACTATTCAGTTCTACGTCTCCAGCAGGGGTGCTAATTGTCAACATGCTGGCATCTAATGCCTCAAGATATGCTATGTTTTCGGAGACCCTTACGTTGAAAGTGTAAGTGTCAATATTCCTTGTCATCCTTGGTTTCTTTCTTGTAAATACGATAACAAGGCTTGCAGACCTTCACTCTACCCTTGCTTGCAATGAAGGAACCGTCTCCCCAGATGTCTTGGACATCATTCTTTGAAATCGAACGTCCACCAAGACGCTTATCAGCCCAGCCATTACAGGCTTTAATTCCACAGGACAATTCACCGGTCTTATCAGCCCGTTTGTTTTTGTCATCAACTTCACCGCGCGCTTCCTTGTGCTTCCGTTCCCTTGCCTTGAAGCCCATGCCCCTCTCTCCTAGTCTCCGTTCATCAATCAATCGGTCTTGTCAATGGTCGCATCTCTGTCTGGACCGACTCCAACTGAACTGACAGGGACTCCTAGCAACTGTTCGATATGCTGAATGTATCTTTGAGCACCATCAGGAAGTGCTGAATAACCGCTATTTTCCTGTGCCGCCTTGTTTGCAAGTTTCAGCCATTCATCGAGTTCCAGAGCCTCAAACCCTGGTAGATTGATGAGAATCGGCTTGCAACGTGCCAATTCTGAGGAACTTGCGGGCATCTCATGGATTTCAACACCATCGAGTTCATAGCCGACACAAATGGAGATTTCATCCAACCCTCCGAGCACATCCAATTTGGTCAATGCCAGGCTGGTGAATCCATTGACTCTCTGGGAGTGCCTCATAACAACTAGATCCAGCCAACCACAGCGTCGTGGCCTGCCGGTGGTTGTTCCAAACTCGTGCCCTACTATGCCTAGATGTTCACCGACCTCATCAAACAATTCTGTGGGAAAAGGTCCATTTCCTACTCTTGTGGTATATGCTTTGACTACTCCAATAACTTCACTGACATGCCCAGGGTGGATTCCAGCACCATGGGTAGAATTACCTCTACAGGTGACTGATGAAGTCACGAATGGGAAGGTCCCTTGGTCAATATCCAACAAGCATCCTTGGGCTCCTTCAAGCAATATTTGCTGGCCAGTTGATAGTGCGGTGTCTACCATGACTCCAGTATTCTTGATGGCATGTGCGTAATTTTCGTGTATCCAAGCGATGTCTTGGGCCAACTTTTCTGCATGCCCATCAGTGGAAAGACCTAGATTGTTCAAAGTCTCAATCTGCCGTTCTGCCAATCCGTCCATTGCAGCAGGGTCGTTCAACAGTTCATTGATGTCTGCAAAGCGGAGTCCCACCCTGTTGATCTTGTCTGCATATGTCGGTCCGATGCCACGGCCAGTGGTCCCAATCTTCTTGTCAAGGCCATCTACACTGCAATGGAAAGGAAGGATGACGTGAGCCCTATTGCTTATATGGAGTCGAGAATCAAGAGGATTCTCGCCCGTCTCGGATTTCCAACGTTCGAGTTCTTGCATCAATACCCAGGGGTCGATAACCATGCCATCTCCGAGTACCAACTCACAATCCTGTCGTGTGATTCCGCTTGGGAGCAGGTGTAATTTGATTGTGCGGTCACCCAGCACTACAGTATGTCCTGCATTATTGCCACCTTGGAATCGTACTACCCAGTCTGCACCTCCAGCCAGACGGTCAACCAGTTTTCCTTTTCCTTCATCGCCCCATTGGGCACCGAGGACCACAGTCGCAGACATGGGAACAGTTCCAATCCGAGTGGCGCAGAAAGAGCATGATGAACATTCGCTCGCGCTCAAATCCTATTCTTCGGTGTTGGGAACCTTGTTTCCAGAACCCAAGAAACGATGCAAAATGCCGAATACTATAAATAGTAGTTCCGACTACTTGTTAACTCGAGGTTGAGTAATATGGATATTGATGAGAAGATTAGAGAACAAAAGCAGAAAAAGGATAGGAACGGATCGTTGGGCGCAGCGCGCCCCTCCCAGTCGCGTAGAACCACAGGCCAGACAGGGCCTTGTGACTCTTGCGGCGCCACAGAATGGATACAGGATGATACCCGCGGAGAAGTCCATTGTGGTTCGTGTGGCCTGGTGGTTGAGGATACGGTCATCGATCATGGTGCGGAGTGGACCAACCACAGAGACGGTAATGATAGAAGCCGCGTTGGAGCTCCGGTCAATCTCGCACTTTCAGACAAGGGACTGAACACTGTAATAGACAGAAAGGACCTGTGGGGTGGACGCGCCAGCAGGCATGGGATGAACACCCGTGCTCAGCGCGATTGGAGAAGGCGTGTGGTTCTTGATGAACGTTCCAAGAACAGGAACAGCAGAGAACGCAACCTTGTGGAAGCCATGAAGTTCATTCGAGACAGAGGAGACCTTCCTCCAGCTTTGGAGCAGGCTGCAGCTGAATTATACCGTAAGGCGATAGAAAAGAACCTCGTGATGGGTCGAAGCATCAGAGGTGTCGCTGCTGCTTGTGTTTACTTGACAGCAAGAGAAGCCAATTTGCCACGAAAGATTGAGGATGTTGCCGAATCATTCGATATGTCCAAGACGATGGCTCAGAAGGAATTGCGAAGAACGATTCGCCTTGTCTCTCGAAATCTAGGTCTGCATCACGTTAGTGGTCCTGCAGAGTTCCTTGACAAGTTTGCCAATGATTTGGCTCTAAGGCCCGAAGTCCTCGGTGAGGCTCGCTACCTCTGGGACAAGGTCGGTCAGATGGGTGAATGGCAAGGAAAGCGCCCGTCTGGTGTCGCAGGGGCCATTCTCTACAAGGCGGCGCAGATGCGTGGACAACCACGTACCCAGGCAGATGTCTGCGAGGTTGCTGGCGTGAGTGAAGTCACTCTCCGTGGACTACTGAGGATTCTTGAGGCTATGCTCAAAGCATTGGGCGAGGCTAGTGAGAATTGAGACTGCTACGCAGGCTCTGATCAATCATCATCAGTTCCACTGATTCGCGTTTCGATTTGCATCAATTCGGTGCTAATCTTGGTCCTCTCTTCGTCTTCTAATTCTTCATTCTCGAGTTGCGCACGTAGTTCTACAGCCTGTTTTCGAAGTACTGCTCGTTCTTCAGCCTGCTTGGCTTCGTGCTCTGCATCCTTTTCTCGAGCCTCTTCCTGACGCTTCTCCTTGTCTTCTTGCGCCTTCTTCTCCTCGGCTTTCTTCAAGCGCGCCTCCTCTTCGTCAACGGCGGCATCATATTTGAGTTGCATATGTGGGTACGGAATCTCGATGTCTTCTTCTTTGAATATCCTTAGTATTGCGGTCTGTACTTGGTCTCTAGCAACCCATTCATCTCCATAATCTTCGACCCAGCAGTTAATTCTGAAAATCAGTCCAGATGGCATCATCTGGGTGAATAGAATTACTGGTTCTGGATCTGATAGAATCAATTCATTCTGCTCGATAATCTTACGGATTACGGTTTTCACGTGTGGGGGTGATTCATCATATCCAACCTCGACATCAATCTTCAGATTGACTCTGCGAGGCGCCTCAGATGGTCCTCCTTTGGCATAATTGGTGACCACTGTGGTCGCCATTGTCTTATTTGGGACGATGACGAGATGTTCGCTACTGGTCTTGATCTTAGTCGAGAGGAAACCGATATCAACCACTGTTCCAATCAGCAAGTCAACCTGAATCTTGTCTCCAACTTCATATGGTTTGTCAATCATTAACTGGGCAGAGATGATGAAGTTGGAGGCAGATTCTTGCATTGCCATTCCGATGACTAGGGAGAAGATGGTTAGAGAGGCTAATGCAGCGGTAATATCCACATTCAGATGTGCAAGTATCAACAATACCGCTGAACCCCAGATGAAAACTTTCGTCAGCCCGATGATGATGGTGGTTCCTCCTGCTAGTCCGAGGTCTGCCTTCTCATCCAGTTTCTCCAATGCCGGAGGCAGTACCATCGAAGCTGATTTGGAGAGGAATTTTCCGGTCAGGAACATTAGAATCAATACTACGATAGTCGCCATTGTCGAAGCGATCATCGAATCTCCATCGATGGCCCAAATGACCGTAATATACAGTCCAAGCAGGAATGTGGCATAGTTCAGGAGTGGTGCTGCCAGTGTCATTATGTCATCATCCCAATCTGACTCGGTCTTTCCAACTACCCATTTTGAAGGGGCCCAGATGAGAATGCGAACCATTACCGCACCAAGGGCTGAGAAACCGATTCCTATCAGCAACTTCTGCCAGGCATCCAGAGTATCGAGAGAGGCAATCGTGTCATCCATCCATTCCCACATGAATCATCGTCTACGCTTCGCTTTCATCAAACCTTTGTCTATGTCCCATAGCGCAATCAACAAAGAGTGGAGGCATTTCGGAAGGTCTGCGGGCGCTTAGCTCAGTTGGAAGAGCGTCTGGTTTGCAACCAGAAGGCCGGGGGTTCAAATCCCCCAGCGTCCATACCCCTCGATGCTTTCGC
>Ga0066853_10000815_pt1 | contig 12085 bp, 10 predicted proteins | sample ETNtaG_28_FD_67284 | JGI IMG/M metagenome (GOLD analysis project Ga0066853, IMG submission 67284) | Marine microbial and viral communities from oxygen minimum zone, Eastern Pacific Ocean - ETNP201406SV61 | ecosystem: Environmental > Aquatic > Marine > Oceanic | place: Pacific Ocean: Eastern...
TTCAGATGCTTGGCTAAAGTGGTTGATTGTTCTCAATCTACTGGCTTTGTTATCAATTGCGATAATGGTAGTTCCAGAGAAAGAAAATTGGCGACATGTATTCGACCTCACTAGATTCAGAGAAAGGCCTGAAAAATTGGACCCTAGAACTTACCAACTACGGGTCAGGCAGGCACTCATGGAAAAGGTGCGGATATTCTACGACTTCACCAAGGAAGAGATGGTACACAAGTCACCCCCTGAGATTCAAGCAATGATCCGCGACCCCAGACTAATAGAATTGGCCTACAGCCAGAACCGTATTTTCGCCCCAGAAGAGTTGCGCCAGCTATTGCAGGCGATACGCCGCTGGGGTAAATGAATAAAAGAAGAACCGAGGAGGAGAAAATAATGCAACCCCCAGCCGTACCACCGACAGCCCCAGCTCCGCCAGCCCCGGCGGCGCCTATGCCAGCAGCCCCAGCAGCGCCAATGCCAGCACCAGCAGCACCGGCAGCACCGATGCCAGCAGCACCCGCCGCTCCAGTTCAGGCTCAAGCAGCAGCACAACCCAGACACCAAAGCAACCCTGAAGTCCGAGAGCGTCTTCAAGCGGTTGGTGCCATCTCCCAAGCTATCAGTGCGGAAGTACAGAAGGTGATCATTGGAAAGTCGCACGTCATCGACAATGTTCTAATCGACATTCTTTCCAACGGAAACCTACTCTTCGAAGATTATCCCGGATTGGCAAAGACACTGATGACCAACACCTTCGCAGATGCATTGGGTTGTGATTTCAAGCGAGTTCAATTCACTCCTGACCTGCTACCTGCAGATATCACTGGTACAAACATCTACGATGCCAAGAAAGGAGAGTTCACCTTCAAGCCGGGTCCATTGTTCTGTAATCTACTACTTGCTGACGAGATCAACCGTGCACCGCCAAAGACTCAAGCAGCTCTGCTTGAGGCGATGCAGGAGAAGCAAGTGACCATTGGAACGGTGACCCACAAGTTGCCAGCACCATTCATCGTTATGGCGACTCAGAACCCGGTGGAGCAGGAAGGTACCTATCCACTACCAGAAGCTCAACTGGACCGTTTCATGTTCAAGATGAGTGTCGGATATCCTGACCGTGCCGATGAAGACGAGATTCTGTCTCGACGTATCGCTCGAAGAAAGGATGCAGTTGATGTCGATGTCATCACCGACCCACAGCGTGTCATCGCCATGCAACAAGCATGTGAAGATGTATACGTTGACCCGGCCATTCGTATGTACATGGTCGAATGTGTTGCCCGAACACGTGAAGACCCACGAGTACTCGTTGGTTCCTCACCTCGTGGTTCTCAGGCGCTACTCAAGGTCGGTCGTGCTTCTGCAGCTATGCGTGGACGCGACTTCGTGACTCCCGACGACATCAAGTCCGTCGCAGAACTCGCACTTGCTCACAGGCTGATTCTCAAGCCAGAACATCAGATTAAGGGTCTGGAACCCGGAGAAGTGATTCAGTCTATTCTCAGAGAAGTTCCAGTTCCAACCGTCTGAGTTCAAAGTGTGAGGTTCTGGAAGTGAAGCACGATGTGGTCGCGCAAATCCGCCCTGCTTGGAAGCCTAGCGGTTTCCATGTACTTGATGGGGTTGACGTTGCGCAATTCACAGTTGATCACAGTCGCAGTTGTGATTTTTGTTTTCCTTACTTACGCTGCACTGTTTTCAGGGCACGCTGATGTAGCGGCCAGTGGTCGCAGAATGGATGAATGGATGGGAGAGGAAGGGGTTGCTCTCTCAAATGTTTCAGCTATGAGGAAATTATCTTCTGCCAGAGTCTTTGAAGATGGCGAGGTTGAAATCACCCTGAGAATGCAGAACCACAGTGCGTTGCCGAAGATTCTTGAGGTTCGAGATCGGGTTCCTGAAGTCATGCGTATCAAGCAAGGCGCAAATTACATCTTGATGGAATTGGGACCTCGCCGTGAAACATTCATCGAATATACCGTTGAATGTCCACTCAGAGGATTCTACAGCGTAGGCCCTGTGGCTGTTCGTGTTCAGGATCCATTCGGAATGTTCCACAAGGAGAAGGAACTACATGTATACGATGATTTCTTGGTATTTCCAAAAATGGAAGACCTCAAGGATGCTTTCGTCAAGAGCAGGGTTCCAAAGATTTTCACTGGAGCTGTGAACATAAGGCAACCAGGACCAGGCAGTGAGTTCTACAGCCTGCGCGAGTACTTCGATGGAGACTCTTTTAGAGCAATCAACTGGAATGCATACGCTCGCAGTGGTAAATTGATGGTCAATGAAAGGGAAAGAGATGCTGTATCGGACATCATTCTCATCGTTGACAGTAGAGCGATTGCTGAGACTGGACCAGTCAGTCGAAATGCACTTGTGTATTCAACACGGGCTGCCGCCTCTCTTGCCAGATATTTCCTCTCAAGAAGAGATTCCGTGGGCCTCATCGTCTATGGAGACGAAGTGGTATCAGTGGATCGGGACACCGGTAAGAAGCAGTTGTATGTCATCTTGACCAAACTGGCTGGAGCGATGGCGAGAGGAAACACTCCCCTACAGGTAGTTGTCAATCGTATTCTTCCACACATCAACAAAGGAAGTCCGATTATTGTCATGTCTAATCTGGAACAAGACCCAACAATAATCAATGCTCTTCGAGACTTCAGAGCAAGGGACTTCGATGTCACAGTTCTATCCCCATCAAGTCTTGAGTTTGAGTTCGATGCGCGTCGTATCGACAGAACTGGCTTCGAAGTGATGAAGACTGAACGCGACATCCTGATTAGCGAATTGCGCGGGATGGGCGTGAACATCATGGATTGGGAACCTGATATGTTACTATCAACTGCTCTGGCTGGAGCAAGGGGATTCTGAGGTGAAAACATGGCAGCAGCACCACCACCACTAGCACCGAGACCATCTCGCAGTGACACTTCACATCTCTATGATGGTAAGGTCGTACGTTCCGCAGCACCCAGTAGAAAGAAGGCTGCTGGCAAGATGAAATCGGGAACTGAGGTTCCTGATGATGCTGTTCCAGAAGTTCATATCCCTGGTTTCATCGAGGCTCTTCTCGGTGGCCCAGTAGTTCCAAAACACAAGTTCTTGCCTGCAGATAGGATGGTTCAGACCTTGCAATTAGGCGCCTATGCGATGTTGATTTCACTAGGCGTCATCACTTGGATAGTCACACCTCCTCAAGGAACATTTTGGTTCTGGATATTCGGTGGTGTCGGAGGCGCAACATTGCTGCAGGCAATGGTCATCCTTTCAGCCACCGGCACAGGATTCTGGGGGACAATGTCCAGAGACCCACGTTGGCTGCTCGCATCCTATTTCCTGTTCATACTCGCTGCAATGCGCTTCGCTTCCAGTAAGGTCGCATTGTCTAACGACTGGTTCGACCTACAGCAGAATCCTTGGCTGGAGACCACACTCATTGTCGTATACGCAGTACTTCTTGTCATGTACTTTGAATTGACCAATGGGGTAATCAGATTCAGTATGCTCGATACCAGCATCCGTACCAATGAGGTCTATGTCATGAATGTCAAGCGAATCATCAGCAAATATCATCGCAGTCTGATGATCAATCCTGCTATTGCTGGTGCATTAGCAGCATCAGTATTGTCAATCAACACAATCATCCCAGCTGTAGTCGAATGGTTCTCTTCAGAAACCGCGATACGTATGGAAGAAAGTGTTGAGTTGATTTCTGTTTACGGAGTTGCCATCGGTAGTCTGTTCGTATTCCTGCTGGTAGGCTTGATGTTTGCAGTCAATCTACCTCTAAGGTTGCAGAAATGGCGTGAAGAGCGAAACACCTGATTCAGCAGGCCAAATTATACTGTGCCACTAATTCCTTGACCAGCTGATTGAGATTCGGCTCATCAGTCAAGAAATGTGAAGCATAACGCTCATCTATAGAAGCAATGGCATCGTTTCTCTGATGGATGATATCTTGCCCGATAAGCGAAATCAGAGAACCGGTTACACTCTTCTCGAAGGTTGAATCCATAGACTCCAGAAGAAGATCCAACTTAGTGGAGAGAGAGGCTGGGACGAACATCATGATATGGCCTTCAGAAACCTTGACCACCCAAACCCTGACCGCTTCCTCTCTGATCAACCCCATCACAGAATTGAACTTGGAAGCAGTATCAATACCTGAAGTATGGATAGAATACTGAATAATGCCAGGAGTACACGAAATCGCTGAAACTCGACGATCAGCAGTCTCGATATCTGGACCTATCGTCGTGAATACTCCATCAAGATGCAATGGTCTGATCTCAAGTGGGATGCCAGTGCCCAATAATGGCTCTATACACGCTGCATGGAGTACTACACCACCCGCTCTGGCCAAGGCCAATGCTTCTTCCTGTCCAAGATATGGTATGGTCTGTGAGTCAATACCCCAACGGGGGCTAACCGAAAGAACACCTGGAACATCCTTCCACAAGATGATTCGGCGGGCCTCAAGAATTGTGGCTAGAGCCGCTGCAGAAAGGTCACTTCCACCTCTATCTAGAACCCTGACCCTACCACTGCTATCATTTCCAAACCATCCACTGACCACTGGAGTACGTGGTTCAAGAAGCGTTCTCTTAATCTCAACACTACTCATTGGAAGGTCAATCTCTGCACCATTTTCTGAAATCACCAGTCCGAGTTCATCAGATTCCACCGCTGCACAATCAAAGCCTCTGCGCCGGAGGGCCTCTGCAACTACGATAGATGACAATCTCTCACCACATGCAAGAATCGAGTTCCTGAGTAGTTCATTCTCAGATTCCTGACACAAGTCCAACAAATACCCAGATAGTTTCTCCAGAGTATGTTTGAATCTGAGTCCTGCTTCCTCCTCTTCCAATCCGGGAGTGAATCGTAGATGTTGTCTGCGAAGATCGTTGACCAGATTACTCCATTGCCATGGTTCACGAATTGCTCGAATCAAACGGTCCGTTACTCCCCATAAGGCCGAGACCACAATCAGCGGACGACCTTCGCAGGTCAATAGACGGTGATGTATCTGCTCCAAATCACCAGGAATCCTTAGGCAAGAGCCCCCGAATTTGTGAATCACCCAATCATTCATCCTGTGCACCTCCTCCTAGTAGAATATCAGCGATGACTAGTCTGCACATTGCTTCTGCAACCGGCACTGCTCTCGGCCCCAACACAGGGTCATGTCTGCCACCTACCACCAGTTCCTTCTGTTCCCCACTGACCATATCAAGAGTATGCTGCGGTAATGAGATGCTGCTGGGTGGTTTCAAAGTCAATGCCATCCGTAATGGGGCACCAGTAGCCATCCCACCCAAAGCGCCATCACCATCTGTCTTCGGTCCGTCCTTGCCCATGTACCATGGTGAATTATGCTGGCTACCTCTACTTTGACAGACATCGATTCCATCTCCAAACTCAACCGCTCTGGCTCCAGGAACCGACATCAATGAGTGAGCCAATAATGGTTCAAGACCCTCAAACCATGGAGCCCCGAAACCCAAAGGTAGTCCTTCGATGACAATGCTTACTTTGGAACCAACCGAATCGCCCAACTTCCTTATCTCAAGAACATGAGAAAGCATTTCTTGAGCGGATTCTGGATTTGAACATCTTACCCGTTGGCAGGCTTCATCATCCGGAAGAGCGAGTGGAATAGATTCGCATCTGACGCTGCCAATTGCAGAGACATGGGCGCGTACAGATATCCCATGTTCATGCAATAATGGGGAGCAAAGACTCGCTGCGGCCACCAACCCTGCGGTCAAACGAGCACTGTTCACTCCACCTCCACGTGGGTCTGCCGCCCCCTCACTGTTGACCATGGCCGGAAGGTCGGCGTGTCCTGGACGTGGCATATCTGGGAGAAATGAATAATCACTGGAGCGAGCATCAACATTGCGAATCAATAGTAGAAGTGGTGAGCCTGTAGCCTTTCCTTCATAGACGCCTGAGAGAATCTCACAATAGTCAGATTCTTTGCGCAATGAGCCAATGCCGCTTCCAGGCCTCCTTCGCTCTAATTCAGCAGCGAGAAATTCCTCATCGATAATAGTACCAGCAGGAATTCCTTCTACAAGAGCACCTACTGCAGGGCCGTGACTTTCACCGAATAATGTCGTACGCAATCTCTCACCGATGCGCATCGACATAAGGCCTCATGCCCGGGTGGGCACTTGAGGGTTCAAGCCTTCTCTCACTCCACTTCATTAGCACTGAGGTGTTCTTTATTGATCACCTTGGTCTGAATTACCTCAACACCTTTCTGTCTAGTGGAGAACAACATCCGTAATCGCTCCAAAGTTGGAGCTGAAACCGATGCTGAGAATATCACAATGGCTGAACCAGAACCACTGATTCCGGCGGCTCTCGCTCCATTGACAAATGCATCATTCGTCATCCTGCGCCCCTCCATATCATTCAAAACAGAGGCCATTGAACGACCATTCCAAGTTATTGCAACAAGTTCTTTCCCTTCTTGAAGTGCAGCCAATGACTTCTGGAAACCTTGTTGATGCCAAGCAAAGGCATCTAATTCCGGCGACTCCATCCTCTCACCTCTGAGGAGCAACAATACATCCCAATCGTCAGAGTTTGGGCCATTCCCTTCCAAGATAATCCCTTCAGCAGCAGAAAGATTCGGGTCTACAAGTTTCCAGCCCCCTTCAACCGCTGCCCAAGAATCATCTACACTTCCGGTCAATGAAACTCCTGAGGCTGATTGTGCCTTGGAAGAAATATCCACAATCTCTGCATTTGTAATCTCGAGTTTCATTGAATCGGCCAAAGCCCTGATTGCTGCAACAGACACTGCTGCAGAAGATTTGAGACCTTGTCGGGCCGGAACTTTGCTACTTACGCTCCAGTGTAACTCCGCTCCTGGCAACTCATGTCCTGCTTCTTTCCAAGCCTCGACGGTCGCCTCCAACAGGCCATCAGGATCATCGAGTTCCCGCCTGGGTGGTTTGTCGAGAAGGGTAACTGTGACTGGAAGGTCTAGAGCAAGACTTGCTCCATATCCAACCCCTGCAGCATGCAATAGGCTACAGGCACCATTTGCCTCACCTTTGCCCAACCTTGCCATGCCATCACCTCTCTTTGATTTCTGCGTCGACCTTCTGCCCTATGTGCCGTGCCCCTGAATCAATTCTGGAAATCAACATGTCACCTTTCTTGATTTCGGTGATGGCAATAGCATCGCCTACAGGTGAAACCATTCTCACTGTCTCTGCTTGTTGAAGTACTGCCTGCGCTTCATTATCATTTTCATCTACCCACTTCAATAATATCATTGGCCTTCTCTCTATTTTCAATCTGCCAATACTTGCTTCTCTGGTGTCGCCATTTTTGGAGAATACCATAACTGAATCTCCAGCCTCAAGTTCTGAAAGATAAGCTGTACTTCCATCAGCCAACAAGGTATAGGCATGGACAGTTCCTGCATTCACTCTGAAAGGCCTGACTGGTACGAACTCACTATCGATAGTCTCACCGTGAACCAGAACCATGGATGATGAACTGGAACCAACCATCAAACCTTCACCTTTGGCAAGAAGAGAAGTCAAATCGATGCAGACCCTGTCACCGACACCAGCATTCTGCACCGTAGTGACTCTGACTGACCCAAGTTCAGCAACTCCAGAATGCTCAGGAAACTGCTCTTCTGATAATCTCTCCAAGCGCTGTGCTTTAGCAATGAACGCCGCTTCAACCACTTTCTCATTCTCTGGAACCAACAAGGCATCAACACCAATCTGCAAAGCGAATGCTGCCCCCTGAATCTGAGAAGGTTCATCGATGAGTGCTGCAATTCTCGTTGGACTGCCTTGAGCAGCAGAAACCAGGTTCTCCAATGGAATCATCTTCCAATCATCCAATTCCACCAACACCCAGTCAACAGAACCGATGGCTGAACGTGCACGTTGCTGACCTGAATCATCTTTCACCTGCACGACAAGGCAATCTTCAGGTTCTATTGTGACAACTCGGTCGAAACCCTTCTCGTCCAAATTCTTGGTTGAACTGTTTCGACGATCCAACCAGACCTCCATCACAACACCTCACAGGCTTCTTCAAAACTCAGCCCATCATGAATCAATCCTCGTAATGCAAGAATACAATTTCTTGGATTTTCATCCTCGAATATCTGTCTGCCCATACATACTCCAGCGCCACCTACTTCTATAGCATCAGCAACTATTCGAAGTACTTCAGTGAAATCACCACTAGATTCGCCTCCAGCAATCAAGACTGGAATTGGCGCTGCCCCGACAACTTCTGCAAATGCTTCCTTGCTCCCTGGCCACGATGTCTTGATGGCATCACAACCCAATTCCCAACCCAAACGAACTGCATGGGCGATTGCCATCGTGCTGTCTCCTTCCGCCTTGAGAAAGGGCCCACGCGGATAGATCATGCCCAACAATGGGATGTCAAGATGATGACATTGCTCGGATATCAATCCTAATCTCTCGAGCATCAGATGCTCGTTCAAGTCCCCAAGATTTACTTGGACACTGACTCCTGAAGCACCTCGTTCCACTGCCTCTCCGGTGGAGCCTACCAGTACTTTGTTCGAGGAATTCTCGCCTCCATGAATCGTCGAAGCAGATATGTGCATCAGCATTGGAATTGTGGAATCGCAATATCTACTCACCACACCTTTGTGAGCAATAATGGCATCAGCCCCTCCTGCCCCTAGTTCGTTGATCAGGGCCTCTACATCGGTCAATCCAGCCACCGGCCAAGATGAAACACCATGGTCGATCGGTATCCACACAGCCTTGCCATCTGGCATCAATCGCGCCAACCTCTCAGCATGCAACGATGACCTAGCCATGCAACCCCTCAGGGGTCGACATTTCAATACCTGTGGTTCAGACCTGTTCGCTTCCAACCAACCATTTCATTGTGATAGAAGTCGCTTTCTCGAGATGCTCGCCCAGTGTACTCTTGGTGATTCCAGTCATATCAGATAATTCTCTCAAACTAACACGTCGAGGAATATCAAACCAACCAGATGAAACAGCAGCACGCAACGCCTCTCTTTGTTTTTCGGTCAAAATATTCGCCAATCCGTGCTCTTCATCGTTTGATGTGACTGCAATGGTATCTGGCGGTAAAACTTCACGCGCCAATTTGACGAATGTTGAAACTCCTGAAGGGAGTCCTCTGACATTGATCACCATGCCATTCTTGCCCAACCGATATGGGGGTAAGACAGTGATATCATCCATCATGATGGCTCCTGTCGATAATGAATGATGATTGGTCAACACGATATATCCTTCACCACCTATTTCAGGTTCCCCAGCAGGCGGCAATGGCCCTTCTACAGTGAGAAAACTCACCTGAGCGAGGTCTTCAATTCCCTTATCTGGAAGAAAGGCGACCTTGACCAATTGTCTTACACCTTGTTCAGACACATCTAGATGTCCAAGAACTTCCATGCTCGTACAAATCTCACACAATGGAGCGAATTCACTCAATTCCAAATTCTCGGCAGACCAAGTCAATCTAACCTCGCGCATGGCCCTTGGTGAATGGATTCAGTCTTGACCCTGCCTATCAAATACGGAGAAGAGTTCAAACACATCAATCAACAGCGCAATTCAGGAAGGATGAATCGTGGCTTTGATCGAGTTGAATGGAATAACGAGAATCTACGGAGAAGGAGAAACTGAGGTCAGAGCACTAGATGGAATCGATCTATCCATTGAAAGAGGTGAGATCATCGCACTATTGGGACCATCTGGTTCTGGTAAAACCACACTTCTGAACATCATTGCTGCATTAGATGAGCCAACTGAGGGGACATACTCCTTTGAATCTCAAGAAGTTCCAAATGGAAATGTCGAAGCGATGACTACTTTCCGAAGAGAGAACATTGGTTACATCTTCCAATTCTTCAATCTACTCGGAGACTTGACTGCACTTGAGAATGTATTATTGGTCCAAGAAATAGCGGGCGTGCGCGACAAGGAACTTGCAATCTCTCAACTAAAGGAAGTCGGGCTCGAAGGTCTAGAAGATAGGTTTCCAGCCCAGATGAGTGGAGGGCAGCGTCAAAGGGTCGCAATAGCCCGTTCTCTGTCGAAAAAACCAAACATCATTCTAGGTGATGAATTGACTGGGAATCTGGACTCTGAAACCTCGAATCAGGTGATGGATTCATTGATTGAAACCTGTCGAGAAGGAGACCTTACCACCATGTTCGTGACGCACGATACTTCACTGACTCGCTTCGCAACTCGCGTCATCAATCTTGACAGTGGACGTGTGGTCTCTGATGAACCTGGAGGTCTTTCAACCATGGCAGGTCAAGCGCGAAGCGCGGCTAAAGATATCGCCAAAGGCGCCAAGAATATTGTCGAATCAATCAAGGATGTTGCAAAGGACATCATAGGGTGAGTTTGTGAATAAGTTGCTACTTACTCGGCTCAGGCGCAGCCTGATGCGGACCAAAATAAGAGTGATTACAGTTACTCTTCTGATAACATTGACCGCTTACCTTGGTGTGACGCTGAGTGAATTCACCCGTAACATGAACAGTGTCTATGATGACTTCTATTCAGAAACCAATCTTGCCGACCTGATGGTTATCGATGAAGTGCAAGACGAAGGCAACTTCACCGCATTATGTGAAGCACATAGTGATTGGAATTGCGAAAGTAGGCTATCATTGAGAGGTGAAGCGAACATGACTTCATTCTGCACTGCTCGAAAGGTGAAATGCGACTGGATTCAATCATTTTGGCATGGCATGACGACTAATGAGGTCACTTCGCTACATGCTGTTGATGGTTCGATGGAACCGGCTGCTGGTGAGTTGGTAATCGATGCCCATGTCGCCAATTCTCACAAGGTGCAGGTCGGTGATGTCATGGAGATTGCCGCTGGAGGTGGTATTGTCGAACTGAGTGTAGTAGGTATCGCTTACAATCCACTCCATCTCTGGTATATGCCAGAAGGTTCTCTATTTCCAGATAATGAGAATTTCATTGTCGGCTATCTGGATGCCGAAACATTAGCCGAAATAGCAGGCTTCCAACCTGGTGCGATGAATGAACTACACATCGACCTCCCAGGGACTCCCGATTTTGATATCGCTTCTACTAACGATGTCGATGAAGGCAAGGATTTGAATCCGCTGAGGGAAGGAGTTCTAGAAGATATGCGGGACAGTGGAATGGAAGGTGAAGTAGTCGATCGCAGTGGAATGAAGAGTCCTGAAATGCTGCGCATTGATCTTGAGGGGTCGCAGAAAATCACTCCTTTCGTCCTCGTGATGCTGTTGGTGATAAGTGGTCTTGTCATTGCCGTTTCAATAGACCGTCTGGTCAAGAGTCAAGCCAGAGAAATCGCCGTACTCAGAACCATCGGAACCTCCGGAAAAGACATTCGGAACATCTACATGCTGGTTCCTCTAGTACTGGGAATACCCGGATTGACCCTTGGTATATTAATGGGAATTTCACCAATTGGTACCAAAGCATTCACCGAATTCTACTTCTCTTTCTTCGACATGCCTATCGTCACTATTCATCATTATCTGGACCTGATAATCATGCTAGGTGCAGGTTCTTTACTTCTGATATTCCTATTCGGGATTCGCCCCGCAATACGCGCCTCTAGATTGCAACCTCTCGATGTATTTGGACAATCAAGTGAGAAAGCGCCGAGTCGCCTATTGACCAAAGTCACACGTTCTCTTTCCCCCGGAATTGGATTGGCATTGAGATCGACCTTCCGAAAACCTGGTCGATTGATAGTCACATTGCTTGCACTTTCACTTTCGATGATGATTCTTGGAGGGATGATGATGATGATGGCGGTATTCACCAATGTCTTCGAAGAAGGACTGGATGAACAGGTCAATTGGGATGCGCAAGCGATGATTTGGCCTGAAAATGTTGATGCTGCAGCAAGTTGGGCAGCAAACAATTCCTCAGCATATGAAAAGTTCATCGTTGACAAGGGAAACAAGATAGGTGAAGATAGAACATTCTCACTATATGGATTAGAAGAAGTTACCACGAAGGATGACAAGATGTTGAGATTCAAACTCATCGATGGCTCA
>Ga0066853_10000819_pt1 | contig 12057 bp, 9 predicted proteins | sample ETNtaG_28_FD_67284 | JGI IMG/M metagenome (GOLD analysis project Ga0066853, IMG submission 67284) | Marine microbial and viral communities from oxygen minimum zone, Eastern Pacific Ocean - ETNP201406SV61 | ecosystem: Environmental > Aquatic > Marine > Oceanic | place: Pacific Ocean: Eastern...
TCCGCGACGTGCTTGGCGATCTTGCAGCACTAGCAGCCAAAGACGAAGATGCCCCGACCGTTGACCTTCTGAAAGTACGACCGGTGCAGAAGACTCTTGTTGTGCTCGTAACCCCGGATCGTGGACTCGCCGGTGCGCTTGTTGGAAACCTCCAGCGTGCGGCGGGCAATTTCATTCAGGAGAGCGACAGCGAAGTTTCGGTTGTTGCAGTCGGGCGTAAAGGTGAGCGGTTCATCATCCGATCGGGTCAGGACCTTCAGGCCAGTTTCTCTGTGCCGGATCGTCCTACTCTGGACGACACAGTCGCAGTCGGGCGAATGCTCGTTGACGACTACAGCTCAGAACGTGTTGACCGAGTCGTTCTTATATATGCCAAGTTCATCAACACTGCTGTGCAGGAAGTAATTGCACGACAGCTTTTACCAGTCGAGCCTGCCCAGCGCGGGGACGATGATGTAGAGAAGTTGGAAGAGCTTGATTACATCTACGAGCCGAGCATCAATGATGTGCTCGAGTCGCTCGTACCGCGATACATCGAAACGCAGGTATATCACGGGATTCTCGAAGCGTTTGCCAGTGAGCATTCGGCTCGCATGATAGCGATGCAGAACGCAACCGATAATGCGAACGAGATTGTCGAGGGTTTGACTCTCGATTTGAACAAAGCTAGGCAGGAATCTATTACTGCCGAGCTTCTTGACATCGTGGGTGGCGTGGCCGCCTTGGAAGGCTAATAGAAATAACGGCCGTCCGCAGGGCGGAAATGCAAGACCAGGAGAGCCTCAGCAATGGCTAAGGGTAGTAAGGGCAAAGTTGTACAGGTAATTGGAACCGTCGTTGACGTCGAGTTTCAGGCTGAAGAACTGCCTGTGATTTATTCAGCTGTCGAACTCGAAAACGAGGGCGAACGGCTTGTGCTCGAAGTAGAGCAACACGTTGGTAACAGTTGGGCACGTTGTCTGGCGCTCGGTGCGACCGAGGGTTTGGCTCGAGGTACAGAAGTCACCGACACCGGTTCGCCAGTGACCGTTCCAGTGGGACAGGGTTCACTTGGTCGACTGATGAACGTGCTTGGTGATCCGATCGATGGTGGAGAGCCGATTCCGGCCGACGCCGAGCGATGGCCGATTCACCGTAAGGCTCCTTCATTCGACGAGCAGTCAGGTACGACTGATGTTCTGGAATCGGGCATCAAGGTGATCGACCTGATCACTCCGTTCGCCAAGGGTGGAAAGATTGGTCTCTACGGCGGTGCTGGTGTTGGCAAGACAGTTGTTATTACCGAGCTTATTCGAAACATCGCACAGGAGCACTCTGGTGTGTCCGTGTTTGCCGGTGTGGGTGAGCGATCGCGTGAAGGTAACGACCTCTGGCACGAGATGATCGACTACGGCGTTATGCAGTCGACCGCACTGGTGTTCGGGCAGATGAACGAGCCCCCAGGGACTCGAGCACGAATCGCCCTTACGGGTCTAACGATGGCCGAGTACTTCCGTGACGAAGAGAAGCGAGACGTGCTCCTGTTTGTCGACAATATTTACCGATACATTCTGGCCGGAATGGAAGTGTCAGCGCTTCTGGGTCGAATGCCTTCTGCTGTGGGTTACCAGCCGACTCTGTCGACTGAAATTGGTGACCTTCAGGAACGAATTACAACGACCAAAGACGGTTCGATTACATCCTTCCAGGCTGTGTACGTGCCTGCTGACGACTACACCGACCCTGGAATTGTGACAACGTTCGGTCACCTCGACGCTAACGTGTCGCTCGACCGTGCGCTTGCTGCACAGTTCCTCTTCCCGGCGGTCGACCCACTGGCTTCGAACTCTCGCATTCTTGAGCCTGCAGTTGTTGGTGAAGATCACTATGAGGTTGCTCAGGGTGTTCAGCGTGTTTTACAGCGTTTCAAGGATCTGCAGGACGTTATCGCCATTCTTGGCATTGAGGAACTTTCTGAAGAAGACCAAACCACCGTTGGTCGTGCGCACCGCATCCAGCGATACCTGACTCAGCCATTCTTCGTTGGTGAGGTGTTTACTGGAATTCCTGGTAAGTACGTCCCGGTCGCCGAGACTGTTCGTGGCTTCAAGGAAATTCTCGAGGGCAAGCATGATGATCTGCCTGTGCAGGCGTTCTACATGGTGGGTACCATCGATGAAGCCGTCGAGAAGGGTAAGGCGATGCTGGAGGAAACCTCAGCTGCTAGCTAAGCAGTGGGGTGCCTGAAGGACATCAAATTATGGCCAAACTTCAGTTAGCAGTTGTAACCGCCGAAGGCGAAAGCTTTTCGGGCGAGGTAGACATGGTCGTTGCGCCGGGTGGACTCGGTGAGTTCACCGTGCTTCCGTCGCACGCACGAATGATCTCGACGCTTGCTCCTAGCATTCTTCGATTTGATCAGGGGGTGATTCCGTTTCGTTGGCGTTGAGTGGCGGGTTTCTGGAGGTTTCTGACAACCGGGTGACTGTGCTTGCTGATGCTGCTGAGCGGGATGATGCGATTGATCTCGAGCGAGCGGAAACCGCTCTCGCTCGTGCGCAGGAACGTGTTACGGGCACTACGGCTGACGTCGATCTCGAGCGAGCGATGGCTTCACTCAGGCGTGCGCGGGTTCGTGTGAACCTTGGACGTAGGCGTCGAGAGCGTGGATTGGGTTAGTCCTACCTTCAAATGTAAGTAACAAGAAAGCCCCGGCGAATTCGCCGGGGCTTTCTTGTTTTTCGTCATCAACGGTGATGACTCCTTCTCCCGGGGGAGAAGATTAGGTTGAGGGAGGAGCGTTTAACCGAACGGGATTAGTTGTTGACGTATGGCGTTCAGCACCGCTTTGTTCGGTTTCCGGCAGACATCTTGCGCATGATGTTTGCAACATGACGCGCGACTGTGTTGTGGCTGATGCCCAGTTCGCTCGCTATCTGCTTGTTACTGTATTCGGCCGCAATTAGCCCGGCACCTCTAGCTCACGTTCACTCATTAGAGCGTTTCGCACGGGCAGTACTGTAAGCCGGACTAATTGCGGGGTATGAATATGTAGCCTTCGACTCGAACCTCTTGGACTGTGGCGTGTGACTTTGTTACCGAGCCGTAGCGCGAACCCAATGTGATGGCTGCTTGAGTGTGTTTGCGAAATTTGATTCGTAGAGCGCGTTGCTACAGTTGGACGTGATGCACCGATTTGATGACTGTCCTGCCGGAGATCGAATCTCTTGACGAGCTTCTTGCCGTTGCTAATTGGCGTGCCGTGTTGTGACGTTGTCTTTGGGGGCAGACGGTCCGTTCAATTTTGGATGCGAGCGGATTGATTTATCCGGTAGGACGTTACTTAGTCGGTATGACAATAAGTGCGTAATTTTGGAGCGGAATGAAGTTAATTATCATCTAGATTTAATCCTTTCTGAGAATTGGGTTTGGGATATGCACTGATTTCACAGGTTTTCCGGGCACAGCAACATGACCTAGCGTAACCCCTTTGGAGCAGGACTAACAAATATTGGTTAGTTAGTTTGTGGCAGGCACGAAGATATTGGCTTGATTGAGGTAAGTGCGCTACGCCCAGCAACCTACCGTATGTAGTAGGTCATCGACTGGAGCGAGAGGACAGGATCGATTCCCCGGACGGTTACGCCCTCGGGGACTTGCGGGGATAGCGGGGCGTAGTTAAGGATCGATCGGATACCGGCGTCGACGAGGGCGTCGATAACTTCCTGGGCGTGAGCGATCGGTACGGTTACGATGCCGATTTGGATGTTGAACTCAGCGACGGATTTTGCAAGATCGGAAATTAATTCGACCTTGAGTCCGGATATCGTTTTACCCACGATGGCATCGCTGGCGTCGAACGCTGCGGTGATGTTAAAGCCTTCGGGTGCGAATCCTGGATACGAAACGACTGCACGGCCAAGACGACCCATTCCGATCACGGCCGCGTTCCATGTTCGATCAAGGCCTAGGATTGTTCGAAGCTCGGTTTCTAGCATGGTGATGTCGTAGCCACGGCCCTGTTTACCAAAACGCCCGAAATAAGAGAGATCTTTCCGGATCTGGGCGGGTGTCATCTGGAGGCGAGTTCCGAGCTGCTCGGACGAGACGACTTCTTCACCCGAACTGGCGAACTGCGTAAGGACGCGTATGTAAAGAGGAAGCCGCTGGATTACGACTTCCGGAACGATTTGGTCGGCGCTTGAACTATCGTTGTTGTTGTTTGATGTCATCGAGTGAACAACCGCAATTAAGGTGTGGTGAACAGGTGTGTGTTTTGTATCACAATGTACCGAAGATGGCACCTGTTTTGCAGTAATCTGGACGTATCGCGGGCATATTGGATTTCGAGTCGGCGTTTTTCGGTGGGGTAAGCAGCGTCGTACTGGGAATGGTGAGTTCGATACCCGAGCAGAGTGGCAGGACGCTTATTGTACGAGGGCTGATTTGGACTTTCAGTAGTGGCTACTTACGGCGCATGGGTAAGTGCGCGGCGACCGGGACCGGCAACTTTGTACTTTGTTTCAGTTGTGATACTGATTGTTGCGGTTGTGCTGAGCTATTCGAGTCGCTAGAAGTAGTGCGGCATATGTTGGGTATGGTTGCGGCCTAGTCGACCCTTTGACAAATTCGCCGGGCTTAGTCCAGCCGGGCTCAGGATGACATCTCAATCATCGTTTGTTTGATGGAAACGCCCGGTTGGAACCCGTCGACTAAGTCGAGGTCCGTCCGGCTTCCCTCCTACGAAAGAGATTGAGGAAGGGTAGATTGCAACGCGGCGACCAGTCGTTCGACAGCGCCCGGAGCTGCACGTATTAAAAGAAAAGGCTCCGGTGGTGGGAACCGTCGCCTTTAAGAGTAAAGTCGGCTGTGTTTATGCAGCTTCGATCGTTGCCGGTGTCTGTGTTTTAGACATGGCGCGTCGTGCAGACTCTTGCGAGTCGACAGTGAACGAGCATTGCAGGCACGACAAGGTCTTGCTGTCCGGGAATACCACGAGCTCAATGTCGCCTTGACACTTCGGGCAAGCCTTCAAGTAAAGCACTTTAATTTCCTTCTTTGGTTCGTCCCCGCCGTAAAGGAGGTCGGGGCGTTTAGTACATAGTGGTCCCGATTGCGGCTACGAATCCTGTAACAAGATTCTCTCTGTAAAACGGGCCGGGCGGATATTACTACGAAAATTATCAATATACAAGGTATTTGGCCAGAATTCGTAACATTTTAGTAAACACACTGTTAGGCAGTTGTGAGAAAACGACGAATTTGGCACACTCAGTTTACACGAGTCGTATCAACTATTACAATATCTAGCGTGTTATTTACATTGACTTGAACTCTCGATCCAATCGTAAATCACCACTTTTAGACGTATTAAACGCTTTCAGCTAATTCTATGAGGATTCGAATTGACGCAAAACTTCGGTCGTTCGGTGCGTGATTCGGAAGAATTGATACAACACGATCTAGCCTGGTCGCGCAGCGATAATTTGAACCGAATGCTGGCAGAGCTGCTCGATATTGCGTCGACTGGCGACGAAAATCGCCGGGTTCCGATGGCAAAACCCCAGTCATCGTCGGCTCCAATAGCGCAACCGTCATCGAGTTCGAACCGCATATCGGGTGTTTACGTTATTAGTGTGGCGGCACGTTTGGTTGATATGCACCCACAGACGTTGCGCAAGTACGACAAAGAGGGACTGGTCCGTCCACAGCGATCGGAAGGAAGCAGGCGGCTCTATTCCGATTCTGACGTTGAGCGATTGCGCGTAATTCGTCGCCTCGCCGACGAATTGGGATTGAACTTGAACGGTGTGAGTCTTGTGCTTGATCTTGTTCGATCATTGACGGATATCGTTTCTCTGCTTGAGAGTAGCCCGGAAGTATCAGATACACGTGCTGCGAGGGTAGCGGCGGACGAGCTTCGACAGATACTCTCATATGTTGGCGCTGACTAGAAGAACAGCAAGCGTCGAAAAATCTCTTATTTCATTCACAGGTCATTAGAAAACGTTGTCAGAAACAGAAGACAAAAAGCCGCAAGACGAGTCGGCAGAACTTGAGGATTCGGGAACGGTTGCGAATTCCGACGCAATTCTCGAATTTGCTGAGGAAGCGACCGATGAGTGCGCCGAAGCATTGCGGGAAAAGGAACAATTCAAGCGACTGGCACAGCGTGCGCAGGCCGATCTGGTCAACTATCGGCGTCGTATCGAGGACGAGCAGGAATCGTCACGACTACGAAATCAGCAACGAATTGTGTTGAAGTTCGCGGACGTGATCGACCAGCTCGACGTTGCCTTGAACGCTGAAGGTGCTGACAGTGCCGATCCCAACTGGCTTGAAGGTATTTCGGCTATCAAAAAGAATTTCGAAACAACCCTTTCATCTGAGGGGTTTGCACGATTTGAGTGTGTTACTGACGAATTCGACCCTCGGAAGCACGAGGCGCTTCTGTTGACTCCGACTGCCGATCACAAGCCGAATACGGTAATCACGGAGTTGCGACCGGGCTATGTGCGTAATGACGAGGTTGTGCGACCTGCGCAGGTGGAGATCGCAGTCGAACCGCCCGAGGAAGAAATCAGCGAAAACGGAAGCGAGTAGGCGATTACGAAATCGGGCATATTTTTGCTCCGAGTGTCACTGTCGTGACTTAGTCATCAGCGGCAATCTACCCTTCCTCTAACCCTTCCCGAGGGAAGGGGGATAACAAAAGAATCTGGCTAACTATTACGAACATCGAACTTCCGGATCACAATCGACAGATTTGGAAACGCAGAAGGAAAACTACAGAACAATGGCAAAGGTTATTGGAATCGATCTAGGCACCACGAACTCCGCAATGGCGGTGATGGAAGCTGGTGAGCCAGAGATCGTCGAAAACGCAGAAGGTCGACGCACAACTCCGTCAGTGGTGGCGTTCAATTCGAAAACCGACGAGCGATTTGTCGGCGAGTTGGCACGGCGTCAGGCGATTACGAATCCCGAAAACACCGTCTATTCTGCGAAACGATTTATCGGTCGACGCTTCGACGACAATTCGGTTCAGTCTGATGTCAAGAACGTTTCGTTCAAGCTGGACGAACTCGATGGTGGTGACGTTGGGATTGTCCTCAATGGCAATACCAGTCCGCCTGCTGAAGTTTCGGCGATGGTTCTTCGCAAACTGAAGGAAGACGCCGAGGCAAAGCTCGGTGAGAAGGTGAATCAGGCAGTCATTACCGTTCCGGCCTATTTCAACGACGGTCAACGCGAGGCGACGAAAATCGCCGGTCAGATCGCCGGACTCGAAGTTCTTCGAATCATCAACGAGCCGACGGCGGCATCGCTTGCGTACGGTCTCGATAAAGAGGGCGAGCGCACAATTGCCGTTTACGATCTCGGTGGTGGAACGTTCGATGTTACGATTCTTGCACTTGGTGAGGGTGTTTTCGAAGTAAAGAGCACCAACGGTGACACGCACCTGGGTGGTGACGATTTCGATTCGGTTCTCGTCGACTACCTCGCTGACGAGTTCAAGAAAGAAAACTTGATCGACCTTCGAGACGATGTTTCGGCGCACCAACGACTCCGTGTCGAGGCTGAACGGGCGAAGATCGAGCTTTCATCGGTCGCATCGACCGAGATTAACCTACCGTTCATCTCCGCTGATGCATCGGGACCCAAGCACCTTCAATCAACCCTTACTCGAGCGAAGCTTGAGGAACTGACCACGGCGCTTGTCGAACGAACGTCAACTCCGACGAAAGCTGCTCTTAAGGACGCCGGTGTTGGATCGGGTGAAATCGACGAGGTGGTTCTCGTTGGTGGAATGACCCGCATGCCTGTTGTTATCGAGATGGTCACGAAGTTGTTTGGCAAAGAGCCAAACCGAACCATCAACCCCGACGAAGTTGTTGCGGTTGGTGCTGCGATTCAGGCTGGGGTGTTGCAGGGCGACGTGAAAGATGTTCTGCTTCTCGACGTAACGCCACTTTCGGTTGGTATTGAGACATTGGGTGGTGTTCGTACCACGCTGATCGAGCGCAACACGACGATTCCGACTTCTAAGACCGAGACTTTCACGACGGCTGCAGATAATCAGTCGAGTGTGGAGATTCATATCGTTCAGGGTGAACGTGAGATGGCAGGCGACAACACGTCGATCGGTCGTTTCAACCTTGATGGCATATTGCCGGCTCCACGTGGCGTTCCCCAGATCGCGGTTACGTTCGATATCGATGCTGACGGAATCCTCAAGGTTTCTGCCAAGGACAACGGTACTGGCAAGGAACAGCACATTACGATTACGGGTCGTTCCGGAATGGATGACGCCGAAGTCGAGCGATTGGTCAAGGAAGCCGAAGAGAACGCTGAAGCCGATAAAGCCAAGCGTGAGGGTGTCGAAACTCGCAACGCTGGCGAAAGTGCTGTTTTCCAGACTGAGAAGATCCTGAAGGACGATGGCGACAAGATTCCCGAGGACATCAAGAGCGATGTCGAGGCGAAAGTCGAAACTGTCAAGGAAACTCTCGCCGATGAGGCAGGTGACACTTCAGCGATTGCATCGGCGACCGAGGAGCTTCAAACTGCGTTGCAGGCCGTTGGTCAGGCTGTGTATGAAGCCAATCAGGCTGCTGGTGGTGAAGAGGCAACGGTCGAGGGCGGCGATCAGGCTGCGGACGACGCTTCCGATGACAGTGCTGACAGCGATGACGACGACACCGTCGAGGGCGAGTTCCGCGAGGTGTAAGTGGCTAGCCCACGTTGTGATTTAGAAAGACCCGCCACACGGTGGGTCTTTTTTTTAGTCGGTCGTCCCTACAGCCCGAATTTCGGGAACAGGAGCGAGCGAACTTCGTTGAGGGTTCTTGAGTTGAAGGATTGGATATCTTCGAGATAACGGTGGTCGGTTGGGGTGGGTGGTGTGTCGGCGAATTTCGTCAGGGCGTCGAGTGAGGTGAATGTTGATGGAACCTCCTCGGGGAGTTCGTGGTTTGCCATTGTCGCCAGAGCCATCGTCCATGAGCGTGCTACTGCTGACAGATCGTATCCACCACCACCGACGGCCACCCACTTGCCGATTTCTGATCCCAGCACGCCCAACTTTTGCACGGCTAGATTGAAACCCTGAGTCGTTAACGAAAGATGGGTTAGAGGATCATGAAAATGCGTGTCGATTCCGAGTTGAGTGAACAGCACGTCGGGCTTGAACGCTCGAACGAGTGCTGGGATTACCGCGTCGAACGCTGCGTGCCATTCAGCGTCTAGCGAATAAGGTGCAAGAGGGATATTGACCGAATAACCGCTGCCGCCACCCGAACCAATTTCCTGAACATAGCCAGTGCCCGGGAATAGCCACTGACCCGATTCGTGAATCGAAATCGTCAGCACCTGATCGGAATCGTAGTGCCCCATCTGAACACCATCGCCGTGGTGACAGTCGATATCGATGTAGGCGACTCGCAAGCCGGTGTCGACCATCGCATTCATGGCGATTACGGCGTCGTTGAACACCCCGAAACCGGCTGCGTGACGTGGCATAGCATGGTGGTGGACTCCGCCTGCCGGTGCGAAGGCGATATCGGCAGCGCCTGAGGTGACGAGTTCGCTAGCGGTGAGGGTTGATCCGACGCACAAGAGCGTGGTGTCGTACATGCCGTGTCGGACTGGATTGTCAGACGTACCTAGGCCAAACTCGCCCATGCCGGGTGCAATACCACCGTTCGAAATTACCTCGACGATCGACACGTAGTCGGTGTCGTGCGCCGTTTCGATCTCGGCTCGGGTTGCAGTTCGCGGTGCAGGAGACTCGATATTTGCGAGATCGAATAATCCGCTGGCCCTCATCAGCTCGTGCATGTGGTGAAGCCGCACCGGGCGCAGCGGGTGCTCTGGCGAGAGTTGGTACTGCGAGAGTTTGTCGGTGTAAACGAACGCTGTTTTCGGTTGCTGCCAGAGGTTTGTCACGCGGTTCTTTTGCGGGCTTTAGGTTGTGCGTCAGGAGTTGCGCTTTGGCATTCTACGGCGAGAGGTGAAGAGCCAGAGACCAACTATTGCTGATAGCCCTATCACGATTCCAGCAACCAACCAGTTTGTTGTGGGTTCATCGTCGACTGTGACCATAGGATTCACGGCCGGATTTTCTGGTGTGATGGTCGGAAGATATTCCGGTGTTGTCGTTGATGAGGGCTGATTGGTAGAAGGGGCGGAGGCCGAATAGTCGACCAGCGGGACCGATGTTGCAGGGACTGAGTTATCGATCGTGTCTGCCGGATCGACGGTGGCTGACGGGATGGTGAGAGGCTCTGCACCGAATAGAGCCCGCCAGTCATTTTCGGCTTCGCGCAGGGTAGTGTCGAAGATCAGTTCAAAAGCATCCTGAACGGATCGCCCCTTGTTCAGCATCGCTAAGAATTCGCTCATCGTGGTGGGGCTGTACTTTTCGACCAGGTAACCGACGAACGCTCCCGCCTGTGGATAAAAGATGATTACATCGCTGCGTAGACCGGGGACCGTCCCCATGTGATTGAGAGAAAGCAGCTCATCGGGTCGAACGTTAGATCGGAGTCGGTTGTTCGAGTTTTCGCTTGATCCTGATTCCAAGAATCGAGCGAGCCCTTCGTTTAACCATGCTGGAATACCGCCCAAAAAAGAGCCTGAAACTGCCTCGTGGGTGTAGAGGTGCGCCAGTTCGTGGGTGAACGTGGAGGAGTTTATCTGACCCTGTACGAAGAGACGGTATTCAGGTTGGGCGAACCCGGCGAAGAGGAACTGGTCGGTCGCGCTTTGACTGACCGGTGGGAACGATGGTGCAGCTGATTGAATCGAAGGAAAGACGACCGCTTTGAAATTGGGCGTTTCGGTTACTCCGAGCGTGGCTTCCAACGTGGGTATCCGGTTATCGATCGTGGCGATCATGTTTTTTACAGCCGATTGAGATACACCGTAGTAGATGATGGTGTATCCGTTGCCTTTTTCTCGCTGCCAGTCGTTTGATGGGTCGAGGTATTCGACGGGTTCGGATGATTGCACCGATAGAACTTCACCTGTGGTCAGAGTTACCTCGATTTCGATGTCGAAATCGGTTCCGGGCGGATAGTAGGAGCCGGGGCCGGTGAGGATATCGAACGTAACGGTTATTTGACTGCTGGTTGAACCGTTGGTTGAAAAATCCGGGTACGAGTACGACCAGATCGTGGAACCGCCGCGAGCTTTGAACAGCGTACGAACCGCCTCGATTTCTTGAGATTCGACTTCGGTCTCGACTATGGTCGAGATCGTGATCTTGTTGCCGTAGTCGATATCGGCAGTTTGGTCCATCACCGTGAGAGCGGATGATTGGGAAGCCTGGATTGTGGTGATAGGAATTCCGGCGAGCGCGATAAATGTCACCAAGACGGTGATTGCGCGTATTCGTATTGGTATTGCGAGTGATCGGGACACGAAACTGGAAAATTCCTTAGGTACAAAGATATATGTGTAAGGTATTGATGCGGCCTCTGAGGTGATCACAAATATCGAGATGGAAGGTCAAGTGTTGCCACCTCACCCAAACCGGCATTGCTCGGTTAGGCTTGTCGGCAATATTTCTACTTCAGTAATCAGGGCGGGTTCGCTGGCATAGTTCCGGCAATGCGACCGTAAGTTCAGCGAAAGCAAAAGATGCGTTACTACCAGTATCTTCAGAACGGCACAAAGCACGTCGGCGTCGAAGACGATGCGGGGCAGGTGACCGACCTCACCGCTCTCAACTCCCAGATCGGATCAACACTCGATCTGTTCAAAGTGGCTTCAATCATAGATTCCGATATTGACTCCGTCACGAACGGCATTCTGAGGGCGAATCCGGGTGTTGCTTCGATTGCGGCATCGGATTTACTTGTAAGTGTTGCAGATGGCTCAGGTGACGTGACGTTGCTACCACCGGTCGATGCGCCCGAAGTGTGGGCATTCGGGGTTACATACATGGACTCGATGCGAGAGCGTCAGGCCGAGAGCGGTTCACCCGATGTGTACGCCAAGGTTTATGACGCCGCCCGCCCGGAATCGTTTTTTAAGGCGACTCTTGATCGTCTTCAACCTCCTTTCGCTGATGTC
>Ga0066853_10000826_pt1 | contig 12002 bp, 3 predicted proteins | sample ETNtaG_28_FD_67284 | JGI IMG/M metagenome (GOLD analysis project Ga0066853, IMG submission 67284) | Marine microbial and viral communities from oxygen minimum zone, Eastern Pacific Ocean - ETNP201406SV61 | ecosystem: Environmental > Aquatic > Marine > Oceanic | place: Pacific Ocean: Eastern...
TCTACAATATCCTCTGATATTTCTGTTACCTTCATCAATGATAGTATTGACAACAACTCAATCAATTTTTCTCTCTCTAACGCGATGGAGCCTTCTTCGGAGACAAGTCTGCCATTTGCTGCAACATACAGTGCCGGAGGAAGTATGGTGCGTCGTTGCTCCTCTGGTTTTGCCAGCTCCTGACTTTCCAATGCAAGAGCATACAACGCTAATTGCATCCGATGCTCCTGCAATAATTCTTGTTCTGCAACACTCATTTTCTCAGTTCCGGAAACTGTTTGTAACGGGTCTCCAGAATCAGGATCAGTGACATTGAACTTCCCTCCGCAGCCTCTTGTCTTCAAATCGACCACAAGATATGCAGAACTTCCATCATCCTTACCAAGAGCGAGAACAAGATCGATTCTTCCAGTCATACTGGCAATAACGGTCTCGATATCTGCAATCGTCTTCGAACCAGATGGCGTCCAAGAGGAAAGAGCAAGGTTCCTTGCTGTACATAGACCAAGGTCGAATGGCATCTCGGTTCTCAATCCTTCAACCTTCCAACCGCGATACTCGCCTGTAATGCAGGCTTGCCCCAATTCACCTCCAATCAATAATCCAGATAGAATTCGCATTCTTTCCTCAGTTTCAACCACATCGATATCAGGCGTCGAATATTCTTCAATCACCTGTTTCAAGACCGAATCATCCAACATCCGCTGAGCAGAAGCGATGGTCCAATCGCGTGGAAGGGGGGGGGTTTCTTTCAATTCAATGACTGGATTCGGCAACCCAACCTCTACCAATCGGTGAAACAATGTTCCTAATGTTGCGGGGTCGGGTAATCCATGAACTGCAGTCTCAATATGAATCGAACCTAATGGCTCACTTGGCCATCCATGATGAGATTCCAACCAATGCCGCCTAAGACAAGTGGCTGCAGTATCAACCGAAGAAGGAGCAAGTCTGATTCTTCTTCTTCTTTTCATTACGCCTCTGACGCGAGGATTAGCAGAATTGTTTGCCAAGCCTTGTTCATGAATTCTTACTTGTTGCAATAGACTTCTGGCTTCTACACCCTCTATCATGAAACAGTCTGGATCATGATACAGTGTCAATCGTGGCCCATTGGCAACTCCAATTCCAGAATCTGACCTTAGGGATGCTGGATTGAGAAATAATGTCCTATCTGGCGAGCCATCCACAGGGAACGCAAAACTATCATCAACAGGCTTGATCAACCATGGGGAGTTCTCTTGTTGGGTAGAGATGGCTGCTGCCCTCAGGGCGTCCAACCACATTGTACCCATATTTCTGCGACTACCTGGTTTGTGCTGAACTTGTATTGCGCCGCTCTGGTTCTGAGAAACTGTTCCAGGGCTACCAACTAGAATGAGATGACTCTTGACACGGGTCATCGATACATACAGCAAACGTCGAGTCTCTGCTTCACTCTGGGCCTCAAGTAATGATTCGGCCAGCATCCACAACCCATGCGGAGACAGTTTGCCTGTTTTCCATGGTTTCACCCTACCTGCAATCAACTCAGGGGTTACGATGAGGTGATCTCGGGTGGTATTTGCCACCGAACGACGTCCTGCTTGGAACAATCCGGCAATAACCACTACCTTGGCTTGTAGACCCTTTGCAGCGTGAATTGTCATCAATCGAACACAACCACCCAATGCTGGAGCCTTGGCAGCAGGACCATCCTTGCCAAGAGCACTCAATTTCTCCAAACGCTCATGAATCCTGACTGCATTCCCGCCATTGGAACTAACCATGCCCCTGAGAATGTTGATGAACATTTCAATCTCATTCCGTGCTGAAGGTTCGGACCAAGTCAACAACAAATCAGAATGGTTCACGGCATCTTCCACCGCTCTCAATAAGTCACCATTCAGGGAATGTTGATACCATCTCTCCAATAACCTCCGTTCCATTTCGGTTCGAGCATTTCTGATCAATGCCTGGAATGGTTCTGTAGTACTCGCGGCAAATGTCTGAGAAACCAATGCATCTTGCCAACCCAACAAACTGGAACGGGCAAGAGAAATCACCAGATCCGTTCTCGATGGATTAGATATCGCCCCAACCAAGGTACGTAATGCACGAGTAGCTGGCCTTTGGAGCAGTGGACCCATTTTATCTGCTGTTGATGGTATCCTCCATGCTTCCAGCCTTTTCATCAAGTCATCAATATGCGTTCTGGTTGGTAACAACACCATGATATCCTCAGGGGCGACTCGTTCCATGGTGGGCAACTGCACCCATGTACTTCCCTCTTCTTGAGGAGAAGAAATTCGGGTCGATATTCCATTGATTAAACAATACAGGCGCCGCGCTATCATCTCATTCTCAAGATGAGCTCCTTTGGCCCTTGGAGATGAAAATGGGTCAAGAACTTCATTCAGATCCGAGCCGGGATCATCTGCAGCCCTTGGTACTGGTAGCAGCCATTCCAGACTACCGCGCTTGTCAATATGATGCGGACGTAGAGGTTGAGGATAGGCATACCATGGCCCTTCCAATCCATGATGCCGTTCAGAGAACACATCATCGCACAGGATGTTGATGGTCTGCAACAACCCCTCATCGGTACGATGGTTGGTCGAGAGGTCGATATGCCCCTGCGCCCTTGCTTCTGCAACATCATGATTCGAGATACTTCCATCATCCTCAAGGTCGAATCTCCACCACGAATACTTCTGTTCATATTTCGTGGGTTCAAATCTATCTGCTTGTACAAATGTCGAATGCACTCCGCTCCCTCCTTCTGGAGGACGGGGATCTCTGCTCACTTCATTTGAATGAATATCTTGAATTCTGTGTTCATTCAATCCCTCTTCACGGTTGATTCCTCTGATAGTAGAAATCGCATTCCGCATGACTGTCACTTGAGCCTGCCTGAATCTGTAGATACTTTGTTTGACATCGCCCACGAGACAAATAGTGGGATCCCAAGGGCCTGAAGGAGCCTCTGGTTCTCCTGGCTCGAGGTGTCTTCTCCCCCACAATCTAGCAAGTAATCGCCATTGCTGAGGATTGGTGTCTTGAAACTCGTCTATGATGAATGCCCTGAAACGTCGTCTGATATTCCTGAGCAATTGCCATCTCATCTGAAGGTCCGTCTTTGCTTTCTCATCCTCTCCTGCCATCAATGCCTGCTCGATATGATGGTCCATCCATGGTTCATTCGTTAAATCATCCAAAGCACTGACCATAGCACGTGGATACCATGAGCGACAGATATCTGGGCATCTGGCCAATAACAGATCCTCTGCCATTCTCTGCATGTCAGAATGATCATGCATTCCAGAATGGCGTTTCATCTGCACCCTGATCATATCGACTGCCCTTAATACGATGAACAAATCCTGCATCATGTCAATCTGTAGATTTGAACCCAATCTAGGGTTTTCTTTTGGCGCTGAAATCGGAATCTCTTCCAAGACATCCGGATTCATCTTGGTACCTGTTGGGGCGGGATTGGGTAATACTGAGTCATCATGAAGTGCTGCTGCTCTTGCAACCGTTCTCAATCTGTTTCCAGTAGGAGTGGACAAGAGAGACCTGATGCATTCCGCTTGTTCAGCAGCATCTTCCTTGATCTCATTCCTGATTCCGGCTGCAATGCTGTTCCACTTTCCTATCCCTTCAGGCCAACCACCATTCTGGTTTCCCTTAGGAGTCAGGCCTCTTGGCAGAACATTAGGCCTAACCGCAGAATATTGTGTGACCGAGGCCATGGTGATGAGAACATGGTGACACCACAATAATCGGTGCCAAGCATCTTCTCCAGGTCCAGCATTCAATAATTCATCCAACGCTCTTGTTCTGGTATCTTCTGATAATCCAGCACTCAATTCCAAAGCCTCAAATTGAGAACGGACAATATCAAGCCAAGCAAGACCATGCTCATGTATCGCTTCACTCAATTCAACGACGTCAGGGACCATTGATAGTAGCATATCTTCCACGGAACGGGCTGCATCATTTTCGTTTCTTCGTAGACGTCGCTGCCAAACCTTCTCGGCTTCCTCGACGAACAAGGACTGTTTGATCAGTCCTTTGATGATGGTCCCCGCAGTCTTCCTCCCCCCCATTGAAGCAGCCAACCTATCTCTAGCCTGTAACATCCCAAGGACATCTCCGACCAAACCAGCATCAAGGGCATCAAGTTCACTCTGTAGACACCACAACAGATTGATTGCAGCATCATTGAGCAATGGGCCCTCTTCTTCAGCCATGGTCTGTGATACTGGAATCTCCTTGATCAACGACATATGTGGTGCAACAAGACGCGAAAGGAAACTATCGATGGTGCCTATTGGTGCACTATCGAGTAATGATGTCAATTGCTCCACAAATCCCTGTTTTCGTAAACGAGGATCGACAGTGGAACTCGATTCACCATCCGGTGCAGAAGCAAGACTTGAGAGGATTGAGCGAATCTTCTCCTTGAGTTCAGCAGCAGCTTTGACGGTGAAGGTGATGGCAACGCATTCAGGTGGCAGCAAGCCGTTCCATTCATCCAATTCCTGTTGTTGACGACGAGGTACCCGTAATGCACCTTGTCCAGAAACCGGTTCTCTAGGCCCCTTTGGCAAGATTCTGCTGGCTCTTTGATCCTCACAGAGGATGTGTTCAATGTATCGAATCGACATGACCGTTGTCTTTCCTGTTCCTGCGCCGGCATCCATTATCAGGTGCCTATCAAGATCAAGACCGTGGCATTGGCTGCGATTCAGAGTCGTCAAGAGAATCCCCCCTTGAAAGCAATATCCAACCCACAAGACATCTTCACTGGACAGTATGAGCACATCTTTGCAGAGGGTGTTGGATTTACCTGCCCTCTGCTTGCTGCTTCAACAACCCTTCCTGAAATCTCCAATCTGTGGCGCAACCAAGCCCTGAATGGAACACTCTTTGGGTCTGAATGTGATTCACCTCGTCGGCGGTGAAGAAGACTGCTAATATCAGTTCCAATATCTGCAACTTCGTCATTGATATCTGTTAGAACAGACTCGTCCAACTCCAAAAGATGGTTTGTCCACTCGCCAACCTCGCTCACCCCAACTGCAACTACCCTATCACCAGGATTGGCTAATTCCCAAGAGCGTGCATAAAGAGCAAGTTGGACTTCATTCAAAATCGCTGCCTTGTGGCGTTTGCCAATGTCTTTCTTCTCAGGTCCTTCGATGCTCTTGACTTCACGAATCACAATGTGTCGCAAAGATGAGTCATGGTCACCAATATCCAGATCAAGAGGTACTATCTCTTCCTTACCTTCCTCTCTTATCCAACCATGTTTCTGAGGAAGAACCTCGATTCTATCTATTCTACCTGAAGCAGAAAATCTCCAGTTTTCATCTCCGGCTTCTGGGGCAGAGGGTATCTCGATAATTGCACGACCACCATCAATTGAAACCATGTCCCATTCCATACAGACTATCCCGATACCTGTCAACCCCATCTCCCGTCTCAACATCGCTCCTAATCTCCCTCCGATGATTATCGGTGCATCTTCATCATCTTCCCACTCAATCAATTCTTCAAGGGACAAACCCAACATGCTACGGCGTCGATGTGAAGCTACTGCATCACCACGCGCCAACCATGGAGCGATATTGAGAGCATGCCTCAAGGCGATAGACATGATTTCGGCCAATGGCCGTCTAGACGCTGCAAGATTCGAACATTTCTCATGATCATTGATTGCTCCTATCTCAAATCCCATCACTTCAGCCAATGTCAAGGCCAATACCTCGTGTACCAAAATGCCTCGTAATCTTCCATCCATATCCTCCTCGAAGGTTTCAGGTTCAGATGCCCTGAGTTGATGTTTGAGCCAACCCTTACGTGGACAATCCAACCAATCATGCAATCTAGATGCTGACCATCGCATCTCAATCGGTTTGACTTCTGAAAATCCAAAGCGCTGATCCAATACTTCAACACCAGTACTTGGAAGACGAATTGGTCTGATGTCCACACTTGGTGTGCGCTTCTTTTTGGGATGTGGGCGACCGATGATTGGCCAAATTTCATTGAATCTTGGAGGTTGGACATCTTCTGGAAGAGTCCATGATTTCAACAGATCGAGATCTTGACTTGATACGAGGGATGCCATCTCATCCTGATTCAAATATTCACCTGAAGGGCGCGATGGTATTCTGCTGTTTCTCTCTTCGATGACCTGAGACTCCCAACGAGTCAAGGCTGCACCTGGCGTCACCTGTTCTGCTTGACCTCCTGAGATTGCAGATAACCCCGCAGCCTGACGCCCATCTCTGAATCTTGGACCTTTAAGTTGCATAGAGAATCCTCCATCTTTCAAGAGTTCTATCGTCAACGGTTCGGGTCCGATTCCGTGCCCGATATCTTCCACTTGCAACGACTTCCAACCTGGCATTAATCCTTCAGCGTGCAAAAGATACGAAGGGGGATTGAGCCATGAGAATCTGGTTTCCTGACCTACTTCATCAAGAATCTCAGCCCAATGTGTTCCTGCTGGATTTGATTCAGTGACACTAGTATCCATCACGATGACTTCTTTGGCTGCATGTAATACATGCCTGATCAAATGACGAGCAGAACGCATAGGTGAATCTGGTCGTTCTACGCCCAATGCCAATCTATCACTCAGTTCCATCCAAGGAACTGCGGGCGAAGTGACTGGCCAAGCAGTTGATGAAACCCCTGCGAGAATGACTGTGTCCGCATCACAACCAAGAGCCTGAGAAGGTGTCAATACTCTGAGTAATGCATCCTCAACACGTAATGAAACTTGATTGATTCCATCTATCAGACAATCCAATGCCTCTAGTGCCTTCCTACCGACAAGCGGTTCGGAAGATTCACTCGTCTTCTCCAGTCTTTGAACTGCTTCGATAAGATTTCTCAATGCTCCTATTGAAGGTGGTGAGAGATTGGTCAATTCGACCCAGTCAACCATTTCCACGAAACCATCGAACCACCCATACATGTCTCCAATCTTTTCCGGTAATGGTAATGGCGATGAACTCGAACAACCGATTGATGGAACCTTTGCCAATACATCTTGTTGTATCTCATCCAACCATGGACACAGTCTGTGGGCGGTACACAAGATCCACCATTGAGTCTCCTCTCTGGCCCTCCTTCTCTCCTCGACAGATATCCAAGGGTGCTCAAATCGAGGTTCAGCAAGTGCTCTGCACCATTGACCCAATGCGTATGGACCACCGCGGATATGGATTCCATGAGCAACTTCCACCAGCAATTCTGAATGTGGTCTTGGACGCCATTCTGGATGCTCTGGATGTGGAGCGACATCAAGCCATTGTTGAGACAATGGAAAGCCACTGTTGACATGAGACAACAATCTCTCTGGAGACCATGATTCATCCCCAAGTCCGATGGCAAGCATCGTTCGAAGTGAGTGAATGGCTGACAATTCAGAGATAGGTGACGGCTTTGATTGCACAGACCATCCTGCTTCAGACAGGACTTCATGCCAGATTGAAGGGTCGCGGTTCACATCACCATCGACTACCATTATACTCTCAGTTCGTCGTTCCTTGGCAGTGTGTTCTTTTGCATCGAGCAAGGAGAGGACCGAAGATATCTCGTCGCTTCCCTCCTCGAGTAGAATTCGATGCAATGATACTGTGCGCGTATTCTCAGACTGAGGTTCATGGTCAGGAACCCATAGGGGTAATTCAGAGCCGCTCTTGCAAGGATGTATATCCTCAATCAATGCTCCATGATGACCCAAACGGTACGAACCCGGTCCAATCAATTGATGGATGGGTACGTGTAACGATACCCCTTTCAGGAATTCAATATCAAGTTCAGTCATGGTAGGGTCATGGTCGAGCATGATGATGCCATCGATATTGGTGAATGTGAATGGAGTGTCATCCATCTGGTTCAAGTTCCTGATCAAATGAGGCTTGATCAATCTTGGATGGGGGCGGTCATGTCGTGTTTCTATTTCCCGCAACACTTTGTCAAATTCAATTGCTCCCGGGTCTCCATCCCACTCACCCAATACTCCCGATTGCTGCAATGATGAATGTAATGATGCCAATCTACGCGTCCTTGCTAATGGCCAATCTCTAGTGACATCTGCATGGAGAAGTGGGAAGCCCATTGCCTTGGCATGTGTGGAAACATGTTCCTGCTCAAGGAGCAGGAGTACTCCATCGTCACTGAATGGTCTAGATATTCGGAAATCAGCCACCAACAAATCAGCAAGGCTATTGATGGTCTGGTGATTCTCTGGATTAAGTGTGAATCCAGAATGATCTCGACCACTTGATAAATCGAGAATGGCTTGCTTCCGTGATGCTGAAGATGGATGAAGCACAATCAGTCGTCCACCTGCCTCGTCGGCCTCGCGCAGATGATTGCTCAACCACTCGGGAAGACATGTTCCCAGGGGTGAATGCTCGATTGACAATCGAGGCACCCTATCTTGAGGAGGCTTTTCCATACTCATCGGCTCACCGGAGTCTCAGACCTGCCGGCAGGGGTTCTTGAACTATTCTCTAAACGGGTAATTTTTTTGGTAAAAAAAAATATTTTTTTTTTGCATTCTTGCCTGTTTATTGAAGTGAACGGCGTGTAATATTCTCAGTTACACGTTACGCGTATTGGGAATATTGGGATTCTGATTTTGTCCATGAGACCTCCTATGGAGGTAAGAAAAACGGCCTTGGGACCGAAACATTTTTAGACTACCGGCAACACGCTCTAAATCTCCGCTGGAATGAGGTACTGCGAGATGGCATGATGATGAGACCCTGCGTTCAGAACTACACCAATATCTTGGACAATTGTCTCACCATCATAACTCAAATCAATCTCATGCGGGGAAAGGAGTGTAATACAATGAACGAAAAATGTGATGAATGTAATAGCGAAGTAAAAGAAGACCCGGAAACCGGTGAACTCTTGTGTAAAGATTGCGGGCTGGTGATGAACGATTCTGTTCTTGAGCAAGATGGCGGGAATATGCTCCATGGGGATAACGCTCAATCTGAAACTGCGAAGAACTCCCGTATTAAGGATACTGAATTGGAGGGTACAACATTCATTCCCGATGATGTCAAAGGCGGTGCGGCAAGAAGGATTTGGAGAAGACTCAGCAAGCATCAAGCCCGTGGCAGAAGAGGACGTAAAGTATTCGCCGATGATGTGATGGAACAAGTCAAAGCCCTTGGACTGGGAAGAGATGTAGAAATTGCTGTGAAGATCGTAGTGAAAGCTACGTTGGTTGCACAGACGGATGAGGCAGAATTTCAGCAAAATCTTGGAAAACTCCCCCTCAATGAAATCCGTATGGTGAAGAATGCTCAGAGAACTGATAGAGAAAGGGTCGCAGCAATCGCCGCTGTAATGACCGCTGCCAATTTCAATATGATAGTGCAATGTAGATTGACTCCCTTCATCTCACGTTGGGGCATCAAAAGGTCTGATTGCAATGAGATGGCTAAGAGGATGAAGGCTAGAATCGTCAGGATGAGGGCGCTCGGACGCATCAACATCTCTACCTGTATGCGCCCTTCAGCACGTAGAAAGGCCAATCTCGATGAGGCGATGAAGAAGATGAGATGCGGTCTTGTCGAGAACAGTTCTCTCAATGAAACCCAGGTCAGAGGTGTCATTTCTGGTTGTGTCAAGATGCTCATATACTTGGGTGAACCAGAATGTGACAGTGCCACACCCAACGAAAGAGCTGACATGTTGGTGGCCTCTGTGGCAAAGGAAGTCTCCAAGCGACTTGGACTGACCGGAATCAACACTTGCATCGCTAACAGCCTAGAACTATCAACAGGAGGCGTATGTCAAAGACACAAAGTCCTCAGAAAGCTGTTCAAGAACGAAGATGATGGGCTCTGAATCCACTCACCTTCAAGAAGTGGGTCCACTCCCCTCTGAATGATGCGTGCCGCTTTCTGCTTGCTGACAATAGTGATGTTCTGCAGCCCGATGTTCTCTGCTTCAGCAGAAGAAATGGCCCCACAAGTAGAGGAGGTTGGCCCCCTGATCGTGATGGGCGGATATAATGTCACTGAATCCCATACCAATAGCATCCTCCTGCATTCTTCCAACAACTCCATCCTTGCAGAGGATTACACAGCCACATGGTGTGAGAACTGCGTCGCTGCTGAACACGCACTCGATGAAGTCGCTGAGTCATACAACGTAACTCAATTCCACTTTCATCCAGAGATTGATGGTCAAGACCCATTTGGTACTGCAGAAGGAGATGATTGGTGGGAACGAAGATATGGTGATCGCTTAGCACCAACCATTATTTTCCATGGAAAATCGAAACATATCGGGTCTGCGGCTAAGATTAAGAATACCTTGGTTGAAGATTATTCAATCTCTACAGATACTCAATATTCCTATGGAGAGGGTGAACTCGAATACTCATGGGCGCCACAGAATGGTGGGGGGGTGGTTCATTGGAATCTGACTCCAACAACAGATGGAGGAGGATTGTTTCCCGAACATTCTGGATATACTCATCAATTCCACGCATTCATGATCGAGGAAAGTGCCTATTTTCCTGAAGGCACCAATGGAATGGAGAATTACACAAATATCGTAAGCCAGATATCATTTCTTGGGGGTTCAGACTCTGGCCAGTCAACCATTTCTGTGCCGACTGCCTATGATGGAAATGATATGCAGATATTTCTAGTTCTAGAACTGATTCCTCCTACTAGCGATGGCGTCTCACTGGTTGATCAAAAGGATGAGTCTCAAGTTATTCTGTACTCAAGTATTGGCGTTGGTAGCGGAGTGATTCTATTACTTGGAGTCATTCTATTCCTTAGAAAAGGCTCAGCAGAACTGGATACTGAAATAATGAGTGCCCCGGTTAATGAGCCTACTACCGCTGTTCTTCCTGCAGGTTCTGAAGAACGTACTGCCCAACAACTGGCTTATGAAAAGCAAATGGTGGATTCAGGTTGGGATCCTGTACAGGCTCGACAATATGCTGACCAACAGTTCACGAACAAAGCATCGTGAGTCAGGACTCATCCAATTCAGTAAATGCACCTATCGCTAGTTCGATTCCTGCATCATCAACATCGAGATGAGCGACTGCCCTGAGACGATGTGAATCGGTGGCAAACATATCTACACCTCTTGCAGCCAGTGCATCTACCACTTCTGCTCCCGAAAAGCGATTCTCATCAACATCGATGTAAACCATATTGGTCTGAACTGTTTCCATTTCTACCGAGAAACTCTGCATTTCATTCAATGCAGATGCCAGTCTCTTAATCCTGGCATGGTCATCAGCCAGCCGCTCGATATTATTCTCCAATGCGAATTTTCCAGCAGCAGCTAATATTCCAGCTTGACGCATTCCCCCTCCAAACATCTTCCGCCATCGATGAGCAGTATCGATGAAATCTTGACTCCCAATCAATAGCGAACCTACCGGAGCTCCAAGGCCTTTTGATAAGCAAATCGAAATGGAGTCACAATCTCTCACCATCCTTTCAGCATCAATACCAGTATGTACCGTGGCATTGAACAATCTCGCCCCATCCATATGCACAGCACAATCTCGCTCATGAGCGACTTGGGCCACGGCATCTATTGACTCCTGCTCCCAACAAACTCCTCCTCCCCTATTTGCAGTATTCTCAAGACAAACCAGTGAAGCATCAGGATAATGTGACTGTGAGCCTGCGGCTTTACGAATGGCTGCAGCAACTTGTCGTGAAGACATCGCCCCATTAACACCCTCTAGCAATCTAATTGAACAACCAGCCAGTGCTGCATAACCACCGCCTTCATAGTAATAGATATGGCTCTCAGCTTCGGCAATTATCTCGTCTCCTGGACTGGTGTGTGTCTTGATGGCTACAGCATTTGACATCGTCCCACTAGGGACAAATAGTGCTGCTTCCTTACCCAGTAATCTCGCACCCATTTCCTGCAATTCCAAAACTGTAGGGTCGTCTCCAAGAACATCATCGCCTACCTCGGCCATTTTCATCACT
>Ga0066853_10000831_pt1 | contig 11975 bp, 9 predicted proteins | sample ETNtaG_28_FD_67284 | JGI IMG/M metagenome (GOLD analysis project Ga0066853, IMG submission 67284) | Marine microbial and viral communities from oxygen minimum zone, Eastern Pacific Ocean - ETNP201406SV61 | ecosystem: Environmental > Aquatic > Marine > Oceanic | place: Pacific Ocean: Eastern...
GAGGAAGCAACAATTTTTCAGGAATTGCGTCATTCGAACCTGGAATTGATCTCCTTAGTGGCGGAGGAAGAATGTCAGATCAGGGGACATATTTTGTTCAGCATGATCCTGATTCAGGTTTGAGAATAACGGGCTTGGCGCCAATGGCGGTCCTGCCGGGTTGGCAGAATCAAGGGATTGAATCCATGCTGGTTCAAAAAGGGCTGGAAGCGTGTAGACGTCAAAAATTTGAAGCTGTGGTAGTGCTTGGACATCCCCGATTTTATCCTCGATTTGGATTCATACCCTCGGTTGAATTTGGAATTCGCTCAGAAAATGGTGTCTCCCCTGAGGTGTTTATGATCCTCGAGCTAAAGCCTGGGGTTCTTTCAGGAAGTCCTGGGACGGTAAAATATCACGAAGTGTTCGACCGGATCTGAAAAGTGGGACAAAATTTTAGTAGGCTTCAATGAATTCCATCTTTAAAGCTTAAAACTGGCAGCTCGAAATGAATCACATTATCTTATAGAGTTAAAATTAATTTGCACCCTCAAGCTTGGGTGAATGAGAAGAAGGGTCCCTGGATACCAATCATTAAGAAAAACCAGTACAAAAAAAAGATGAAGGAACAGATAGAAGAACTAAGAAAAGCTGGTCTGGCAGGGCTGGAAGAGCTTTCCAAAACCGAGCAACTTTCGGAATGGTATCGAGATTTCCTTGGAAGAAAAGGGGAATTGACCCAACTACTGAAGAAACTGGGGGAACTCCCTGCCGATGAGCGCCCCACGGCAGGAAAGGAAGTGAATCAACTCAAACTCGAGCTTCAGGATGCCTTTGATTCAACTCAGGACCGTGTCAGACACCAGCAACTGAAGAAAGAACTGGATTCAGACGATCTTGATGTCACTCTTCCTGGAAGGCCCTGTAAGCCTGGACATCTCCATCTGACGACACAGACACTGCGCAAAATCTACCGGATTTTTCAGGAAATGGGATTCCAGGTTTATGAAGCACCGGATGTAGAAACCGATGAATACAATTTTCAATTGCTCAACATTCCGGAATACCATCCCGCCAGGGACATGTGGGACACCTTCTGGGTGAGTGATGAGGTGGTTTTGCGAACTCATACTTCGCCTGGCCAGATCCGAGCAATGCGTGAATATCACCCGGATCCGATCCGGGTCATCCTACCAGGCAAATGCTATCGTTACGAACAGATTACCCCGCGCTCTGAACATCAGTTTTTCCAGGTTGAAGGATTGGCCGTGGGACGCAACATTCGACTGACAGACTTGATTGGGGTGATGACTGAATTTGCAAAAAAAATGTACGGGCAGCAACGAGAAATCCGTATCCGTGGGAGCTATTTTCCTTTTACCGAACCGAGCATCGAAATCGACATGAGCTGCAACTGCGAAGGTTCCGGTTGCAGGCTTTGTAAGAAAACAGGATGGCTTGAAATCGCTGGAGCGGGAATGGTCCATCCTGTCGTGTTATCCAATGGAGGCTACGATCCTGAGCAGTGGAATGGGTTCGCCTTCGGCATGGGGGTCGAAAGGCCGGCGATGCTCAAGCATGGGATCGATGACATCCGTTACTTCTACAACAATGACCTGCGTTTCTTGAGGCAGTTCTGATGTCTTTGTTTTCCAGGTCGAACTGATGACCTCTTTAAGAACCTAAACACGATTTCCCCCTTTCTGTCATGCTCAACAGTTTCGATCCGAAAGAAAAGAAAGCAATTCTGCTTTTCATCGCGTTACTGATTCTGGGAGCAATTTACCTTTCCACCCATCGCATTGACTGGAGTCCCGACTCTTCCCAGCGACAGATCGAAGTAGATAGAAGACTTCCCTCAGTAGAAGAGGAACCCGCCAATTCAGGCCGTTATTTATAGAATCAAGGCAGACAGGACTCGGGGCAGGGGTGGTTTTTCTTGAATTCCGCCACCGATTCGATGCGTGATCCACGGACCGGGCTGGACTGATGCTCCTTCCCCACCATGTGCAGGGAAAGGACACGTCTCCTCTCTGGAATCAGATAGTTCCGTATCAGCCGTCGCAGGTCATCTACAGTAAGCTTTTCCAAGGCTTTGATCTCTTCACTGTTGTAATCAAAATGTGCCTCATGCTCGAAGGCGATGTTGTAAAGTCGCCCTGCTTCTCCTGAAAGGGAAGTGCTTTTTTGCAGTTTCGAGTTGATCACAGATTGTTTCAGGGTTTCCATTTCCTTTTCAGGCAATTCCGCCATTAAGTTTAAAAATCCAGGCAGGAAGTCATTGATCCGCTGTTCCAGGGTTGCCGCATCGTATTTGCCGGACTGAACCATAAAAATCATCCCCAGGGTCTTTTCCAGTTCGGTCATTCCGGAATTGACAATGTACCCCAATTGTTGCTGGGTCCGAAGATCATTATAAAACAGTGGCTGTAAGGCCGTATCGAGAACCATCAGTGAGACTCGGAGCTGAGGGTCATGCTGATCCAGCTGGACTTCGATGACTGCGGCAGAATTTTTAACGTTCATTTTTTCCACCAGAGAGTATGTTTTTCCGGGTTCGATCTGGATCACACTTTCCTGGTATATATCTTCGCGAGCGAGCTCTTTTCCTCCGAGATTTTTCAAAAGGGTAGAAACCGCTTCGCCTGCTTTATCCTTCCAGACGTTTCCAAAAATAAAGCCTTCGACGTAATGACGGTCATAAAGCGCTGCAGCGAACTTTTTCAGATCACGCAGCCGGATTTTTGAAATTTCTTCGGCATATTCCCAGATGCTGTGTTTTTTTGCCTCAAGCATTAGGCTGCGATAATAGAAAGCCTGCTGGTAGGGCTGCTGAAAGCTGAAGTTTTTGTAACGCCTTAACCTTCTTTCCTTAAGAGATTCAAAGGTTTCCTGGTCGATTTTAATTTGTTTCAGCTTTTGGGTGACCGTCTTGACCAGTTCTGAAATGCGGTCTGAATAACCTCCAAAGCTGAGGCTGATGCCTTTTTTATCAACTCTGATGCTGTATTCCAGACCCGCCAGTTTGACAGGATAACCGAGTTCATTCAGTTGTTCGGTGATTGCATCAGTGTAGAGCTGCGAAAGCACGGCATTCTTAGGATTTTCATAAACCCGGGGGCTGTGAATACGGAACATCAATCTCGATTTTGGTGTTCGGAAACGAAAATCCTGCTGATACCAGATGCGGCTTTGTGAGTCATTGCGTAACAGAATTGGTTGGCCCAGCATGTGTTTGGCCAGAGTTTCCCGGAAGGCCCTTCTTTCGATTTCTTTTCCCTGAAATCCAACCGCTTTAAGCATCTCATCCAAATCCGCAAAGCTTTTTCCAGCCAGATCTTCCAGTTTTTGCATCAGTTTTCCATCCAGCCCCTCACGCTGGAGTCCCACCAGCGACTGGTAGCTCAGATTCAGCGTTCCCTGGAAAGGAAATACCTCCAGACTTTCTGGAAGAAACGGGTTGGGTTCAGGCAGAGTCAATTTCGGATGGGTTTTGGCCTTCTTCCATTTTTTGATCAGATTCGGTCGGTGTTCGAGGTAGGCGTATTCCGTGCCGTAATAGTTTTCTGTCTGATCCGTTTCCAGTTCACGTGCAGCAAGCAGGGCCAGCATGTTTTCTGGAATCAACCGAAAGAGCATGCTGTCAAAAAGCCGCGGACGGTAATCAGAAATCAGAAACGGGGAACTCTCGACACTGCGCAGGGGATAAATCTGCATCAGTAGGGAAAACATGTTGACGAGCCGTGTGCCTCCTGTTTTTTCAGCAAAACGGTAGTCGATTTCCGCCATCCTGCGTACTTCTTCATAGATGTCACGTGGGAGGCTTTTTTCACGAAGCAAGCGCAGGTATTGGAAGACCCTTTCGATCACATTTGTGTAACGTTTGAGGCCTTTCTGGGTGAGATGGATACTGATTTCGAAAGAGGTATAGGAAGAAGTCGAATCCCCTCCGCCTGCGGAAAGTCCACTGGCCAGTCCTTCCTGTTTCAGCAGGGAAAGAAGGCTTCCTCTTCCTTCATGCCCGATTAGGAACCCAAGCATGTTGAGGGGACGGCTTCGGTAGTATTTTTGGGTTGCAGGAAGAGGAAACACCAGTGTCAGAGTGCGGCTGTCCTTGACGGTTTTGATGCGCATCAGCCGAAATTGTTCTTTCTGGGTAAGGAAGGTTTCAGGAAGTTTCAATGCTGTCAGATGCCGATTCTTAACCTGATTGAAACGCCCTGCAACCCACTCCTGAAGGGTATCCAGATCCTGAGGGCCTGCGACTGCAAGGGTCATCCGGTTGCTTGAGTAATGCTTTTGGTAGAAGTTGAGCAGCACTTCCCGTGTGACTCCAGAGAGGGTTTCAAGATTGCCAGTGGCAAAATGCAGGGCAGGGTGCCCTGGATCATAGGCTTCACGTTTAACCTGGAAGATCCTGCGGAAGTCGTTGGAGATGTTTTTGGAGTGTTCTGAATCGACCGCCTTCATTTCACGCTGGACGAGTTCCGAGTTGAAGAGAGGACTGACGAAGAATTCAGAAAAACGGTCGAGGGCCTCGTCCAAGTGATCAGGAGCGATCTCAAAATGGTAGTTGGTTTTTTCCTCGGCAGTAAAGGCATTGCTGAAACCGTCATGAATGGAAACAAACTTCTGGTAACTTCCAGCATCAGGATATTTTTCCGTTCCCAAAAAAAGCATGTGTTCCAGAAAATGTGCGAGTCCCTGAACATCATGGGGATCATGAATCGAACCGGTACCTACCGTCATGGAAGCCGCTCCTCGTTGCAGGGCAGGGTCCGATATCAAAAAAACCTTCATCTGGTTGGGGAGAAGAAACCTGCGGTACTGACGTTGAGGGTGGCGGCTGTCCGTGTTGTCCAGGCTGGAAGCCATTGTCGTGGGGTGTCCAAAGCTCAGGAATACAATGGAAAGTAAAAAGAGATTCAGGATATTCATAGCCCTTCTTAAAAAGTCGGTTTTGATTTGCATGACAAGACTGTATTGGAGGATTCGGGTCGGTTCTGATTTTGATGAAGGATGCCGCTTAACTTGAAATACATCTTTAATCATGTTGGCTGATTCCAGAGTTTAAGAATCATTCATGAAAACGTAGCATGGACGCAGTCAGGATAAGCCTTTAGTAGACTGATGATTCATCCGAAAAAGTGCAAATCTTAAGCAGGTCATTATGCTTGTTGGATTATTTTCGAGTTGAGGGTCTTTCAAGAAGATTTACCCCTTTCTTAAATCTGGACCTAGGTAAATACAAATTTTTGATTCTGATGAGAATATTATGTTGACTCTAAGACTGCAGGGGCTAACACTAGACCCTCTTTCAGGTAGATCCTGCAGTTCGAGAACCTGCTTGAATTGCCTCAATCAATGGACAAGAAGTAGGGTTACGATTTCTCCAAGCTTGGTCGCTTTTCATCTATGGCTGTTGAAAATCTGGTTTGCCTTTAAATGGAAAGCTTGGAATCCTGTAGCCTCCCAGGGATTACGGACAACGCATTAATCTCCTGGATTTGTTGCCCGTGGATCTCCAAAGCTTTTCCCAAAACGTTTTGGGAAAGGGGTTGTATTCTAATGTCCAATTGCATCCGTAATTGGAAAAAGTGTTGACCAACCCTTGTTTCTTACTTGGAATTTTCAAAAAATGACAATCAGTCTCAAAGAGCTTTCAAAACGGCTCAAACATTCTACTACGACGGTTTCTAGGGCGCTTGGTTTAGTAGAGGTCACGATCGGTTTAGTGCTTTACCCCAACCAACTGCAAAGGAAGGCTGCTGGTGCTTTAAACGATCGCTGTATTCCCTTTATTTAAAACAGTAAACATGGATTCAAAAGCTTACATCCGCTACGCAGATGAACTTTTCCGGACAATTGAAGACAAACTCGAAGAATTAGAGGATGAAGTCGATTACGATCGGACATCCGACAAACTGGAGGCTACCATCGAGTCTACGGGAAAGAAAATCGTTGTTAACACCCAACGTGCGATTCATGAGATCTGGCTTGCTGGAAATTCTCGAGGTTGGCACTTTCAATATGACGAGGATAACACCTGCTGGTTTGCCCTGGCCGAGAAGGTCGAGTTTTATTCCTGCCTTTCAGAACTTTTGAGTACCAATCTTGGACGTCGGGTTAATTTCAATTGAAGACTGAAAAAGAAACCACTTGTTTTCTCGAACAAGATCTTTTATAAAAATAGGTTTACTTAAAAACAATCTTTCCGTTCTGAAAGAGTCATGAAACGAACTTTTCAGCCGAACAATCGTCGCCGCAAGCGCAACCATGGTTTCCGTGCCCGGATGGCTACCCCCGGAGGGCGCAGGGTGATCAAGCGTAGGCGCGCAAAAGGACGCAAACGTCTTAGCGCCTGATGTCCGGGCGGAAATTTCCTGCTTCCGTCCGCATGCGCATTCGCAGCGATATCCGAGAAGTTTTCTCTCAGGGCAGTTATCGCCCGCTGGGTCCAATTGGGGCAAAGTATATTCGGACCTCTCACCAGGAAAGCCGTTTTCTCGTTACCGTCAAAAAAGCCGTGGGCCATGCCCCCTTTCGCAACCGGATTAAGAGGATTCTGCGTGAGGGACTACGGCATCATCGGGATCAATTCAGCATTCCTCATGATGTTTGTCTGATGGTGACACGGACACCAAAGTTTCCGTTGAAATTCGGGTATGTATCCGGGCTCATCAGACAACTGGCGGAAGACCTCAACCCCCAGCCGAATCGGGTGAAACCTTCGCTTCAGAATGCTTAAGCTCGTCCCCTCTTGGTTGGAACCCATTCAGGAAGACCATCAAGCTCGTGGAGAATACTGCTGATGGGTCTGGAAAACATCGAGCAACAATTTGCATCCCAAAAGCGTCATGATGCCAAGCCTTCGGGGGTTCCTCTTTCAATAGCGCTTTCATTGATTAAGGCATACCGTTACCTCATTTCTCCAATGACTCAGCCTTCTTGCCGTTTTTTCCCGAGTTGCTCTGAGTATGCACTAGAAGCCCTGCAGCAGCATGGGCTTATCCGTGGGGCGATGCTTGCAGGATCAAGGCTACTCAAATGTCACCCTTTTCATCCCGGCGGAGTCGATCCAGTTCCGGATCATCCAGCCTGTCACCGTTTACACTAACACCATGGATAAAAACACCCTGATCGCAATCGGTCTCTCGGCGGCGATCCTGATCGTCTGGAATGTCCTCTTTCCACCTCCACCTCCTCAGCAAGCACCTGAGCCAGTTGCAGAAGAAGAGCAGGTGGTGGTTTCACGTTCACAGGAATCCCATGAAGAAAGTGTTGAAACAGCGGAAACACTGCCTTCGTCATTGAATGGCGTTCCCAAGGTCAGCGAATCACTACTTTCCCGTGAAGTTGTGGTGGAGACCTCGAAATACGTGCTGGTTCTCGATACACGCGGGGCTATGGCGAAGAGTTTTAAGTTGAAGCAATTTAATCACACCAAACCGAGGCTGACACTGAGCACCTGGTTTCCTTTTCTAGAATCGATCTTAGGGCCGGATTTTAACAATACCGATCAAGGGGAGAACCTGGTGGAGATGTTTGGAGGACAGATTGAGGATGTCCGACCGTTCAAGATTGAATTTGAAGATTTTCCAAAGGCGAACCAGTTGCTTTCTGGAACCGTCTATTCCTCAGACCAGGAAGAAATCATGCTCCTTGAGGATGGTGAAACAGCAATCCTCAAGTTCACCTCACCCGTCGTGGAAGGCTTGCAGTTGATCAAAACCTTCCGTTTTGAGGCGAACAACTATCTGATTGGCTACAAGGTTGAAGTGATCAATCGCTCAGACCAGCCTCAGCCACTCAAGATCCGGCATTATTTTGGGGAAACCCGGATTGCTGATAGCCAGCGTTTTCAGCAGATTGCCCATGAAGGCCCGGTTTATTTCATGGATGAAAGCCTGGAGACAATCAGTTCTGATGATGTCAGCGCGGAGGAGTGGGAAGTCTCGCGGAACATGCACTGGCTTGGAGTAGAGGACCAGTATTTCATCAGCGCCGCCACTGCTTTGACTCCACTGCGCTATGGCTTTTTTGGATCGGAACAGCGTGTGCGGAAAGGGGAACGCTATTTTGTGCCCTATTACGGTGCGCGGTTGCCCAAAGTACAGTTGGAAAGTCAGCGGATGGTCGAATCGGAGTTCGAACTATTCATTGGTCCGAAACAGGAAGAAGAGTTGCTCAAGTTCGGACGAAACCTGAAGCAGTCCCATGACATGACGCTTGAGGTATTGGCAGCGCCGCTACTGGATCTGTTACGTTGGCTTTACAAGTACATCGGAAACTATGGAGTGGCTATCATCATCCTCACCATCATCGTCCGGCTGGTGCTTTTCCCGCTGACCCTGAAGGGAATGAAGAGCATGAAGCGCATGCAGCAGCTCGCTCCACGGATGAAGAAGCTTCAGGAAAAATATAAAAATAACAAGGAGAAGCTGAACCAGGAAATGATGGCCATGTACCGCAAGAACAAGGTTAATCCTCTGGGAGGGTGTCTGCCGATGCTGTTACAGTTGCCGGTGTTTTTCGCACTTTACAGTTCCCTCTCCAGTGCAGTGGAACTGCGTCATGCACCATTTTTGTTTTGGATCAATGACCTTTCCCAGCCCGACGGTCTGGGTATCACACCATTGCTGATGGGGGTCAGCATGTTTTTTCAGCAGAAGCTCACCCCCCAGAGTGCAATGATGGACCCGACCCAGGCCAAGATCATGCAGATGCTGCCGATCATCTTCACCTTCTTTACCTTCACCTTTCCGGCTGGGTTGACCATCTACTGGTTGACCAGCAACTGTCTTTCCATCCTGCAACAGCAGGTGATCAACCGGATCAAGACTCCGGAATTACAGGACTGAACCGAACCTGCTTGGCTGCAGGAAAATGTTTGAGGCCGGATGATGCTTCAGTTGCTTTATCCCTGGTGGATGTTGGCCCTCCCTCTTTGCGGGCTGCCCTGGTTCTGGCCAGTGATCCAACCTCCGCGTGGGGAACCTCTTCCTTTTTCGACACTGTTTCTCTTTCCTCGGGAAAATCTTAGCCGTCATTTTCAATGGTCCTCCAGGGAGTGGCCTCTCAAGCTACTGCGATCACTGATGATTCTGTTGCTGGTCCTGTTGTTTGCTAAACCGTATTTTGGAACCCTGGAACCCCATAGAGAGGTCCGTATCCTCGATGATACCCCGAGTGCAGGGCTTCACTTGAAAGCTGCCACAGAGAATATTCTGGACTGGGAGAACACATTCCAGATATCAGAATTGCTTCCGCAAGATCCCCTGGAGCCCATTTCCTTTCAGCAGGACTTTCCAGGATATGCAGCAGGGAGCCCTTCCCTTGCCACCCTCGCCTCGGTATTGATGGACCGTTTTCCAGAAGAGTCACGTCTTAAGCTGACTCTCGTTTCGGATTTCCAGCATACGCAATACTGGTTCTACCCAGCTGCGGTCCAGCCCGTCAACTGGAGTTTTGAACGTCCGGAAGGCCTGCAATCCTCCCCAAACCTGGCGATGCGAAATCCAAAAATCAAAACCGAAGGGCTTTTTGAACCAAGGCTATTTTTTAAAGTCTATGGAAACATGAAAGCCACAGGAGATCTGCGCATCACGGTTTTGCAGCAAGACCGAAAAGTCGGCGAAACACGGATCCAGTGGGAGGGAGAGACAATTCCTGTCAGTCTTTCCCTTTCGGATCAGTTTCGGCGATTGCAGCCTGTGAAGATTTTACTGGAAACCGAACTCCCACAAGCGGGTTTCGATGACTTGCTTTATTTCCAGGAATCTTCTCTCAACGATCTCTGGGTGGGAATCATGACTTCCGAAGGTCCGGAAGGAATGTTCCGTCATGGCCTGCATGCACTCAAATCCGCACTCAATGCTTCCGAAACCTTCTCTTTCCTGGTCCGAGATCTGGAACATCTCAAGGATCATGTTCCGGATGTGTTGATCCTGCTAGGGGATCATCCCCTCCGCTGGAAAGCACTTAAAGATGGCCCCCCTGCCCTCTTCATTCCAACCCGGCTTGGAGACTGGAAGGAGTATGCTCGGCAGTACCCAAGATCGGAAGGTTCAGAGACCCAGGATAATCAATCTTTGTGGCCCCAAGGACAGTGGCTGGTGGACTGGACTCAGGCCCCTTTTGCCGAAGACTGGCAAATCCGGAGAAATGAATTTGGGAATTTTGAGTCAGAAACCAGAGGGATCGTTCTTCTCGAAACCGGAATTTCCGATCCCTGGGGTTCCCTCTACCGCATCGATGAGTTTGCAGAACGCTTGCAGGGATGGCTTCAGCAATTGGAAAAACGCATGCACTCGCGTAGGTTGGGGAGTTTTTATTCCGGAACTCGAAAACTGAATTCAGCGATAGGATACTCCCGCTTGGGCTCAGGAAACTATCAGACTCCGGAGAATTCTTCATCCAAAACAAATTCATCTTCCAATTCTAAAAGGACCAAGTCGTTTTCCGTCAACCTTCCTCCCTTTGAAAGTGAAATGCGGTTGATGAGCGATGAGGAACTTCAGCGAATGCAGACCTTCTTCGATCAACGGAAGCCTCCTCTCCAACAAACCGAACTGGGGTCTGCGGAAAAAATCAAACAGTGGTTGCTCTGGATTGTCCTCCTCATTGCACTCGCTGAAATCAGCATGATCCTCCTCCGTCGAAACCCTGACAATCCTGCTTAACGATTGCATCTTAACCCCCTTTCTCCTATCATCAATTCCACTTTCCTCTGCCGTAGTGGCGGAATTGGTAGACGCGCTAGGTTCAGGGTCTAGTGTCCTTATGGACGTGGGGGTTCGACTCCCTTCTACGGCACCAATACGATATATTTAATAAATAATATCAATAGTTTAAAAAACGAAAAAACACTGATATAGGAGTATTTTTAGCCTGACTGTCACACTTGATGTCACACTCAGGTCATGAAAAAATCCCCTTCCTTCCTTGTTAAACCGTCTTCGTCCAGTTGTTATCATTTCCGTTCCGTCATTCCGAAAGATCTGGTAGCTAGGTTAAAGCAGACTCAGTTTCAAATTTCACTAAAAACTGGTATTTTACGACAGGCAAGGCAAAGAGCGTCTGTTCTTTCCTTACTTGCGAAAACTCTTTTTGAAACGATTCAGCAGAATTCATCGATGGCCAATCTGAGTCTCAATGAAATCAAAACCATTCTCAAAGCAGAGCTTGAGAAGTATGTGCTTGAATCCAACGAGGACATGCTGAAAATCAATCCATACTCAAAGAAAGAGGTTGAGGAGGAAATTGAGTTCACAAAGACTTTAAAGAACCTCTACAGGCTTGGTCTTGAATCAGGAGATGAAAAACTCAACAGGATCATTGACAAGCAGCTTGAGATGATCTTTGAGAAAAACTCCATTGAAATGGACACAAAGTCTGTTGATTACAGAATGCTGCGAATGAACTTCGTCAAAGCACTGGAAAAGCAGTTCGAATACAAAATGGAGTTGTTGTCTGGTGAGCAACAGTCAGTTTATGACATTTCCGACTCGATTCATGATGAACTCATACAAAAGAGTGGTGAGGAAAAGGAAAAAGAGGAAATTCAAGAATCAAAGAAGCTGAAAGAATCTACAGACAATATCAGGATCAGTGATGCTAAAGAAGCTTACCTAAGAGAAAAACAGCTTTCTGGTTCCTTCAAAGATGATACTGATAAAACCTACAGCCAGTGTATAGAACTTTTAATTGAGGTAATTGGAGATATTTCCATGAAGGAACTCGTAGCTCAAAAAGCAAGAAAATTCAAAGAAACCATAACTAGATTACCTGCAAATAAAAGTAAGAATAAAAAATACAGAAATAAAAGCATATCGGAAATAATAAAGATGGATGATGTGCAGCCAATGTCAGTTCGTACAGCAAATAATTATTTAGGAAATATATCTTCATTTATAGAGTGGAGTAGAAGAAATAATTATTTGGAGATGAACTATTTTTCAGGATTGAAAATTAAAATCAAGCAAAGAGATTCAGAA
>Ga0066853_10000833_pt1 | contig 11961 bp, 6 predicted proteins | sample ETNtaG_28_FD_67284 | JGI IMG/M metagenome (GOLD analysis project Ga0066853, IMG submission 67284) | Marine microbial and viral communities from oxygen minimum zone, Eastern Pacific Ocean - ETNP201406SV61 | ecosystem: Environmental > Aquatic > Marine > Oceanic | place: Pacific Ocean: Eastern...
TATCTGACAATGCACACATAAAGGAAGATGAACCCAGGGTCCTATTTGTAGGACAGGTTCACGGGGAAGAGATTCTAGGTGTCGAAGTGATCATGGAATTATTGAATGATCTTCTTTTCCCGGGCGCCAGTATGTACACCCATATGAACATTTTGAAGGAATACCTGGAGATCTGGCTTGTGCCGACAGGGAATCCTGATGGATTGAATGTGGTCCATGAAGGATTGGATGTGAGTTATCGGAAAAATAAACGAGACCTGTCCCCGGAAGGCTCATTTCCCAATGGGATATTTGATTATGATCCTGCCATTGGAAATGATGTGGACGGGGTGGATCTGAATAGGAACTTTGATTTTAACTGGGCCTTCGGAGATACATTCCTCGAGCCGGATAATTCCGATTATGGTGCCCATTTTGATTATTACAGGGGTGACGAGCCTTTCTCGGAAAGCGAGGCTATTGCCCTACGTGATCTGGCTATTGAGAATGATTTTGTTTTTTCCATTGTCTGGCACAGTTCCAGATCAGGGAACTTATCTGAAAAGGTATTTTCCTCGTGGCGGTGGGAAGACACCAAGGATTCTCCTGATCTTGATATCATGAAATCCATGGCTGATTATTTTGCAGGGCTGATGGAAACAGAGGATGGTACTGGCACCTATTTGTCCGTTTACAGCGTGTCTCGGAATGGAAAACTCCACGATTGGTTCTACCGGGAAACGGGGTGTATTCAATACCTTGTGGAGTGCGGCACAGCAAATTTGCAGCCGGACAGTGCTCTTATTGAGAGCACCATTGATCGTACCAAACCAGCTATGGTGTATCTTATGGATCGAGCCATTGGCTATCATACAGCTGAACAGCAGTGCAATTGCCCCCAAGTCAATGGAATTGTTTATGATGCATCGACAAACCAGCCCATTGAAGGAGCCATTGTAGAAGTGCTGGAACATACAGGTTCGGTTTTAAAACCGCGCTTAACAGACGAATTTGGTCGTTATAGACGTATTATGAATCCGGGTACTTATACAATATCAATTAGGGCGAGGGGGTATTTACCGCAAGAGATTACTGCAGTGACCAATAATAGTGGGATTACAACAGAAGATATTTTTTTAGAGCCGGCAGAAAACCACACTTTAACATTGAACTTACTGCACTCGACATTTAACATAGTGACTATTGAAGGATTTATTCAAAATGAATTCGGTGCGGAGGAAATTCAAATTACCACTGGAGAGAATGTTTTTGAACTACCAGAAGGAGGGTATACAGTTGTTTTCCCTATGGATAGCGAATTCCTTCCATGGGAAAAACATATATCATTAACAGGTGATTATTCCTGTATTGTGTCTTATTTAGAAGGGAATAAAATCATGTTGAGTGAATCCTGGCCATGGGAGAATGCGGAAGGACTCTGGTCAGCGGGCAATGTTGTCTTAAGATCTCAGGAAAATAGTTATTACAATAATGGCGATTCTACATTTACCACACAGTGGATGGAATCTAATCTAATCGATATTTCCGGTACAAATCGTGTCGTTGTATCAGTCAGGCATAAATTCGAAACTGAATGGGATTATGATCCCATTTCAATTGAAATTTTAGATGAGAATGAAAATGTTCTTGGTTCAAAATTATGGACCGGAGACCATTGGGATGAGTATCAGACTCATTTGATCTCTTCCATCTCCGAAACGGAATTCTCACAGGTAAAGGTGAGGTTGGAATTTTCTCCTGATCAAACAGTGAATTATCGTGGATGGGAATTGCAGGAACTTTCCCTTTATTCCAGTTTTGATGAATATTTGGATGTGGTAGAATCCACTAGCGGCAGATCGCCAAAAATTCCTATGATGATCAATGGGATTTATCCCAATCCGTCCAATGGCCGGCTCCAGGTCGACCTGGCTAATTATCCCGGCGGCAAGGGTACCATCCGTGTCTATAATCTCCTGGGGCAGGAAATCCTGGCTCATGCGTTGAATAATTTATCATCGGGAAGACATTTTCTGGATCTAAACTTGAATAAATTAAGCGACCGTCCCATAGGGTCCGGGATGGTGTTTATCCGAATGGAAACAGAGAAAGAACAGGTTGTAGAAAAATGCGTGTTACTCAAAAACTGATCTTAACTATTTTAACATTTTCGATCGTTTTTGGCGAAGGGATCTCCTTTCGCGGTAAATCCAAAAAACAACTCTTGGGACAGGCCGTACCTCTAGCCTTTGCTAATATTATTACTAATAATTACAATATACTGCCTTCCCAGATCAATCCACAGCGGGGGAGTTATCTTATCATTGTACCGGATGGGATCGTGAATTATTTGGGAGATTTCGTCGCGTTTAAGAATTCCCAGGGCTTTGATGTTGATGTTATATCATTGTCCGAAGCAGGAGAGTCGGCTGATGCGATAAAAATCACTATTGCCAATAAACTGGCTGAAGATCCAATGCTGGAATATGTACTGCTGATCGGTGATGTAGATGGTTTTGCAGAATTCCCATCTTTTTACTATGGACCAGAAAATGATGTATCTGATCAGAAATACACCCATATCCTGGGGAATGATAATATCCCTGATGTTTTTATCGGACGATTGTCGATTGATTCTTTATCGGAATTTGCTGTGGTTTTGGCAAAAACGATCAAATATACCCGGGATCCACTGGCATTCAATTCTGATTGGCTGGATCATGGACTTATTGTTGCGGGTAACTATTCCAATACTTATCCCATTCCCATTACACCGAAATGGACCTCATACTGGCTGCGGGATGAACTACTGGATTATGGCTACAGCCAGGTCGATACTATTTTTTACCCACCCGTGCAACAGGGGGCACCCTATATCATTGAATCCATTGACAACGGAGTCGGCATCGTCAATTACCGTGGCTGGGGCGACGCCAATGGCTGGCATTATCCTGAATTTCACGTGGATGACGTAAATGGTCTGAACAATGGTTGGCTTACACCGGTTTTCATGAGTTATGTCTGTAATTCCAATGATTTTGCCAATAATGTGGACCCATGCCTATCCGAAGCGGTTCTGCGTGGCGGAACTCCAACGGTGCCCAAAGGTGGTGTTGCGTTTATTGGTCCATCTGACCTTCACACCAGCACGAAGTTCAACAATGTTATCAATGCTTACATGTATGATGCCATGTTGAACCATGATGTATTCGAATTGGGACCTGCCATGCAGGCGGGGCAGTCGGGATTGCTCAAGGAATTCCCGGCACAGAATGGTCCTGGTGAAGCACAGGAATTTTATGCGCATGTGTATAATATTTTAGGTGATCCATCATTGCAAGTGTATGTAGACACACCTGAAGAATTTACTATTGTTGTGAACGATATAAAGTCATCAGATCATTTTGTAGAAATTATACTAGTCGATCCAATTGGAAACCCTGTAAAGAATGCAGTTATAAGTATCATGGGAAATGGAGAATTACTAGCTAAAGGCATCTCAGATAATGATGGAAAATTTGTTTCATCGCTAAATTTAACTGACCTTTCAGCGATTGATGTTTATGCTAATAAGGGTGGTTTTATCCAAGGCCATGAAACAAGCCTTATTGATGATAATGAACAGGCGATACATCTATCTGGTATAATTATTGACGCTGGTGAGAACGGTTCTAAGCCCACTCTTGGATCTCCATTCACCTGTAATATAATATTGGAAAATGCTTCCAACTATACAGTCAGTGGATCTGGAGCAATGATAACATTCTCTAATAACGTTGTTCCTTCGTCCATTGATATCGATATCCCATCTCTTGCAGCAGGTGAGACCACAATAATTGGCGATATTGAATTGATTTCATATAATACGGATGTAAGCAACTTTATCATTGGAAATTTATCTTACAACACTGATATGGAAATAATATTTGATTTTGCAATTGACATTGAAATGCCTTTATTTGAGGTATCATTCGAAAACAATGTTTCTCCGAATTCTACTTTTGATCCGACACTTTTGGTTACAAATTTTTCGGATGCAACATATTCTGATATTTGGCTGAAGATCTCATGTCTTGAAGGGGCCACAGTAACCCTAAATGGTTCGTCGGATCAGTTTTCAACTTTTTCGGGATTCGAGACTTCATCGCAAGGTACGAACTATATAATTGATCTTGGTGACGTGGCCTATGGGAGCGATATAACTTTTCTTGTTGAATTCCAGAAAATGGAGCACACTATTTTCAGCCAGTCAGTTCTATTGCATATTGAACCTGCTTCAGAGAATCTCCCGATAGCGCCAAACAACTACGGGTATTGGGCTTATGATGATACGGATGCTGGATTTGATCACACACCTGCATTCAACTGGGTGGAACTGGATCCTGCACATGGCGGCAGCAATGGTACGCATCACCAGTTAGATGATGATGACCATGTGGATATTGAGCTGCCCTTTACATTCAAATATCACGGCATTGATTACAACAATATGACCATCAGTTCCAATGGTTGGACATCCTTTGAACCATGCTATATCGATTATTTCTGGAATATGTCCATTCCCATGTATATGGGTCCCAAAGCGCTGTTGGCACCTTTTTCCGATGATCTTGAGACTATCGATTCTGATGGTGACGGCAATATTGACGTGTGGATCAACGTGTACACGAAACACGATGAGGCAAACGGACGATTTATTATCGAATGGTCCAGGGCATTGAATGGTTATGATGAGATTACGGAAGAGACTTTTGAAGTGATTCTTTACGATCAAAATGCCATGCCGACCGAATCTGGCGATGGTGTGATAGATTTTCAATATTTGGAAGTGGAAGACGTGGATGTAACCAAAAATTATTCCACAGTAGGTATCGAATCGCCGGAAAAGAATTATGGTCTGCAATATGTTTTCAACAATGTGTATGCGCTGGGCGCAGCACCATTGGCTAACGAACGTGTGATCCGTTTTTCCACCCAAGCACCGGATAATTATGTGGCCCCCTTGGCAGTAGTGGATGGAGAATTAAACCCAAATGAATTCTCCTTGAGTCCCGCTTATCCGAATCCATTTAACCCGGTAACACATTTAGATTTAAAAATTCCAACTACTGAAAGTGTGAAAATATCCATTGTGGATATTTTAGGTAGAGAAATCGCTGAACTTCACAGTGGAGTACTGTTTCAAGGTATATATAAATTCTCCTGGAATGGTACGAATCATTTGGGTCTTTCAGTCGCTTCAGGGACTTATTTTGCTGTAGCCGGATTCGAAAAAAACACTCAAATTCAAAAACTGCTATTGTTAAAATAATGAAACAATTAGTAAAAATTTATTCAGCATCCTGGTGTCAGCCGTGTAAATCCGCAAAACGATTGCTAACAGAACGTGGGTTGAAATATGAGGAAATAGATATTGAAGAAAGAGGATGGAGCAGGGAGGATCTGTTTGATTTGACTGGCGGTCGCACCGTGCCCCAAATAGTAATTGATGGGCAGCCTGTTGGTGGATATGATGAGTTACTTAAGTTGGACCATGAAGGAAAATTGAACGGTTGATCCAACCTTTGGCCAGAATTATCAGGGTTTTTGCAGTAGCGGGAACCCTGTTTTTGTTTTTTAACTGTTTCGGTCGCCGGGCCAAGGCAGAGGGTCCCCCTGATATACACACGGTGGCGGCAAACCGTCTTTCCATTGAACAGTGGAACGAAAATAATCGCAAGGATTTTATGGACCTGGGCATCCTAATGAAGGGTGAGATACCTGGATATTTATTTACCAATCTGAAAATCCACGATATCCTGATAGAAAACATGGAGATCATGGAAGAGAATCTGGATAATGTGGAGCGTTTGCAGCAGGATATGAACAGCATAATGGAATCACTGCAAGAATCTGATGGTGACAGTTTACAGTCGCTCATGGATGGTGAAACCAGTTATGAACAGGAAATCGGTTCGATATTCAGTGATATCAGGGATGCCCAGGCAGAGTACGAAAAGGGGAAGAAAGGACTGCGGCAAGGATTGAAAATGGACAGACGCAGGATTATTTTTATCCGGGATCAAACGCATTCCTGGAAAAAGGAGTTTCATCATCTGCGATATGAGCGTGCCGGACTGCAGCAGGCTGTTGAACATTTCAACGGCAGCCTTAACGAAGCAATCTTCACAGATAATCATTCGAAAAAAGAGATACTGGAATTATCCAGTAAGCTGGAGAAGTATCGTAATGAACTTGGCCAGATAGAATTATTTATTGCTGAAAGCGAACGTATCGCCTGGGAAGAAACTGGCGCATGGGTATGTATTCGGCCCATGTTGACCTTTCAAGAGGGTGAATTGCGAAGAGGAGTTCCCTTGGCTTGTGAACAGAAATATGAACAGGGACTGCGCGATTATAAACGAATCCTCCGGGATATGAGCATAGAATTGGATTCAATCTGATTTTTTAAGGTAAGTGACCTTGTACAGGAACCGGTTGGATCGGCCTGTGGCCTGGATGAGATATACACCGTTTGCAGCTTGCCCGCCGTTGTTGTTTTTGCCATTCCAGGTTATGGAAACCACTTCCGGTTCCGGAAAATCCTTCGTCATGGACCATATATTGTGACCTAGGATATTGTAGATTTCAATTTCCACGATTTGCGGGGCAATGACCTGCAGTTCAAGATGGATCTTATCAATGCCTATCCCGGGATTGGGGTAGGGCGGAAATAATGTAAAATCCTCCAGATAACCATCACGCAGGGATAAAGTATAGTCCCAATTCTGCACTTCATCATTTACAGCAGAGATTACCAGGGCTACATAATCGATACCCAGAGAGGGGTCGTAGTTGGTTGGATTTTCCATCCTGACTGTCCATTGCTGTTCATTCTCATGCTTGATGATTGTCGTCAATAATAAGTCTGTAATGGGTCCTGTATCATTGGTCAGTGAAATGGACACAGGGGTGCTGGTATTCAGTTCATAATAGTGGGATGCGTAGAGTTTTAATGTGGGGCTTGTGATGGTCTCAGAATCGCTCTGGTTATAAATGATATATTCTTTGGTACCCGGCTGTTCAACCGGATAATCTTCTGCTTCCTCATAGCGGTAAATTCCTGCGCTGAGGCTGGAAGACAGGATACGGTTGGCGATGCGCATACGATTATAGGCATCCACGAAACTTGAATTTTGGGATACAAGTGCTTCGTCTATAGATATAAAACTGACATCCTGGGCCGGACTGGCGTTGGCCCGCGATCGTTCCCAGCATTTTTTGATGGTCTCTCTGCCCCCCAGATGTTCATCGATGTACTGGAAGAATATAAAGGAGCCGTACATATGCGTATCCTCCACATCGAGCGGTTTATCCGTGTTTGCGAACCAGGCAGGCATGTACCGGTACAGGTCATTCACCTGGTCGTATAAATCATCTTCTGACCAGACTGCAGTCGCCTCCATGAACCACAGGCGTTCGTAACAGTTGTAGCCAAACTGCAGGGCATGAAAAAATTCATGTACAGCTGTAACCTGGATATTTTCCAGTTCCGTGTGATCGCTGAATACGGAGGAGTCATAAGAGTTGCGCATTTTGATAAAACTGGCACATGCGGGATCTTCAGCGGGTGCGTTTGATGTATAGGTTATGCCAAAGTATCCCGCCGGAAGAGCCATAATATAGATATCGTAAAGGTCTGAACTGCCAATCCCATTGTCCGTGGGCGGCTGATCGAACCCGAGGGAATCGGCGAAGAAATTCCAGACATGCTCAAACACAGCGGCCATGTTGAGGACATAATCCTCATTTTCAACTTTGTTGTAGGAGTCATCCAGGGTATAATGCAGCAGAAAATGCTCCGTGGCATGGGTTTCATCCAGACCTTCGGGGCGTTCCACCAGGAATTCTGACCCGTTCACAGCCAAGCCTAATTTTTCCAGTTGTCCGCGTTCGTCGGCGGTAAACTGACCGGGACCGTTCCGGATCAGATTTGTAATGTGAGGAGTGGCATGTGTCCTGGTTTCGGTATCGAATAGTGCAGAGAAGGATTGTTGTGATGTAAGTGCATTGCCATAAATCAAAGCAATGGTGATAAACTGAAGAAAAATGAGTCTGATCATTTTTCTTTGAATTTGTCTTTATATTTTCTCCGTACATAAAGGCCCATGAGGACCATGCCAAAAAACCAGAACATAGCAAAGTAAAGCAGAGATTCTTTCATGATTTGGGCCAGAGTTTATCTGCAATATAGGTGGCAAACAATGTGCCAAGGCCAATTTTTGTTTCCCAATTTGTTTCGTCTTGTTCCTGTGTAAGCAGACCATTGACAGTTAAGGCGAATCCTGTGATGTACATCCAGGACCGTAAGCTTTTGGGCATACCCAATTCTTTTTCCATGGTATCGTACTGCTGCAAAGCGGGCAATGAAGTGAAAAGGTCACTTGGGTAATGCAGGGAAGCCAGAATCTGGTATGCAGTTTCATCCTGGGTTATATCGTAATACTCGATGGGATGGTGCAGGCGGACGCCCAACTGGGTTGATTCTTGGGAAATGATAACCTGAAAATCACGGATACCTTCCGGTAACTTTTCGGCGGCAAGTTTCGATGAATCACCGGTGACCTGGTAAAGGGTAATGTAAAACCAGTCAGAGTCAGACTGCCAGGCAGCGATGTTTTCCTGGTCAATGGCCTTTTCCAGCTCCATCTCTATCAAAATTCCATTTTGTTTTACATCCAGGGTAACATTCTGCAAGGTTGTCTGTCGTGCAAAAGACAGGGTGAATGTGAGTAGAATGAAAAGGAGGGTGTGGATAAATTTGATCTCTGCACCTATAACAATTGGGGGGGTAAATTAAAGAGATAATGACAAAATCATGATAAAGTTTCTTTTTCATTTGAGTTTGATAGCGATGAAAAATGAACAGAACAGATCCATGATAATGAATAGATTTTATTGAAGTACTATTTTCACCTATGATCGGAAAATAAGATTATGGGCTCGATTTACAGGTTGTTCAATCCAGAAGGCAACAGGTAAATTTCATAAGGCATTGTTCTCTGAAATTGCGTTCAATAATCCACATACCGATTACCTTATTTCTTGTTTCATTCCTGATTGGCCAGGATGACCCGCCAGCAGAATCAAAGTCTGTACAAGGCGCTTTTGGCGCAGTAACCATCGACGGAAAGATCTGGAACCAGATTGCCCTGCGGCCAGTTCTTCCCTTCGGGAAACTGGCCATCGCATTTGATATTGTGCTCTACATTGACCAGGACGGGAATATCCATGATGAGGGATGGGATTTCTCTTCTGGGGAAAAGATAAAAAATACTATTTTGGATAAAATATACTATATCCGTTACGGACGCAGGCAGGATCCGTATTATTTTCGTGTCGGTGCCCTTGATCATGTAGCCATGGGTTATGGTATCCTGGCCAACGGCTATTCCAATTCAATTTTATACCCTCAGGTGCGCAAGGTGGGCATGGAAGCCCGGGTACGGGCTTTTGACCTGAACTTTTTTGGTTTTACCAACGATTTCAAAGAGAATCTTGGTTTGGCCGGGATGCGCGTTTCCGGCAAGGTGCCCGGCGGTCTTACCATGGGTGTCTCCTTTGCGGCAGACCGCAACCAGTACCTGGGCCTCAAAGACCGTGACGGGGATGGCCGCCCGGACCTGGTGGATGATTTCCCTGATGATAAAATCTACTGGCTGGACACGGACGGTGACGGCTGGGCGGACAATGATACCCTTAATGAGTTCGATGTGGATGGTGACGGCTGGACCGATTCCAGTTTTACATATCCCCTGTTCGGCATTGTGATTGATACCGATGGCGTTCCAACCAAACCGGAACCGATCAATATCAAAAAAGAAAGCGAATCCGTTGAATCCTTTGCCATCGATCTGGGCAGACCCCTGTTTTCCCAAGGGAATCTAGCTGTTCATGTTTATACCCAGGCGGCAGCCCTGATTGGTAAAACCACTAATCCAAAGACCCTGGATCGGGAATCGCTGGGAATAGGAATAACACCGCTGGGTATTTCCGCCTCCTTCGGGCCGGCTAGGTTCAGCTGGGAATACAGGATGATGCCAAAGGGTAAATTTGAGTTTGGATATTTTAACCGTTCCTATGAAATAGAGCGGGCTACATTTTCCAGCATTACTACGACTGCACTTGCAGGCAATACAGGTACCATTGTGACCAAAGCCAGTAAACTGGGGAAATACGGCAAGCAGAATGGGTATTTTTCCCGTTTGACCGTTGACGTGGGTTCCTTTCTGCAGGGAGGGCTCAGTTATCAGAACCTGCACGGTGAACAGTGGCAGGCCCAGCGCCAGGATTTTGAAGAGGAGACCAATCAGAGTTTCACAGCTATGGTGAAACTGAAAAAGTCCATTAGTCGGATCAAAACGGCAAACTGGTTCTACCAGCAGAGAAATGTTCCCAATCCCTTTGAATTTGAATTTTCTGAATCGACCATCACTGGATATAGAATTGGGCTGGAACTGGGCAACGGCATGGTACTCAATTATATTTTCCGCAGATCATTCAGAGACCTGAATGGGGACGGAGATGTAACCGACAAGGGCGAAATGCTGAATATGACCAGTATTGAAACATCCTTTTCATTTTAATAATGACCTCAAAAGAAATTCGGCAATCCTTCATTGATTTTTTCCAGGATAAAGGGCATCGAGTCGTCCATAGCGCCCCGGTTGTCCCCCTGGATGATCCTACCTTGCTTTTCACCAATGCAGGCATGAACCAGTTCAAACCGATCTTTTTGAACCAGATGCAGACGGAAAGCCTGCGGGTTGTCAACAGCCAGAAATGCATTCGTGTTTCCGGAAAGCATAATGATCTGGAAGAAGTCGGTGTTGACAACTTCCACCATACCTTTTTTGAAATGCTGGGCAACTGGTCCTTTGGCGATTATTATAAAAAAGAAGCTATTTCCTGGGCCTGGGAATTATTTACGGAAACCTGGTGCTTAGATAAAGACCGTTTGTGGGCCACAGTCTACGAAGAGGACGAGGACGCATATTCCCTGTGGACAGAAGTAACGGATATTGCCCCGGAACGGGTATTGAAATGCGGCAAAAAGGATAATTTCTGGGAAATGGGTGAGACCGGACCCTGTGGCCCTTGTTCAGAAATCCATTATTTTGTCGGTGGGGATGCTGATAAACAGACACCGGAGGGTATCAATAAATCTGATGAATACTGGGAGCTATGGAATCTGGTCTTTATCCAAAATAACCGCAGTGAAGATGGAGTCTTGGAAGACCTTCCGGAAAAACATGTGGATACCGGGTTAGGCCTGGAACGAATTGCCGCGGTGCTGCAGGGCAGAACCAGCAGTTATGATACCGACCTGTTTCAGCCCATCATTCAAAAAGTGGAATCAATTGCCGGCTCTTCCTGCCAGGATGATCCTGTTGCTCACAAGGTGATTGCCGATCACATCCGAATGCTTTGTTTTTCCATCGCTGACGGTGCCCTGCCGTCCAACGAAGGACGCGGGTATGTTCTGCGCAGGATCCTGCGTCGGGCAGCGCGCTTCGGCCGTATCCTGGGTATGCACGAACCGTTTTTATATAAGATCGCGACTACAGTCAGTGATGTCATGGGTGAAACTTTTCCTGAAGTGATGGAAAAGAGAACCCATATTGAAAAAGTGATCCGGGCTGAAGAGGTTGCTTTCAATCATACACTTGACCGCGGCCTGACCCATTTTGATAAGATTTCTGCTGCAGCTAAAGGCAACGAGATTGTCGGGGCTGAAGCATTTAAATTATATGATACATATGGTTTTCCGCTGGACTTGACCCAGCTGATGGCACAGGAGCGCGGGTTCTCTGTAGATGTGGCCGGGTTTGATGTTGCTATGGCCCAGCAGAAGCAGAGCGCCAGAGATGCTGGAAAGTTCGTGGCGGGCGGTGCAATCATTGACTGGATCACTGTTTCTGAGGGCAGCGACTCTGAATTTAC
>Ga0066853_10000842_pt1 | contig 11925 bp, 13 predicted proteins | sample ETNtaG_28_FD_67284 | JGI IMG/M metagenome (GOLD analysis project Ga0066853, IMG submission 67284) | Marine microbial and viral communities from oxygen minimum zone, Eastern Pacific Ocean - ETNP201406SV61 | ecosystem: Environmental > Aquatic > Marine > Oceanic | place: Pacific Ocean: Eastern...
CGTCCAGTCCTAGGTGCCAAAGACCTCTTTCAAGGGTCTTCTACACGTTACAGGGGGAGGGGGAGCTATTCCTGCAGAATTGGAAAAGAAGCATCCCGAGGCTGAGAGCATGCACTCAATGCTTGGTATCATTGATGGAATAGTGAGGATGGAAATCAGGCCAACCGGTCTTCTTGATCCTGAATTGGAGGTCCGTCCTACAGAGGGCCAAGTGCAGGACCTGCTGTCAGAGATTAACGAGCGTATCGAGAATGATGAAAGGGTCTTGGTGACTGTTCTAACCATCAAGTTCGCTGAAGAGGTCTCGGAATATCTTGGCAAGATGGGAATCAAGTCTCAATATCTTCACAGTGAAATCGATACCATTGAACGTACAGAGATCATCAAAGCACTTAGATTAGGATTAATCGATGTGATAGTAGGAATCAATCTGTTGAGAGAGGGATTGGATATCCCCGAAGTCAGCCTAGTAGCAATCTTTGATGCTGATAGACAGGGTTTCCTGAGAAATGAGAGGAGTTTATTGCAAACCATAGGAAGAGCATCCAGAAATGTTCGTGGGCGAGTCATTCTGTATGCGGATAGTATCAGCGCCTCTATGAGGGCAGCCATCGAACAGACGCTAGATAGACGTGAGAAACAGATATCTCACAACCTCGAGCATGGGATTGAACCGAAGACGATTTCGAAGCCAATGCCGACAATGGGTGCTGATTTTGAGGATCTGATCAGTGGAACAGCTGGAAGTGGTAGTAAAGGAGGCCGTCGTTTGGTTTCTTCCAAGGGCGGTAGAGTGGATGATGGCATGGCTCATGGATTGGAAATGGGGGCTGGTTCCTGGGCATCTTCCGATGATGTGTTGAGCAGAATTTCTCAACCTTCTTCAATAAATGATTTTCCAATTGAAGAATCTGAAATGCAATTGGAATCCAATGAGGCAATAAAACTCTTGAAAAAACTCAAGAATTCAATGGAAGAAGCGGCGAGAATGCTTGATTTTGAAAAGGCAGCTGCATTAAGGGACCGAATATTCGAACTAGAGTCGCAAATCTGAATCTTCTCTGCACCGGAAGGATTCATGCCGGATGGCAGATTGGCGAGGCCATATGGCACTCGACCCAGAGTCTTTTGATGAGCCGGTGGTTGACTATGATTTCACAACTGTTGGTAGCAGCAGTCCGCTGATTGACCAGATGGCCAAAGCAGGTGGATTCACTGCTACGAAATTGGCAGTGGCCCGTGATCTTCTACAGATGATGCGAAATCAGATTGAAGCGGCGGAGCACGATTCCTCGAAGGTGCTGAATTGGCTTTCATTTCCAGCCTGTCTGTGTGCAACTGGAACACGCGGATTTTTTGTTGAAGCGCTTAGGAGTCGAATGTTCAACGTGGTATCAACCACATGTGGAACACTCGACCATGATATTGCAAGAGCCTATGAGCACTACTATCATGGAGCCTTCGAATTGGATGATATTGAACTTGGAAAAGTTGGTTTGATGCGTTTAGGGAATGTTGTGGTGCCAAACTCTTCCTATGGCGAGATCATCGAGGCAATGGTCATGCCCGTACTTGAACAGATACGTGAGGATAGAATTGCAGAGACCGGGAAGTCGGGGGCCGAACTGTGGTTGGGTTTTGGCAGCGTACAACTGGTTTGGGAATTGGGGAGGCGTATTGGTACACCAGATACTCTCATTCACTGGGCTGCCGAGAATGAGATACCAGTCGTTATTCCAGGGATTACCGATGGTAGCATTGGTGCGCAATTATTCTTATTCAGACAGAAGTATCGAGATTTCCATATTGACACTTTGGCCGACGAACAGATACTGTCTGATATGGCATGGGAAGTCGAAACCTCGAATGCGATGATGATTGGCGGAGGAATTTCCAAACATCATGTGATTTGGTGGAATCAATATCGTGGAGGCTTAGATTCTGCAGTTTATCTGACCACCGCACCAGAATATGATGGAAGTCTTTCCGGGGCCCGCCCTCGTGAAGCAATCTCTTGGGGCAAGGTTCGTCCCGAGGCCCCTCATGTCTGCGTTGAAGGTGAAGCCAGCGTCTTGCTTCCATTACTTGGTGCAGACCTATTCACTTGAATCGGGTTCATCGGGAAATACTTCGATCTCTCGGACCTTTCGAACCATATCTGTGAAGCTGCTATGGAATTTTGATGCTTTGACAGTGTGATTGTCGATCCAATGGTAGTTCCCTCCTCTTGGTTTCCCGAATAATATGGAATGATACTTGAAACCGTTCTTCTTCAACCATTCTTCAGTCACTTCTCTATGGCTTTCAGTCCTGCTCGTAAAGAAAGTAATCACATGTCCCTCATCGTACCAGTTGTTTATCGTCTCTACCGCACCCTCAAAGACTTCAGCATCTACCATTCGCGATGGTTCTTCATTGGGGATGTCTTCACAGATGGTTCCGTCTATATCTATCATGAAATTTTTACAATCAGTGGCCAATTTCGGACTGATGCTTTTCCCCTCTCCATCTGCGGTCTGTATCAGTTCCACCATCATCTGACCTTCAGCAATGGAGGTTATTCAATAATGCCCGGATTCCTCTCCAATTTATTGGCAATCCATTCCATCATGGTGACCTCAAGTCCATGTACAGGCCTCCAACCATCTTCACTTCCAGATGCCTTCAATGCATCATGTAGACGAGAAAGATCTGGTCTTTGTCCGCTTGGAGCCTTGTTCTCAGATTCTGAGAAGGACGTCTTCTTCACCAAATCATCGATTTCGAGGTCATTCCTCAGGACTTTCAGGCTTCTGTTCAGCAGTGCTTGGAATTGTTGTTTTGTCTCTCCTCCAGAAATAGTTCTTCTCCCACAGATTGACAACCAAGGGGGTAGGGTTTCATTGCCGAGTGTTAAGATGGCTACTGCCTCAATCACATCTCTCCACGAAACCCAATGGTATTCATCACCAATATCTTTGACTTCTGTTCCCGGGAGAATAGTGCCATCATACCATTGCTTGAACGGATTTGAACTCCAATTTTCGTCAGCATCTGGATGTATCATGTCATGAATCTCGATGAGACAGGTTTCTTCGGTATCTGCAGAATCATCAACCAATGCGTGCGAAGGTTGAATCAGCATTTTTCTATTTGAGATAGAATCAGTGATTTTTCCTGCTAATACAGAGCCGCATGAGTTAGAGAATACCACCAACGGTCCAGTTTCATTGAATGGATCACCACCAATCAAACCTCCAGTCGAATGTTGCAATAATGCTGGCATCAGTCTATTGATTTCCTCAGCAGCGGAATTTGAAACAATGACCTTACAACCAAGATGAAGCAGTCTAGCCACTAATTCCCTGCCTAGTGGAGAAAGGCTTCCATGTATCCCGACACGTGAAACACAAGTCAACGTTTCACCTCACACTATTTGAGAGGATTGCAGACTTTTCGCTGCGGTTTCGAAGATGTTCAGTGCCTCGTCGATTTCATCGCTGTTTATCGTCAGACTAGGTCTGAGCCTGATACTGGTATAACCACTGTTCAACACATGTGCTCCACCGTCATAGATGGCGCTTCTCAAGGAATTCCGAGAATTGATGTCTGGAAGCGTGAATGCAGCCATCAAACCTTGTCCTCTTACATTGGAAATCATCTCAAAGGAGTCTCCGAGTTCGCATAGACCGGCCATCAACTCTTCACCTCGTCGTGCAGCGTTGGCAACCAGTCCATCTCGTTCAATGATATCCAGTTGCATGGCACAGCGGACCATGTCAATGAGATTACCGCCGAAGGTCGAATTGATTCGACTACTGGTTTGGAACGGATTATCTTCAAATTCCTTGACACTGTCTTTTGCCATCACCCCACCAATCTGCATCTTCTTGCCAAAGGCGAGAATATCTGGTTCTGCCCCAGTATGCTGATAGGCCCACATCTTACCTGTTGCTCCGACACCTGTTTGGACTTCATCAACGATGAATAGAGCACCTATTTCCTTACAGGTGTCTGAAAGCCTCTTCATGTATTCTGGACGAAAATGATTGTCACCACCCTCTCCTTGTATTGGTTCGATGATGATGCTGGCGATTGAATCGGGGTCTTCGGCAGCTGCGGAACGGATGCCTTCGATACTCCTGTTTTCTGCTTCATCTAGTCTGACTTCTTCTTCAGAATCAATTGGAAACCTGACCGAAGGGTTATGGAAACGAGGCCAATCAAACTTGGAGTAACTCTTGGTCTTGGTAGGGTCGGTATTGGTCACTGACATGGTGTATCCACTTCGACCATGGAACGCCTCTCTGAAATGGCCAATTTTCACCTTGTTCGATTCTCTCATATCAGCTGACCAGCAGAAATCGCCCCCTTCATGAGGAGTGCTCGTATCGACAAGGCCTTTGGAAAGACGATCATTCATTTTCCAATCCATTGAGATTTTCATTGAGTTTTCAACAGCCAATGCTCCCCCGGCAACCATGAACAGGTTGTCCATTTCATCCGGCATTGCGATAGAGCAGATAGTATTGACAGATTCAGCCATTTCAACCGTATAGAGATCAGAATTTGCCACATTGTTCACTGCAATACGTCCCAATTCAGCTTCAGCAGATTTCATGTCGGGGTGGTTCCAACCAACCGCAAGACTGGCAAAACAGGTGAAGAAATCCATCACGTCTCGACCACTTCTAGAATCGTGAAATCGATTACCTTGGGATTTGTCAAGGTCGATGACGAAATCAAAACCATCGACCAACATGTGTCGAGCGAGCGAGGAGTGGACATCGGAGGGAGTGATTGCCATGATTCACGCCACAATTGCAGGTTCAAGATGATGACGGTCTAGATAATTCCCAAGAATATTGTGATCAAGGGGCACGAGGCTCAATTTCTGGCAGATCCTGTAAATGGTCGATGAGCCAGTTCTCTACTTCATCAATATCGCTGGAGAACTTCAACAATTCCAGATCTTCTGCACCGATCATTCCTTCATCTCTCAACATTTCCCAATCCACCATGCGTCTCCAATATTCTTCATTCCACAAGATGATAGGCAGTTGTTTTGAAATCTTACCGGTTTGGATTAGAGTCAATACTTCAAACAATTCATCCAGAGTACCAAATCCACCAGGAAATACGAGTATTGCTTTCGCAGGGTAGATGAACCAGAATTTGCGCATGGCGAAATACTTGAATTGTATTCCAAGGCCTTCTGTAATCCATTCATTCAATGAAGGTTCAAACGGCAATTCTATTCCAAGTCCGATATTATCAGCCTCAGCATCTGCTGCTCCAAAATTGGACGCCGCCATGATTCCTGGTCCGCCGCCGGTGCAGACATGGAATCTCTGACTTCCATCTTCTCTTGCCCCCCCCCCTCCTTGGGAGAGGTTGTAGCCCATGTGCTGAGACGTTTGGCGATTTCTCTGGCCGCTTCAGCATCTGCGTGTTTCAGGTCGGTTCGTGCTGATCCGAAGAAGACTACTGTATCTCTTATCCCTCTGTCAAACAGAATGCTCTGGGGGGCAAGGAATTCAGTCATGATTCGAATCGCTCTTGCATCCCTTCCGCCCATCCATTCAGGGTCATTCCATGGCGGGCGCGGGTCTTCTTGTAGGCGGCGCATGAGTTTCCGAGATACTTCCTGTGCAATCAATGTCTGCATTGTTGGAAATACGGATAATCCACAAATAATAACCATCATTCTTTCCAATTAAAAAATCTGTTTTTCAATTGAGATAATGGAATATCAATGATGGCGGATAACATTTCAAATATTCACTGGGATTATTCAAAATAGCAATTGAAATAGACTACAGTGTCAATGATAGCGTTGGAGGATAATCTTGAATTATTGTTGATTCCAATTGAAACACGTATTATGAGACCTCTGAGTTATTCAGTTGAAAGTTAGATTATGCGCCCTTTGAATTTGATTCCTATTAGTTAGTTTTTGTATTGGATTTCGCTTTTTTATAACCAACACTCTAATTGGATACTCAAGCCAGTATGTTGGAGATAGTTTATATCCCTCTTCAATACAGCGAATTCCGAGCCAAAGGTGGTTCGAGAAAAAAGGATGGGAAAATATGACGAAGGGAGAACACTCGATTCAGGACCTTCTCGATAGAGAGGTTTTCGTGAATCAAACGAAAGTTGGAGTGATTGTTGGTGAAAGACACCACCCGAATGAGGCGCGCGTACAATCAATGCGTATCAGGGTGGATCCAGGAATTGCTGAAGAATATATGCGGAAGCCAGCCGAACTGGCACCTCTACCCAAGGAACTGGTGCACAGCATCAGGGCCGATGGTGGAGTGAAGCTGAGTAAGTCGATGCGCGAACTCCAGAGGAGATGGAGAAACACAGTGCGAATTGATGAGAAACTGTATGCACCCGATGAGATGATTGACAGAGCATTGTTGGATAACCAGGGAATGGAGATTGGAGTAATCACAGAACTGGTGAAGGTCAAGCGAACGTACCGTGGAGTGAATGTCAAGGTCCGCTCGGGCATCCAGAGACAATATGGCGTTGAATCAACAATCAGTGTACCAATCACAGCAATTTACCGAACTAGAGAGAGGTTGGATGAAGTAGTGCTTTCAAGGACTTTTGAAAAGACTTTGATGTTGCCTTCATACATTCAGATCAATGATCCAGCATTCGGTGAAGAGTGATACTGGGGCCTGAATTCAAAGGCTGTAATTATAGCAGCTGTAGGTCCGCTTTGTGACCTCTCGTAGGAAGACCGTCACGGTTATGACTGTGTGCAGGGTCGCCGCAACGCCTATGGGCGGGTAGCTTAGATTGGTTGGAGCACCCGGCTGATAACCGGGAGGTCGCAGGTTCAAATCCTGCCTCGCCCACTCCCCTTTTGTTGGATTTTTCCAAATGATTCTTTTTGCAAAGAACCTTCAAGCCTAAGCCCACCGGCTCCCATGAGGAAAGAGTATGCCAGTGGTCTCAGGCTCCAGTGCCAGAGGACTTGCAGAGGATCTCGCTCGGCAGTTGGACTGGCATCATATTCAGATGGAATCCCGAAGATTTCCTGATGGTGAGGGATACGTCAGAGTTCCTGAAGATTCAATATCCTCGGTACGTGAACAAGATGTGGTTGTGGTTTCCAATACCTTCCCCGATTCAGGTATTGTTGAAACTCTACTTATGCTTGAAGCGATTTCTGATGTTCGAGCAGGTAGACTTGCAAGTCTCAAGGGCGGTATGGACAGCCAGGACGATGTTGGAGCGGGATTGTATCTGGCGATACCATACTTCGGATATTCCAGGCAGGATAAGAGATTCCAGAGAGGTGAAGCGATTTCTGCTCAGGCACTAGGGCGGATATTTGCCGGTCATTGTGATGGGATGGTGGTTCTGGATCTTCATGCCCCAGTTGCTTTGGAGGGTTTGCCGGTGCCTGTGAAATTTGTTTCAGCAATGCCTGAAGTCGCAGAATATCTCAGTGAGAACGTCAAACCTGATTTTATTCTCAGCCCCGATAAAGGGGCAATAGAGCGAGCATCTTCAGTCGCTGAGGCTATTGGCTGTCGGTTCTCATATCTTGAGAAGGTTAGAATTGATGCACATACGATAGTTCATCAACCCAAGGATTTGGATGTAGATGATTCCATCGTCGCCATCATCGATGATATGATATCCACGGGAGGGACCATCTGCAAGGCCAGTGAGGCTCTACATTCTCAGGGTGCCACCGAGGTGCATGCCGCTTGCACACATGGATTGTTTACCGATGGGGCAATCTCGCGATTGGATCAACATGTGGATGGAGTTCATGCTACCAATTCATTGTCAAATCCAAGGTCTTCCATCTCTGGAGGAAAGGCACTTGCTAGAGGTGTTCGTGAACTCCTCGAAAATTGATACGAGTTCCGATTATTGAGAAAACCAATGGACTGGGTAGATTCGCTATCCTGCTACGTCTCCGTTGGGTTTAAACCCGCGATGCTTTGCGCAACGCTGCCTTACATGAGGAAATGGAGAGATTCCAATGAGTGTACACGTACGATTTGAAACACCCCAAGACTTGGCTGACAAAGTTTACGAGTTAGTTCAGACAGTGGGTAAAAGCGGAGCCATAAAGAAAGGAAGCAACGAGGTCACCAAGGCTGCTGAGCGAGGAAATGCCAAATTCATCGTTCTCGCAGAAGATGTCAATCCACCAGAGTTGTTGGCTCATATCCCAATGATTTGTGATGAGAAGAATATTCACTATGGATACGTTCCCAGTCAAGAATTCTTGGCCAAGGAAGCTGGAATGCCAAAGGGTGTGAAAACCGCTTCTCTTGCTTTGATGGAAATCAGCAAAGCAGCTCAGGAGAATTACAACGAAATCATTGAGCAGATCAGCGACATCAAAGAATGAGGAACATTCTGTAGGGGTAGGTCGAGATGAGCGAAGAACTCAACGGATGGCCCGCAGAGGTGGTCGAAGTTGTCGGTCGTACCGGAATGACTGGTGAGGCCACTCAGGTCAAAGTGCGTGTTAATGATGCTCCGAATCCAAGGGATATTGGCCGAATCATCACAAGAAACGTAGTTGGACCAATTCGTGTAGGAGATATTCTGATGCTCAAGGATACTGGCCGTGAAGCTCGAAAACTCAACGTGAGGTGAGATTTTGCCAGAGCGAAGAATCTGTAGTTTCAGTGGTGAGGAGATTGAACCGGGTACCGGTTTGATGTTTATCAAGAAAGATGGAACTGTTATGTGGTTCAAGAACAGCAAGGCTCGAAAGAACGCTCTGAAATTGAAGCGCAATCCACGCAGGGTCAAGTGGACACGCCATTTCGTTCGTGGCGGAATCCAGTGAATCTGTTTAATCAATAGATAGATTTCTTCGATTACTGGTGTCCGTCGACTTCATGAAGGGCTTTCCGGTCGCCGGCTTTGGTGAGTGCCGTGGAGACAACGTATGTGATGGTGAAACCTGATGGTGTGCAAAGGGGTTTGGTCGGTGAGATAATCGGTCGTTTTGAACGCAAAGGCTTGAAGTTGGTTGGATTGAAGAGTATGGTACCAAGCGAAGATCTCGCTCGTGCTCATTATGATGTTCACAAGGAGAGGCCTTTCTTTTCAGGATTGATTAAATTCATCACAAGTGGACCAGTGGTCTGTATGGCTTGGCATGGCGTGGAAGCGATCAAGGTTGCACGTACATTGATTGGAGCAACAAATGGTCGCGATGCCTCCCCTGGTACCATTAGAGGGGATTTTGGTATGGACATGGGTTACAATATGATTCATGGTAGTGATGCTCCAGAAACTGCTGAATTTGAATTGGGACTATGGTTCCCTGAAGGAACCATGGAATGGTCATTGGACCATGTGAAGTGGGTCTATGAATCATGAATCATCCCCTAGGAGGGATATGAATGTCCGAAGAATTGAGCGATGGAGAGGGCGAGGAAATCGTCGCTGAAGAACCTGTTCTCGGAGAGAATCGTCAACCAATCGTCAGTGTCCTCGGCCATGTTGATCATGGCAAAACCAGCATACTCGATCATATCCGCTCATTGGGAATTAATCGTCAAGCCAGTGTAATGGCTCGAGAGGCTGGGGGAATAACTCAGCATATCGGGGCAACTGAAGTTCCAGCACAACTGCTGAATGAGGCTTGTTCGACAATGATGGGTGGAAAGGAGTTCAAGTCTCCTGGCTTGTTGTTCATCGACACACCTGGTCATCACTCTTTCACCACATTACGTACCAGAGGAGGGGCATTGGCTGACATTGCTATCCTAGTGGTTGATTTGATGGAAGGAACCCAGCCCCAGACAATAGAATCAATCAAGATATTGAGGGAAAAGAAGACGCCATTTGTGATTGCTGCCAATAAAATTGACAGACTCCATGGTTGGCAGTCTGAAGCGGGACGTAGTTTCGTTGATTCGTTGAAGGAACAGCGTAGTGATGTCAAGGAATATCTTGATGAGCGTTGGTGGAAACTGGTTGGCCAGTTTTCAGAGCATGGTTTCAACATTGAGCGATATGATCGAATCAAAGATTTCACCAAGGATATCGCAGTCGTTCCTTGTTCCGCCAAAGAAGGAGAAGGTCTTCAGGACTTGTTGGCGGTAACCATTGGCCTCGCAGAACGTTTTCTCGATGAACGTCTACGTGATACATTGGGACCTGCTGAGGGGACAGTCTTGGAAATGAAGGACGAGCGCGGACTTGGTAAGACCATAGATGTCATACTGTATCGTGGTGAATTGAACAAGGGAGATAGAATCACTCTAATTTCTCAGGATGGGCCTTTTCAAACCCATATCAAAGGAATGTTTCGGCCTCGCGGCATGTCAGAGATGAGAGATGCGGGAGATAGATGGGACCATGTCGATCACATCAAGGCTGCAGCGGGGATAAAGATCAGTGGTCCGGATCTTGAGAATGTACTGGCTGGGACATCCTTGAGGTTGAGCAACAGCGCTGAAGAACTCGAGAATGCTGAGATATTAGGCTGGGAGGAAGCAAAAGTCTCCTTTGAGATAGATGAAGAAGGCGTGGTACTCAAGGCCGACACTCTCGGTGGCCTCGAGGCATTGGCATGGGAGTTGAAGAAACTGGAGATTCCCATTAGGTCGGCCACCATCGGGCAGGTCAACAAGAGAGACCTGATGACTGCAGAGAATGCATCCAACCCCCTTCATAGGGCCATTCTGGCATTTTCCACTACCGCCTTGACTGAGGTTGGAGAGAAGTTGCAATCGGATGATTCCACTGTAGAGTATATCGATGCTGATGTCATCTATCATATCATTGAAAGATTCGAGGAATGGAATGAAGAAACCAAGAGAAAGATAGAGGAAGCCAGTAGAGAGGCTTTGGTCTATCCCGGAAAACTTCTGATATTGACGGATCATATCTTTCGCAGAAGCAATCCAGCAGTGGTTGGTGTACGGGTACTTGGAGGAAGAGTACATCAAGGCCAGAGATTGATGAAACCGGATGGCACGAATATTGGGATGGTAAAATCTCTGAGGTCCGGCGAAGACACTCTCAAAGAAGCCCATCAAGGAGATGAGGTAGCAGTTGCCATCAAGGGAGCAGTCGTTGGTCGAGGTATAGATGAAGAGGACATTCTATTGGTGGATATTCCTGAAAGTCACGCTAAACGTCTACGTAAACTCGAATTGACGGCGATGGAGGAGGAGATCTTTGAAGAACTGATTTCACTACATCGAAAAGATAACCATTTTTGGGGAAGATGAGTATTTTTTGCCGCTCAGTGGCCTTTTGGTGGCGTAGAACGCTCTGAAGTGCGTATACCCAATATTGAAGTACGATTCCGACGGGTGGGGGTATGTCCCACAGGAGGTGTACACCATGGCCCAAGCATATCAAGCAGGAGGAGTTGGAGGAGGAGATAATCGAACCAAGGACCTGATAGCAACTGTAAGCGCTATCGCAAACAGTCTGATGAATGAGGTTGGAAAGGTCATTATTGGTAAGCAGGAGAACCTGCGCCGAGTGACTGTTGGAATCCTTTCAAACGGAAATATGTTGCTTGAGGATTTCCCAGGATTGGGAAAAACAATGCTCTCAAACACCTTCGCTAAGGCCTTGGGTTGTAAGTTCAAGCGTGTTCAATTCACACCTGACCTGTTGCCAAGCGATATCATGGGGACCTACATGTATGACCAGAAGTCTGGGGAATTCAAATTGCGTGCTGGACCACTGTTCTGTAATATCCTGCTTGCTGACGAGATAAATCGCGCCCCACCTAAGACCCAAGCAGCATTGCTTGAGGCTATGGAAGAGAAGCAGGTCACCATCGAGGGAATCACTCACAAGTTGCCTGCTCCTTTCGTGGTGTTGGCTACTCAGAACCCAATCGAGCAAGAAGGAACATATCCCTTGCCAGAAGCACAGATGGACCGTTTCCTCATCAAGATGAGCATGGGTTATCCTGACCGTTCA
>Ga0066853_10000884_pt1 | contig 11622 bp, 10 predicted proteins | sample ETNtaG_28_FD_67284 | JGI IMG/M metagenome (GOLD analysis project Ga0066853, IMG submission 67284) | Marine microbial and viral communities from oxygen minimum zone, Eastern Pacific Ocean - ETNP201406SV61 | ecosystem: Environmental > Aquatic > Marine > Oceanic | place: Pacific Ocean: Eastern...
CCAGGTGTGCTCTTTGGGATGACTCCGATAGCTTCCATCGATGCTTGTGATCAGATTGAAGTTCCTAATCCATTGAATTGTCTAGGTAGCAAACCCGATGGTAGCCATTCTGTGATATTCCAAGTTCCACCAGGTGTGAATGGTTCGTATTTCTATGCTGTCACCACGGAATTGGTGAATGGTACTGAGACAATGGAGTTGACTCATAATGCATCACATCTCTATGAACCAGTGTTGGAGGTCACCACAGCAGTCAGGTCTCCATATTACATTCAAGGTGAATTCGACCCCACCGCCAGCACGACCACTTTGAATTGGGTGAATTATAACATCATCAGCCCTGGAACCCTACCAGTCACAGGACCTGATGCTTATGAGATTCATATATGGCAACATGCCTTCAGAATCGACCGTTCTTTGGGAATGATGTTGATGAATGAAGTTCCAATCCTCACATTACCTGCAGAAACCAGTTCAGTTGAGATTGAGATTCCACCATCCACCAATCGCCAGGTGTATTATTCGGTGACTTATGTCATCAGTAATTGGACTGCCCCAAACAGTACGTATGAGGATTTCCGATTCCTTTCTAACAACAGTCTTGATGAACCCATCAAGGAGGATAACGTACCTGCGGAGGCAGTCACTGGCCCTGTGATGGCGTCTAACCGTGTCAAGGCAGAATTCTTTGGTGAAGAAAATCTGCAAGGGAATGGCTACACTCTCATCAGTTGGAATGATGTTCCTGGTGAAGCGAATGAATTCTATCGGGTCTGGATGGCAGGTTATGCATTCAACAACACATCAAGAAGCGATGTTCAGGTAATTGCCACCATCGGTGAAAATGTTGGAGAATTCAACTATTCTTTGCCACCTGGGCGATTAGGCAATGGATACTATTGTGTTAGTATCGTCGATGAATATGGAATCACAACTTCAGAATTGAAGAATACTGCCTGTGCCCAACCTATTTTTGAAGATACATTTGGACTCTGGATAGCCGAGCCAACAAATGTCTACGCAGAGTACCTAGGAGGGGGTAAGACCCGCGTTTCATGGACTGATCAAGTCGGTGCAGAGGGCGAGAGTTACAATATCTATCGGGCATCATATGAGGTGGTGGTGGTTGACCCAAATAACCCAGTACAATTCATTGTTGACGAAAACATGTTCTTCCTTGCCAATGTACCGGATGGTTTTGGCGAAATTGTGGTTGATGTTGCTGAGGAGGTATATCGTGAAAATTCATATTATTATGTCACATCTGAAGCAAGGTATGGTCACTTGAATGGAACATATGAATATCGTGGATTGAAGCAGAATTTCTATGGCCCTATCACCGAGGATACGGTATCTCCTCAAGTTCCAGCAATGACTGAATTGAAAATGTATGGTGAAACCGACCAAGTCATCTTGACGTGGTTGAATGATGAGGAAGAGTTTGATGAAGTGTATCAGATTTGGAGACATTCAGGAGACCCATTCGTAGATGAAGTCGGTGAATTGACATTCAAGACATCGATAACAGCAGAGAATGGATGGGAACTGGTGATAGACAATATCGCTGTTGGTATTTCCGATGATGACACTTTTATCAAAACCATCGACATTGCTGAAGGAGTTGAACGGAATGTTTGGTATGCTGTCTCCATTACTGATAGATTCGGTAATACCAATTTCGATGCTTGGAGCACCCCTGGAAAGAATGCATGGCAGGTACGTGAAGATGCAACCACTTCCACTGCTACGATTTTTATCGAGAATGATGATAGAGAAATAGTTGATTTAACCTTACAGAAAGGAAGTTATCGATTGTTGATCAACGTGAGTGAGGACCTTGAGGATGAACCTATGGTCAATATCTCAACGCCCGATCGTGTTTTCACTGTTGGAGATGGTGAGCAGACGCATCTGTTGTTCGACACTCCTTTGGACGATACGATAGGGAATACGTATTACTATGATTTTGAGATAACTGGAATCGATAAACATAATGTTTTGACAGTGGTGGTTACCATGACCGATTCGGTTGGTAATGGTGGCAATATCTCAGTCAGTGATTGGGAGATAGATTCGCAGGTGCCAAGCATTGTCTTCTATTCCCCCGCCGCTCCCAAGGACACTACATACATGGAGGGAGACTCCATTCTGATCAGTGGAGGAACTGATGATGATGTTGGAGTCAATGTGATTGAGATACGTTTCGTCACCGCCTCGAGTTCGGGTAGATGGATCGATATCACTGATGAATCAACTCTCAGTGAGGATGGCTGGGCTTTCTCCTACTCGGTTTCAGTCGCAGACTTCCCATACGGTATTGTTCGTGTAGAAATCCGGGCCACAGATATGGCCGGTAATCAGAACTCTGCTCAAGTTTCTTTCAATACAGACAGTTGTCATCATACTCAGAATGGAACTACGCGTTGTTTGAAGGAGGAATTACTTGCACCACCACCTGAAGCAGTCTTTGAGTCAATGGAATTGAGTGATGGCCCCTTCCTGTTTGTTTTCATCCTCTTAGGAATCAATCTCTTTGCAATCCTCATTGCAGCAATCACCCTGTTCACATCGTTATCTGCACCACGTAAGAAGGGTGATGAAGATGCTGGAGACGAATGGATGTCAGAGTTCATTGGAACTTCCGCTCAACCAGATATGGATGCAATCGCTGGAATCAAAGAGGAAGTTTCGATGGCGGATGATACGGCTGACGATGATGAAGAAGATGCAGACGACCCATTCGCTGTGAATGTACTCCAGCGTAAGGAGCGCCGCAAGAAAGGAACGGACCTCAAGCAGACTGTCAGTGGAGATGTCAGTGTCTTCGAACATGATGGTGATGACGATGACGACGACGGTGGAAAGAAGAAGCGTCGCTCAATCAAACGCAAGAAGTGAACGGAGGGGTTCTCATCAGCTCGGAAGTTGAGGATTTAGAAGCAGAATCTTTCAGTTTCCGTCCGATATTGGATCCTTTCAAGAATCCGTTGATGTGGTTGTTAGCGGCTATTCCAATTGCAGTATATTTTGAATATAGTGGCAGCCATCATTTGGCCTTCTTTGCATCTGCAGCAGCAGTCATGCCTCTGGCTTGGTTGATGGGCAAATCAACCGAAGAGATTGCATTGCGTACCAGTGAATCGATGGGTGGCTTACTCAATGCGACTTTCGGCAATGCTGTGGAGATGATAATCGCTGGATTGGCTCTCTATACAGCAGCAACTAATCCTGAACTTGTTGAGAACATGATTTTGGTGGTACAAGCTTCCTTGATTGGCTCCATCCTAGGTAATCTGTTATTGGTTCTAGGATTGGCATTTGTCTGGGGTGGTATCCATCACCCTAATCAGAAATTCAATTCACAGGTTTCACAGACCAATGGCTCTCTATTGCTGTTGGCTTTGATAGGATTAGTCGTACCTGCTGCCTTTGCAGCAGCAAACAAATCTGCCTCAGAACAAGCCATTGTTGACCTTTCACGATGGACCGCATTGGTGCTTCTTGGCATCTATGGTTTGAATCTTCTATTCCAGTTACGAACCCATACCGAACTCTACGCTACCGATGCACAGCATGATGAAGTGGTAGAACTCAGTAAAAAGCAAGCCATCACGATGTTGCTAATCGCTACATTGTTTGTTGCATGGATGGCGCATATCCTCGTTGCTTCTATTGAATTTGCAGCCGATGAATTCGGAATTCCACATCTTTTCATCGGCGTCATCCTATTGCCATTGTTTGGAAATGCTGCAGAACATATGACAGCAGTCACTGTGGCCAAGAAGGACAAGATGGATCTCTCTATCGGGATAGCGGTCGGTTCCAGTATCCAGATCGCATTACTTGTTGCTCCTTTGATGGTCTTGTTAGGCTGGGCATTCGGGATAGGCATGAGTCTACAATTCGGTCTTTTTGAAACGGTGGTTTGTCTGGTTGCCGTGTTGATTACCAACTTCATCGTGCAGGATGGAGAATCCAATTGGCTGGAGGGTGTCATGTTACTGGGGACCTACATCATTATTGCAATCTCATTCCTATACATGTGATTCATTCCAGCCCATCATAATATACGGATACTGCTGCATCGAGTTCTTCGATTGCCTTGCTTTCATCGATACTGATAGTCTTCCCATCTCTGCGGAGCATTCTTCCATCTACCACCATGTCGAGACAATCTGCTCCAGAGAAGATCAAATTCGAGAGGTGTCGGTTTGACGATGCACCGAGGGGGTGCATCCTGATATCATCAAGATTCCAAGCAGCCCAGTCCCTGCTCCCTTTGCTGGCGATGGCGAAGACTTCCTTTGCTGGCAGCATGGTTGGGTCCCAGTGGTCATGTCTCTGGACTAGACTGGCGAGTTTTGCCTCTGCCCGCATATCGAGGCCGTTCCCACTGCTACCGCCTCCATCAGTCCCAATTCTCAAGTCGATACCGGCCTCTTTCACTGCCGACCAGGACATGGTTCCACCACAGGCCAGTTTCATGTTTGATGATGGACAATGAACAGCCTTCACTCCGCGTTCTGCCATCATCGCATATTCGCTCTTCTTCACCCATGATGAATGAGCACAGATGGTCCCCGGACTGAGGAAATCAATTGAATCAAGATATTCAAAGGGATAGTATCCTGTCTTGGCTTTGCAATCAGCAACTTCCTTGCGGGTTTCGCTGACGTGAATGTGACACACAGCATCGTGTTTTGCCGCTAAATCTCTTGCCTGTTCCAAAGTTTCCTGAGTACACAAGTAGATTGAATGAGTGGCGATGGCATAGTCGATTCGAGAATGAGAGCCATTGTTCGCCAGCAATCCATCCAATTCATTCAATGCCGAGTCTGCATCTGGATGAGATGGTAAGGCCCAATCTGAAACGGGCCCTCCAATGAGCCCTCTTAATCCTGCATCATCTAGTACAGCAGCAGTGGTTGCAGGATAGAAGTACATGTCAGCACAGAATGAGGAACCGGTGCGAATCAATTCAGCAGCTCCCGCGTATGAACCCGCTTCAACCATCTTAACCGAGATGCGTTTCTCAGTCGGGAATATGGCCTTCTCTAACCATTCTTTGAGAGGATATCCATCGCTGAAATCTCTTGCATTCAACTGCATTGCAAGATGTGTATGCCAGTTCTGGAAGGTACGGGTCAGTAGACGTGAAGAGCCATCAATATCCTCCTGAACATCTTCATCGCCCTTGGATAACGACCAATTTCCATCCGGATGGATCAGGAAATCGCCATGGTGAGTCTTCTGGTCGTCGTCGATGAGAATAGTGTTGCGATATCGCATAGCCATATCGTCGACCATACCCCGTGGACAGGGCCATATGGGATGTGGCTTTCGGAATATTGGAGCCACAGGGGAAGTTGAGCACTGGACTGAGAATAACGCTCAGTACGGTCCATCCAACAACATCATGCATCGAAGGAAGTGCGATGCTAAACTGTGGTGCAACATCCAGCGACAAGAGCCACAGGGGAAACTCGAATTCCCGACCTCGTGATTACGAATCACGCGCTCTACCAACTAAGCTACAGTGGCGATGCTTCACCCACCTGAAAGCCTGAGATAAGCACATCGGCAAATCAAGATTCTTCGATTCCATGCATGATAATCTCGACATCGAAACGTAATGCATTATTGGCTAATGCAGCCAATACTGGCAGGCTTTCGCCTGAAAGGAAACTCATGCAGGCCCCTCCTCCTGTGGAGACATGCCCCATCTTGCTGGCAATGCCCATTTGAGATACCAAGGTGGCGGTATGTCCCCCGCCCATGATAGTATAGGCTTTTGATTCTGAGCAAGCGTTCAACATCTCGACTGTTCCGAAAGCGAAATCTTCCATCTCGAACACTCCAGCGGGACCGTTCAGTATTACGGTTCCAGCCTCCTTGATTGCCTTGGACAATTTCAGCGTGGACATCACTCCAAGATCAAGCAGTGGCGCTTCGATTGGCAATTCTCCAATAGCGGTATCAACTCTGTTTCCACCAATATTCGCAGCAAGGTCATCTGGCATGATTATCTGTTCTCCATGGTCTGCAAGTAGAATGTTTGCCATCTCGACCACATCATCCCAGGAATCGCCCAATTCATTACGCAGGAATTCAGTACTGGGGCCACCGATATCGATGCCACTGCATATCAGGAACAGGTTTGCAACCCCGCCAATGACCCATATTTGATCACAGATTCCACCTCGCAACATATTGTCCGCGACCTTGATGGAATCATCGACCTTGATGCCGCCAAGAACAGCGATACATGGGCGTTCCGGATTTTCACTGACCCTTTGCAATGCTCGGATTTCTTTACTCATCAATTCTCCAGCCACACAGGGTATGACATTGGTGAATCCCGTAGTGGATGGAGTACTCCGGTGGGCACAGGCGAAAGCGTCGTTGACAAATACGTCAACAACCCCAGATAGAGTTGAAACAATATTGCTTTCGCTCAATTTCTCATAACTGGCTTTATTCATGGAAATCTCTTCTTCATCCATCCTCACATTGTTGAGCATGAGCATCTCTCCGATTTCAAGAGATTCGATTGCGGCAAGTGCCTTCTCTCCATGGATGTCATTCACCCAATTCACTTTCTTCCCAATTAGTCTACCCAGTTCTCGTGCGTGCCCTAGAGTTCCAGTGAAGTCTGATTTGCCTGGTCTGCTCTGGTGAGTCATGATGACTACCTTGCTTTTGGATAATTTTCGTAATGTGGGTAGAATCATCCGAATTCTTGTATTATCGAGGAAGGATTTTGTCTCTGGATGAAGAGGTGAATTGATGTCTGTTCTTAGAAGGACAGTTTTGCCCTCTAACTTAACCTCGTCCAGCGTGACGACTCTTGCCATCAGACCCTCGCGGACAACTGATGGTTTTCAGTGGTTCCCCTCCATTTCAATGAGTGTGAATACACTTGCAGGGATTCGCGTAGGCCCGCAGGTCTGCAAATCGCGGTCTTGAATGGTTCAGTGATGGCAGATTATAGGTGATGAGTCGAGCCGTTGCGCGTTCCATGGCGCGCGAAGACGATTCCAAGGGAATCTCAGGTGCTCGCAAACGTGCCAGCACCGCCACCAGTTCATTTGGAGTGAGCAAACGCGAGGGGCATGATTCGTCCAAGTATTATTCGGGTCGCATGTATGATGATCAAAGACAGGAATCAGATACAGGAATGGCGAACCCATTACCAGCAGACCGTGAGAATCACATCATCTGTGGCGACAGCAGAAGCATCGATATTCCTGATAACACGGTTCATTTGATGGTCACCTCTCCTCCTTATAATGCGGCCAAGGAGTATGATGACGACTTGACTCTTAAGGAGTATCTAGGGCTGTTGAGAGACGTATTCGAGGAGTGTTACAGGGTTTTGGTACCGGGAGGCAGGGCAGTGATCAATGTGGCTAATCTAGGCAGGAAACCCTACATTCCCTTGTCAAGCCACATCAATATCATCATGCAGGAAATCGGCTTCCTGATGCGCGGTGAGATTATCTGGGACAAGGCAGCAAGCGCAGGCTCCTCCTGTGCATGGGGTTCGTTCAAGAGTGCCAGCAATCCATGTCTCAGAGATATTCATGAATACATTCTTGTTTACAGCAAAGGGGAATACAAACTTCCTCGCAGTCCAGAGGACAAGGAGAACGGCAGGGTGGACACCATTGTCAAGGAGGAATTCATCCAACAAACCAAGTCGATATGGTCATTCAATACCGAGTCAGCAAAGCGAGTAAAGCATCCTGCCCCCTTTCCAGTGGAACTGCCGCGCCGTTGCATCGAGATGTACAGCTTTGCGGGCGATGTCGTTCTCGACCCATTTCTCGGTTCTGGGAGTACGGCTATCGCTGCAATCCGAACCGGTCGAAGATATGTTGGTGTTGACATTTCTCAGGAGTATTGTGAGATAGCCAAGTCAAGGATTGATGCCGAAGTTCTTGAACTCAAGGCATGAGATTCCGCGCAGTATTCATCATAGCCCCGCCCCTGCACCTACTGATGACCTGGTCCGAGAGCGACTTGAGCGGCCATGAAGGCGAAGACTGGAGAGTCCCGGTTTCTGAACTGGTTTCTCGTCAGGAGGCCATGGCTCAAGCCCTCAGGGAAGAAGGTCTGGCAGGCGCTTTAATCCAGAATCCCGTTGATCTCTACTATTTTGCCGGTGGACGCCAAAATGCTTCCATGTTCATTTCCGCAGATGAAGATGTCACCCCAGTTCAATATGTGCGCCGCTCCTTGAGGAGGGCTAAATGGGAGGCTGGTGCGGATGATGCTCCGCACGAGGTAGTCTCTTTTCCACGCATGAAGGAGTTTTCAGATGTTCTTGGCTGTACTCCGGCGTTGCAACATGGTGTGATTCCTTCTTCCTTTGCTTCGAAGTTTACTTCAATCCTTGGCGATGGCGGCGACTGTACCAGATTGCTGCATATGTTGAGAGAGGATAAATCCACATGGGAGGTGGAAATGATGCGCTGTGCTGCTGATACCCAGTTACAGATGTTCAATGCCATTGCAGAGCAAGGTGGAGAGGGGATGAGTGAACTTGAACTGGTGGCGATCGCCGAGGCGATATCACGAGAAGCAGGTTTCGCTGGCAACATCAATCTGCGCAGATTCCCGATGCAATGCGACCGAGGAGTGATCGTCTCAGGCGGGTCCGGTGGAATACCATCTTTCTTCGATGCTGCTGTTGGCGGTACGGGGCCATATCCAGGAGCAGGCATGGGTTCTGGATTCTCAAGAGTCAAGGCAGGAGAGCCGGTATTGGTTGATCTTCTGCATAGCCACAGAGGATATCTTGCCGACATGACCAGAATGTTTGTTGCCGGTTCGTTATCTGAGCATTGGATGTCCAGACTTGAAGATATGTTGGCGGTCAAGGATATGGTTGTCGATGAACTCAGTGCAGGCGCAACCTGTGCACAGGCTTGGGTGAAAGGTTCAGAATTAGCGGCCGAGTTGGGACATGCCGAACATCTGATGGGAATGCAGCCTGACCAGAGCAGATTCCTTGGTCATTCAATAGGTCTTGAATTAGATGAGAGTCCAGTGGTGGCTGCGGGTTTCGATAGACCTCTGATACCTGGTAATACCATGGCCATAGAACCCAAGGCAGTATATTCTGAAGGTAGTATTGGCAGCGAGGACACTTGGGTGATGACTGAAGCAGGCCTTGAGCCTATCACGGCCGATGGGGCCTTCCCATGGTTGCATCAATGGTGAGCCATTCTTTGAGCCATCTTCATTGAGGTGAAGGTCTCCGCCCGAATCATGGCGAAACCATGGTCGACCAGTCACATCGGCTTTCTTGCTTCCGAATTCACCGATCTTCGTATTTCTGCTGAGGTCAAGGAGAAGTTGGTCAAGTTGATGTTGGCCGAGTTGGATAGACTTGTACCTGCCATGGAAAATGATACTCTGTCCAATGATCCTGAGCGCAAGACTCTCGATGACCCACAGCGCACGAGATTGAATTATAATCGTACTCGCGAGTTGATGATTGAACGCATCTCTAAACTTGAATCAGTCGGGTCTGCTGCTGTGCAGAGGGGAATTGATGATCTTGAGACATTCCTTTCGACAACGGTTAGAGCAGCATCAGAAGCCGCAGCAGTTGACAGGGTGGGTACGATCAAACCACGCCATCTCGACAAGGTGGTAAGACTGCAGAGTCACGGTGTTGATATTGCTGCAGCAGTTGATGCAAAGTTGACAATGGAAGCGGAGGCCGATCCTTTGGCTGATGCAATGTCGGGAGTGGGGCAGAGTATCTTGACTGCAACCAGCCTGCGTAGAATGGCAAAAGATTTCGCAGGAATGCCAGTCACTGATGCAGCCATCCATGAACTGTTGGAATTGTATTATGATGTGGTCGATCAGACTGAAGCGGGGATACGTCAGTCGATTGTTCTTGGAAACAGCGCTGAAGGTTTCATTGAGAGATTGTCTGAGATGAAGTCATTGATGATGTTGGGCTGGATGAAGAGGATGCTGAAACGCAGTGCTGAATTTGCAGAACAAAGGGGATACAAGCGCATCGATATCGAACAGATAGTGCATCTTGATCCGTTTGACTTGTGAAGTCGTCTGAATTACAAGTACAAGCATTCATATCAAGCGACTATATCGTCGTATCAAGGAGAGATTTTCATGAGCAATATGATAGGAAAAGCAGCACCAGAATGGTCTGCCACGGTTTATGCAAACGGTGAGAAGAGAGAAATGAGCAGCGACGAATTTTCAGGGAAGTGGTACCTCATTTACTGGTACCCCCTCGATTTCACATTCATCTGCCCAACCGAAATCGTTGGATTTGAAAGTCTGAAAGAAGAGTTTGAGGATGATGGTATCACAGTCATCGGTTGTTCAACTGATTCTTGGTTCAGCCATAACGCTTGGTTTGCAGATAATGACATATTCCCACAGGGAGTCACTCATCCAGTTCTAGCAGATACCACACACAGTGTAACACGTGCATTCGGGATGATGAATGAAGCGGTTGGAGTCGGTTTCAGGGGAACAGTTCTTGTCGATGGTGACGGGAATGTCCAGATGTATAGTATCAATGGAATGGATGCAGGACGCAGCCCAAATGAGATACTGCGAACTTGTCAGGCTACTCAAGCCGGTGGGCTCTGTGGGGCAGACTGGAAGAAGGGCGACAATTACGTCGCTTGAACTAGAGGGGATGTTTCCATCGAAATCCTCGATGGCAGTACTTGGCAGGATTTCCTGTCAGGGGGAACAATTGTCTTGATGCTTGGTAAGACCACTTGTGTTGCTTGCAATAAGTGGACTGAGGAACTCGATGCTTGGGATTCTCCATATGAAGGAGTCAAGGTAGCGAAGATTCTTCTCGATCAGCCTGGTCTCGGTCGTTTCAAAATCGCTCAACCATGGGTTTCTCAAGTTGATATGCTTCCATTCAATGTAATTTTCATTGATGGTGAAGTTGTAAAACAATGGGCAGGCGGGGGCATTTCCCGCCTTGAAAATCGCTTGCAGCGTTTCATGAGTTGATGGCCCTTGTCCAGCGATTGGCCGCTGGAACCCCCATCACTTCGAGGTGTACCTTGTCAATGCCTTTCTTCTTCATCAACTCGTTTCGCAGTGACTCAAGGTCGACCAAACAACATGGGCACTGCGGTCTTGCAGGTTGAATCGCTATTCTGAGCAATCCATCTTCTAAATCAGCACCGATGACTTCCATCTTCTCTGCACCGTGTGGCTCCGGCCATGAGTCAAGAACTGAAGCGGCTTGTCGAAGAGCAGCCTTTCGTTTTCTCTCACTCATGCCCCCGCCATCAAGATTCATCGTTTGATTGCTCCGCTTCTTCGACCGTCAATTTGCGTAGACTTCCTTCTGCTTCTTCCAGTTCCTTGCTACATTCGCTCAGCAGTTTTCTGCCCTCTTCAAAGAGGGCCAATGTCTCATCAAGTTCACTTTCACCTGCGTCCAAAATACGTACTATCTCTTCCAGTCTTTCCATTCTCTCTCTGTAGTTCATCTCAATCTTTCTCCATCGGTTTGACGGCGAGGTCGCCATCGTGGAATGTCAAACTTAGGCTTGCTGCCTTTGCAGCTACATCTTTGCTTCTGACTAATTTGCCATCAGCGCC
>Ga0066853_10000896_pt1 | contig 11531 bp, 14 predicted proteins | sample ETNtaG_28_FD_67284 | JGI IMG/M metagenome (GOLD analysis project Ga0066853, IMG submission 67284) | Marine microbial and viral communities from oxygen minimum zone, Eastern Pacific Ocean - ETNP201406SV61 | ecosystem: Environmental > Aquatic > Marine > Oceanic | place: Pacific Ocean: Eastern...
GTCCAGCAGCATTTTTCGGCTCAGTTGACCTTCCACTTCCAGTTCCCGGCCTTCTTCGCTCAGTTGCCAAAGTCCATCAGACTGAAGATGCCAGAAAGGGAGTTCTGGGTGATCAGATTTTCTTCTTGGGCCAAAATCTTGGAGGAGCCTCCTAACATCACGGTCAACCTCATTATAGGCCACCGGCGCAAAATCACCTCGAAGAATCCTGCCAAGGACGTAAAGCACGAGCAAAGGCTTGTGCGGAGCACGCTGGGAACCATTGGACCAAATTCTCAATTTGCCGAATTTCAGAAGCAAGGTTTCTTGTTCCATATTGGACTCTTATGGAATTTACGATTAAGAATATTTTTCGAGATTTGATTTCAAGTTAATATTTAGAATAGAGTAAATCCTTACAGGTTTGGAAAAACAATAAAAAATATTTTCAATAACGCCACATTTATTTTTAAAAAATGCTTTAATAATTTTTTTGTTATTAACAAAATAAGCTGATTCTGGTTTTGACGGTCTTATGCCTTTGTGTTTATCTAGATACGATTCTGGATTTTTCAATTTCCATTTTTATTCAAACAAAACCCTTTGCCTGGCATAGGCGCAGTTTTTACAGCTGGGGTTGGCTTCAGGTATTTTCTCAGAGTTGAGGACTTCGAGCATTTCCGTGATTTTGGAAGGGATCCAGTTCGCATTCCACGGGTAGGGAATCAGGACCTCGTTGAAATCAAGCTTCCCATAAAAGCCTTCGGCCTTTCGGTTGGCATTGCAGACGAGGAAGTAGGAGGTGGGGGAGACGTCGAACCCCATTTGGGAGAGAAGGTATCCATAGAAATCCATCTGGATTTTGTAGCCTTCATGGTAGACATCACTGAGGTAGCTCCAGGCCTGCAGTATTTTGTTGTTTGCCTGGGATTTGTAGTCGGCGACCACCAGTTTCCCATTTCGGGTATCCTGCCAGACGTCATCGATGCCGCCGCTGAGGATGATGTTCGTGTTTTGAAATCGGCTGGAGAGGCCTCCCTGGAGGGAGTTTCTCCAGTGGTCCAGGTCTTCATGCTGGAAGGGCACCAGGTAGTCCAAACCGGATTTTTGAAAGATTCTGTGGGGGATCTGCCTTTTCCGACATTCATCAAATTCTTTTTTTAAGAGCAGGTCGGTGGTTTCATTCAAGCTCCAGCCTGGGGTCCCGGGGGCATCAAGGCCCTTGACACGATCGAGGTAGAAACAACGTCTGCAGGTGAGGAAATCGGAAAACTTGCTGCGGCTGATTTTGAAATCATCATTCTGATTCGGAGTGTAAATGGAAGACTGCCGGCTTCGGACCCCCTTGGCTTCGACGAGTTCCCGTTTGGAGTTTCTTTTGAGGTCAATCAATCTTGGGTTCGAGCTGCTCGATGGAGGATTTGAGGCGTTGGAGGGCTTTTTCGATGATCTCACGGGGGCAGGCAAGGTTCAACCGGATGAATCCTGACCCTTCAGGACCAAAGATGTGCCCCTCATCCATATAGATTTGTGCCTCTTCCATCACCAGCTGATCGAGTTTTTGATCGGACAATCCCAATGCACGGCAATCGATCCAGCAGAGGTAGGTCGCTTCCAGCGGAAGGACTTTCAGGGACGGAATGCTGGAAGTGATGAAGGAATCCAGAAATTCGAAATTCTTTGCAATGTAGCCGATCGCTTCTTCCAGCCAGGGTTCTCCCTCATTGTAGGCAGCCTCGGTCGCCACGATTCCAAAGGGGTTGATGCCGAAGAGTCCGGAGGCTTTGATCTCCTCTTTCATGCGTTTGCGGATTTCCGGATTGGGAATGATCAGGTTCGAGGACTTGAGGCCTGCCAGGTTGAAGGACTTGCTCGGGGCGGTGCAGATGATGACGTTTTCCAGGAGTTTGGGGTCCAGAAGCCCATAGGAATGGAACTGGTGTCCGGGCATGATCAGGTCGCCATGGATCTCATCGGCAACCAGCAGCACCTGATGCTTGAGGCAGATCTCTCCGACCTTTTGGATGTCCTCGAAGGACCAGGCCCGTCCCACCGGGTTGTGAGGGGAGCAGAGGATCATGAGCTGGACCTCCGGGTCGGCTGCTTTTTCTTCCAAATCCTCCAAATCCATCTGGTAACGGTTGTTTTCCAGTTTGAGCGGGCTGCACAAAACGCTGCGGTCGTTGTTCTTGATTGCATTTGAAAAGGGGTAGTAGACCGGACGTTGGATGAGGACTTTTTCTCCTGGTGATGAGAACTTCCGGACGATCATGCTCAAGGCCGGAACGATTCCGATGGTCGGAACGATCCAATCGTGTTCAATCGGATAACCATGGCGTCGTTTCATCCATCCCTGAACCGCATTCAGATATACTTCCGTGATGAAGGCATATCCGAAAATCCCCCGGTCCACCCGTTTGCGGAGTGCATTGACAATCGGGTCTGCCGTTTTGAAATCCATGTCGGCAACCCACATCGAGAGCACCTGATCCTCTCCCTGTTCCGGATCGGTCTGGTCCCACTGTTCGGGGACTCCATTCCGTACCGTGAATTCCCACTTGAGAGAATTCATCCCCCTCTGATCTAAAACCTTATCAAAATCACTCATTATATGAATTACTTAAAGAAATATTGAAACAGGAACCATCCCTCTTTGGATCGCCCATCATCATTGAATGTTCATGATGCAATAGATAGTCAGAAAAGGAAGGTGCTTCCGGAGGCCCCCCGGCTTCTACCGGGATGTTGTGAATTCATCCACGCTATTCGAGGTCTTCGGTGGGCAATTCCAACAGGCTGACCTGGGGGATTGCATTTCCGGCGATGCCTCGGACGGAGCCATAAAACTGGTTGGTGTTGGTGAGAACCCTTGAAATCTGTTTTTCCCGTTTTTTCCAGATCATCTGCATCGAACGTTTTTCGGATTCGAGGTCGGACTGCATCTGGGTGAAACCCTCGACGATGCCTTCGATCTGGAGACGGAACTCACTGCTCGTCAGGTAGTCATAGAGGAGGCTCATTTTGTCTCCACGGTTTTCCTGGGCATTGACCGCCTGGCTGAGTCGGATGATCGAATCCCGGAGCACCGCCGAGAGGGCCTTGAACTCCTCGAAGTTGCAGACCCAGACCCCGCCGAGCAGTCCCATGCGTTCCAGATCCGGAGGCATCGCGGCCGTCACCAGGACTCCGATGTCGGCATTCCGGTCACGCATGTCATCACGGAACTTGGCGATCCATGAAGGCTGAAAATCCTTGGTCCGCTTGCTTTCGTAATAGATGGTGCCGCAGTTCTGGCGTTCATGGGTGTGGACCGTTTGCAGGCAGTCTGCCCCCCTCTGGCCTTTGCGCACCTCCTCGATGGTGTCCAGAGGAAACTCGGCCTGGAGCCATTCTTCAAGAGCCAGTTCCTGAACCTCTCCCTGGAGCTGGACCGAACCCTGGGACGCCTGACGCTGGGCTTCGCGGAGTTGTTCATTGAGTTTTTCTAGCTGCTGGTCCTTTTCCTTGATCTTCAGTTCCACTTTGTCCTGTTCTGCTTTTTCGATCTTGCCCCGTTCTTCACGCAGACGTTCGCTGAGTTTCTTTTCATTCTCGACCTGAAGCTTTGCCTGCTGTTCCTCGTTTTCCCGTTTGAGCCGTTCGATTTCCGACTGGGCCTTGTGGAATTCCTTGAGCGTTTCGTTCTTGCGGTTGAGTTCCTTCTCCATCGACTCGATCCGGGTCGCATGCTCCTCCCCGATTTTCTGTTGAAGCTCCGTTTCCAGTTTTTTGCGTTCTTTGGTCAGTCCGCTGCTTACCCCCTCTTCGATCTGTTCTGCCAGCAGGCGTTTGGCCCGTGCGTTTTCCTGCTTTTGTTTTTCCAGCTCGTGCTCACGTTGTTCGAAGGCTTTTTGGAGCCCTTCCTGCTTTTCACGGTACTGCTGTTCATACTGCAGGCTGAGTTTGCCGCGGAGGATCGATTCGACGTTGATGCTGGTGCCGCAGTTGGGACATTCGACACTGGTGTCAGGATCAGTGGGGTGAACAGGGTTCATGGGGTCAGAAGGATAAAAATGAAAAAGAAATGGGTTCCATTGAAGCTAAATCGTATCCCTGGTTTTATCAAGACAGCTTGTTTCCTGAATTCCATGGATCAAGCCTCTTTCGGAACGATACGTATCTGCCCCCATTCTCTTCGATATTTAATATTAACGATGTGGACGGCATATGCAGTGCCCGGGATTCCGTAAAGGAATGTATGGGGTATTGATTATTTAATTTCAAATCCAGTTTCGTTCCAAAACAGCCGTTCGAGTCTGGGGTCGTCCAAGGGCCTGTTGGTTGAGCCGGAAACTGTAGCGCCCCCGGTTTTTATTAGCCAATTTTTTGACCGTATCATAGTCCACGCGAATCAGGCCCAGCAACTGGAAGGAAGGACTGAGCAGGACCCCTGCGAGGAAATCAAATTTGCTCCTCAGGGTCTTGAAGTCGAAGGAGGTGTTGTCGCCCAGGGCCTGAACCACCCGGCCCTTGATCTGATACTTCTGTCCCTGAGAGTCTGTCCCATCGAATCCTTTTGCGACGGGATTGTCCAGAAGTTGTATATCGAGTAATTGCGAGACCAGCCATTCCGAATAGTCGGCCTGCAGCAGTCTCTTTGTCCGCAGGATGCCCAGCTGTTCGAGTCCCTCATGGGACTGCAGATGGATGGCAATGAAATGTTCCGCAATCTGGAGTTTGGCTCGGGTTTCATCCGGAAGGTTTATTGATAGAGTTTTCATCCTGCCTCGTTCTTATTTCAATAATGAGCGAGGATGAAATCCCGCACCTCGGAAATGGAAGTTCCTGCCGGGTGCCAGGTTTCAGGAGCATCGACGTGGGCGAATTCCAGTTGCTCGCCACTGCGGCGGATCCAACCTTCGAGCTCACCGCGGCTGTTCACGGTCCAACCTCCCTTTCCATCGGGAGCGATCAGCATCATGTTGTTTGAATCATAGAGATCCATCAGTTCCCTCCTTTGTCTCAGGTAAAGGCGATCCGGATTTGGTTTTTCTTTGGTAACGGAGCCACTCCTCACTTGCCTTCTTGGCACCCATGCCCTTCCACCTGAAAGCAATGTGGGCGGGGATGTGCGCCCCGCAATCAGGGCATGTTGCTAATTCTGTAATTACATTTGGAGGGATCGGGCTGATAAGAGCGATTGCAGGCTCATTTCTACTGTTGCAGGCAGGGCAAATGAATTTATCAGATGGCATATACACCTTATTTCAGATCTTTTCGGATGGTCTTGAAATCGATACTGCCGACTGCCGTGATTTCCTTCTCTTCGGATTTCGATCCCTGGCGGATGATTGCCCGGGTTTTGTTCGTAAAGGCGAAACGGTATTGGTATTGACGAATATAAACCCCCCAACGGAAGACGTACAGGGTTTGGTTGGGCAGGCTGTGGTTGGCAAGGATGTATTCTTTCAAAAAACGCTCCAGGTTCCTTTGAAGCTGGTGGGGGGTGAAGTCATCAAAATTCTCGTATTGCTCAAGGTTTTTGAGCACGAATTCGATATCAGGCCGGTAAGGCAGGAGGAGTCGTTCCTGTTTCTGCCGGATCCGTTCCTGTTCCCGCTCCAGCTTTTTCTGACGGACCTTAGCTTTCTTGATCCAGGCCTCGAGGTCTTGCTGGAGTTCAGCCAGTGAAAGTGATTTTCCGGCGGAAGACTTTTTGAACAGTTCCGCGAAGGTGGAAAACCCCATGTCAGCCTGAACAACCTTTTCCTGCATGATTTCGGTGACCTGCGAGAGCAGAGTGTGGTTGAACCGTGTTCCCCTCATCAACGGGCCATTGGCCTTTCTGAACTGCTTCAGCTGTCGGTTATTCAGTGATAACAGATGCTCGGTGATCCAGGAAAGCTCTTCGTTCATCGCGATCAGGATGACTTCCTTCCAAAGCCCACTTAAGCCCTTGATTTTCATTTCCACAAAATAAGCATCAGGTAACTGAAGGGCTTCGCTGGATTCAAAAACTTCTGCTGCCTTCCGGTAGTCCAGCGGCCCTTCCAGCTTCTCGATCAATTCGTATCCATCGATTGCATCCCCGCCATACCAGAACTCGACACTGGAAGGATGAGGCCAGATGACGCGGACGGCTTTGAAGGTCAGACCGGGCACGCAGCTGCCTAGGGTCTGGAAGATGATAGCGCCCCGTTCATGGGCATCTTCAAGACTGAAATTTGAGCCTGGGTTCGGGAGTGAAGGCTGCATTTGCATTTGAATTATTTTTTGATTCGCAAGTTCGATTTTTCATTCGAACCTTCGTGTTGATGATTTCCCATATTGATTATCCTCTATCTTTTTCGTGATGCTCTTTTGCCTAAGTCGCTTTATTCATCTAAAGTCCCTGTCAGTGAATGAAGGCCGATGAAGCCGGCAATGATAGGATCTTCCAATCCTCGTAAGAGAGGGCGAACATGATGAAGCTCAATCCTCCCTTAAAGGCTCAGGTCTACTCACTGACATTTATCGCGGCTCTGCCTGCGGTCTGAGCAGTATTTTCTCTAATAAACAACATCCGACCAGGGGGAGATTCTGAGGGAGATTTCACCGCCGACGTTCTTCCACCCCATGATTTGGTTTTCACGTTTTTTGAGGGTTATGTAGGCCTCGGAATAGTGGTCGAATTCCCGGGTCTCCCCGACCTGGTTCCTGTTTTTATCATATTCGCTGTACAGGAACTTCCCGTGTTCCCGGGCCTCATGGATTTCCAGTTGCTCCCCGTCCGGGAGCCCGTGATATTCCTCAATCGGCAGGGAAGGGTCCGATGTACGGGAGACCGCAACCATCCGTATTTCTTTTTCAGCATTCATTGGTTCTCCTTTTTTTCCTGAATCAAACATGCACGTGGGTTTCAATTGCCCTGCGATCAGACTTTTGGGCGATGGAATGACACAGAAGCAGCACAAGCAAACCAAGCTTGCTATTTCTTAAAAAGGGTTTCTTTGGCCTCCGCGCGGATGAGCTTTGCAGACGCACGTTCCTCTGGAGTCGCGTCAAGTTGTCCGACACGCTTGATCCGTTCATCCCGGGCCCTTTTCTGGTCGAGGTAGTTGAGCCATGCCAACGAGAATTTCCCGGTGTACTTTATAAATTCTTCCCGCTCATCGGGGTGAAGGTGATTCATTAAATCATCCATGGAGGTGGTGCTTTTAGTCATGATGTATGGCCTTTCTCCGCTGCACCCTGCCGGCGAGTGAACCCGACCGGTTCGGTGTTGAGCCAGCGGTAGAAGTCGTCTCTTTCTTGCCAGGTCGTCGGACCGCCGGCATGGGAGAAAAGATTTGTATCCGTGCCCGTGCCGAGGCGTTTGACTCGGTGGAACCTTCCACCCGGACCGGGACTGCCGGGGTGGTTCGCCTCGATCATCGTCCAGAGGTTTTTCTGGCTCGGGATGCGTTGGAAAACATTTCCGGTATGCCCGGTCACAATTTCAGTTTCTTCTTTCATCAGGTCTCCATTGGATTGAAAACAACCTCCGGGATAAAACACCTCAAAGGCTGCGGATTTAAATCAAAATCAACGTTTGGAGGTACCATGGCTCCAGACGTTTTGACTCGATTGAGTCCCTATCAGCTCTGCCTCAGGCAAAGTTCACTGTGAGCACCTTCAGGTTACGCCTGCAAAGGTTGCTGACCGGTCCGGCACGGGGATGCGCCGATGCAGTTCAAAACGGTTCTCTTGATAGCTATATCAATGTATATCGATACGTTGATTCATGGTCAAGTTTTTTTTTATGTCGACTTATTCGATACCTTGAATAAGCTCTCATTCCGGGTTGGAGAGGATCAGTAATCCAGAGGAAGAATTTTGGAAAAAGAAATCATTGAGGAATTCCGGAAGGAGCTTCTGAGCCGGCTTGAGGAACTGGAAGAGTCGGAAAAGTCCACCAGCGAGGACCATGCAACGGTGGAACTCGACCAGGCGACCCAGGGGAGGCTTTCGCGGATGGACGCGATGCAGGTTCAGGCGATGGCATTGGAAACCAAACGCCGCAGGGATTTGGGGATGCTGCGCATCAAGGCCGCCCTGAAACGGATCGAGGAGGAGGAGTTCGGCTGGTGTCTGAGCTGTGGTGAGGAAATCGCGTTCAAACGGCTTCAATGGGATCCTTCGACTCCCAACTGCATCGGTTGTGCGAGTTGAGGGTTTCAAAGTCGATCCGGCCCCTGTAACTCATCCAAACTTTGGCTGCAGGACTTTCAAAAAGATTGAAATGAATCCTGGAACTGCAGAGGTTCTCCAGGACTTTCCAAAAACCTGAAACCCACATCAAGACATGTTGACGATCTATCATTCCAAAGGCACCCGGTCCCTGCGGGTCATCTGGCTTTGTGAAGAATTGAAACTGCCGTATCAGGTGGAAATCGTTCCATTCACAGGAGAATACCGCTCAAGCCCTGAATGGAGGGACATGAACCCGGTTGGAAAAGTTCCGGTGCTGGCCGATGATGATTTCATCATGTTCGAGTCGGGTGCCATGGTTCAATACATCCTCGACCGTTATGGAAACGGACAACTGCAGCCCGAAGCAGGGACCCAGGAGCATGGACTCTTCCTGCAGTGGTGCTGGTTTGCAGAATCCACATTCGCCCGGCCGGTGGGGGAAATCGTCAACCATCGCAGAGTGTTTGAGGAGCATCAGCAGTCTGAAACGGCGATCGCTGAGATGAAAGCCAGAGCAACCTTGTGTGTCAAAGCCCTGGATGAGGCATTGACGGATCATGAATTTCTGTTGGGATCATCATTTTCTGCGGCAGACATCATGACCGGATACAGCATGTTCATTTTTGATAAATATGCCTCTTCCACGGATCATCCACATGCCTATGATTACTGGAATCGTCTGCAAAAAAGAGAAGCCTGCCAGACAGCTTTCGGCCAGTATGCCTGATGCTGATGAGTCAGGCAAAGCAGTCCGGGATGCAGAAGAGGATTCTTGCGGAGCGATCCTCATCCCATTCATCCTGGACCCGGAGTTTTGATTCAAGCCCTGCATGAACCCTCCTGAAATCTGCATCATTGGAGATAATTGTGTGGATCTCTATCCGCAGCAGGAAAAGAAATATGCCGGAGGAAATGCCGTCAATACTGCGGTTGCAGTCAAAAGAAATGGAATCGAATGCGGTTATCTGGGAATCGTCGGCAATGATGAGAATGGAAAACGGATTATCGATGCGCTTCAAAAAGAAGCCATCGATTGTCAAAGACTGAGACAACAAGAAGGAAACACCGCCTGGACCAAAGTCCTTTTGGACGAGGGCGACAGAATCTTCATTGAAGATTCGCTGGAGGTTCAAAAAGAATGGGATCTGGAAGAACAGGACTACCTCTACCTGGACAAATTCAACTGGGTCCACCACACCATCTTTTCCAACTGGAATCTGGAAGGAAAAAACAAGATCCAGGATTATGAACGCACCATCCTGGAACAGGTTTCAACAATCCGGGAAAGGGGGTTGAATCTATCAATCGATTTTTCTGAAAAATTTGATCAAGATTTGATCGTGTCTTTGGGACCTCTGGTGGAGGTTGGTATTTTCTCCAGACCTGGAATCCCTGATTTGGAAATTCCGCAAACCCTCCAGACCCTTCATGATCTGGGATTTGGGTTGGTGATTGTGACGATGGGGGAACGGGGCAGTGCTGCCTATGACGGTCAAGACGTTTTCAGGCAGGCTGCTGTTCCTGTGGAAGTGATCGACACCCTGGGGGTTGGAGATGCGTTCATTGGGGCCTTTCTGGCACAATACGTCGTGAATTCATCTGTTCCATCATCCTTAAAACATGCTGCAGAATATTCGGCACATTACTGCACCGTTGAAGGTGCATTCTGATCACGTATAAAGAATCCAGGGCCGGTTTTGAGCATCATTCGATTGTGTTTTTTTTGAAAGGAGTCAGACGTGTACCATTTTGACGAACTGCGTTTCATCAGGGTTATTGACGATGCATTGGGGCAGTATCCGAAGATCGAAGAAACCGTGGACCTCCTTTGTGAAAAAGGATTCAAGAATCTTTTTTTGATTGGGGTCGGCGGGACCTATTCCCATTTTCTGCCCCTCCAGTTCATTTCCGGGCAGTTGTCGGAATTGCCCGTCCATGCGGTTCAGGCAGCAGAATTTGTCCTGCAGGGCAACAAGCAGTTTTCGGAGGATTCCTTGTGCGTGTTCTGCTCCAGAAGCGGTGACACCCAGGAAATCGTGAATGCCATCCAATACTGCAACAATGCAGGTGCAACCACCTTAGCGTTTGTCTGTCATGCGGATACCCCCGTCTGCACGGAATCGACGCATCATTTTGTGAGTTTTGCAGAAGACGACCACCTTGCCGAATGTTTTTATCTTCAATTGTATGCGTTCTTGTTCCGGGTCTTGATGCGGCGTGGAGATTTTCCAGGATATGAAACCTTTGTGGAGCAGATCCGTCAAATTGCACCTTTTCTGGTCAAAGCCAAAGAAGAGACAGAAGCGATGGCGGTTTCACTGGCGGCAAAACACAAAAACACCGACTACCATATGGTCGTGGGATCGGGTGCCGTGTGGGGCGAGGCCTACGACTATGCGATGTGCATTCTCGAAGAAATGCAATGGCTCAAAACCAAATCCATCCATGCCGGAGAATATTTCCATGGCACCCTCGAATTGACCGAAGAGGACACAAGCATGCTCTTGTTGTATGGAGAGGATGCGACCCGGCCGCTGATGGACCGAGTGTATGATTTTGCCAGCAAAATAACCAAGCAGATTGCAATTTTTGATACGAAGCGTGTCGAACTTCCTATTGATGAAGACTTCCGGCCCTTTCTTTCTCCGATGGTGATCTATACCATGCTTGAACGCTTCAGTTGTCATCTGGAAAAGGAAAGGAAACATCCTCTCACACAACGACGTTATTATCGTAAAGAAAGGTACTGATGAAAACCATCCTCTGTTTTGGTGATTCCAACACCTGGGGTTATAACCCTTCGAACCAGCAGCGATTCGGTCCGGATGAACGATGGACGGGGGTGCTCCGAAACCAGTTGGGAGCAGGATTCCGGATCATCGAGGAAGGGCTTAACGGCCGGACCACCGTCTGGGATGATCCGATTGAAGGATTTAAGAATGGAATGAATTACCTGATCCCCTGCATCGAAAGTCATAAACCCTTTGACCTGATCACGATCATGCTCGGGACCAACGATCTGAAATGCCGTTTTTCTGTTTCGGCCTTTGATATTGCCGAAAGCGTGGGGGTTCTGGCCCGGCATGTCCTGCAAAGTACGGTCGGTCCGGACGAGACGAGTCCTGCCATTCTGCTGATGGCTCCTCCTCCTTTGGCCAGGCTTGGAGACTATGACGAGATGTTTGAGGGAGGGACCGAAAAATCACAACGCTTCGGCAGCTATTACCAGACAAAAGCCTTGGAGTTGGGTTGTGAGTTCCTCGATACTTCCGAATTCATCCAGAGCAGTGATCTCGATGGGATCCATTTTGAACAGGAGGAACACCGCAAACTCGGAGAAGCTGTGGCCCGGAAAATATCCG
>Ga0066853_10000901_pt1 | contig 11499 bp, 10 predicted proteins | sample ETNtaG_28_FD_67284 | JGI IMG/M metagenome (GOLD analysis project Ga0066853, IMG submission 67284) | Marine microbial and viral communities from oxygen minimum zone, Eastern Pacific Ocean - ETNP201406SV61 | ecosystem: Environmental > Aquatic > Marine > Oceanic | place: Pacific Ocean: Eastern...
ACGTAAATTGAACTAGAGAAGCCCTCGCAGAAATGCGGGGGCTTTTCTGTTAGTTGACCCTAAGTTGACCCAATAGCACGATTTAATTCGCTGATTCGCTCGGCTGTCGTACCTATTGGCAACACCTACCGCCGATACCCGCATGCCCCATTGTTTATATAGATGGTGGGTGTCAGAGTGCTGAGTTACAGGCTAGTGCTCACAGTTAACTCACAGGCATTGGGTAGAAGCAGCGCCTTTGCCTGTTAGCGTATTGGAATGTTCAAGCTACGGAGATTTACACTCGTTTCGCTGCTGATAGTAGCGGTTGCAATTGGGTGTGTTTCAGATCAGATGGCGACACCACAGCAAGCCAGCCACAGGCAACCAGGCAGTCAGCCAGATGCTATCGACAAGGTAATTATTGCGACAGTATCCACTCAAGATAATTTACGATCAGATCCTACACCGACTCAGCTTTCGAAACCCTTGGTAACTAAACCTGATTCATCGGAACTCGCCTCTGTGGTAGCGTCGGAAGAAGAATTAACTGTTGAGAGTGAACCTAGTGCTGATATCACTTCGAACTGTCCGGTCAAGGTGGGACCAGCGGTAGCAGTTAACAGGTGGAGCCCATATTGGGGGAGCGGGCTTAACGAAGTGTGGGTTATCCCAATAACTGAAGCCAATGTCTCGCTAGAAGACCAGATGGGCAATCTGATCACATTAGCCCCTGGGATGGACCCTGCTGCCGATATGGAAGCAGGAGTAAACACGTATGAGGTCGGACCGAAAATGTCCGGTGAGGAGAAAGTTCATGAGTTTCACCATCACGCTTGTAATCTGACACAGACCGACCTTGTCCAAGAATATGTACTGGGATCCCGACCGAAAAGTACTGAAATCTTGATCTACAGGACGAACGAGCATTTCTGCGAAACATTTATTGGCTATGAATTACCGAATCAGCGGCCCGGAGTATCACCTTTGCCGGCACCACCGCAAAGTCAGGCGGATTGTGAACCCAAATTTTGGCAAATAGTTTTAATCGATGTCGCCACCAGATCTATTCGTGTGGTGGTCGACTTCGGTAAGAATCCCCTTTTCGATGGGCCGCAGGGTCTTCAGACGAACTTTTCACCTAACGGGTCCAAACTGAGTTATATCGAACCGTGTTGGCAAGAAGCCCAGTATCAAGAATCCATTGAGACTACTGGGCTTGTGAGAAAGAGATGTCAGGATGGCGGGTATATAGTCGTAGTAGATCTGGAGTCGATGAGCTCTCGTGTTATACATGGCTCGGAGAATGATGCCGCGATAATCTCACAACACCAGTGGTCTCCCGATGGATCTTCTATTTTGATTCGACAGAGGTGTGCTTATCAAACGGGAATGCGTTTACCAGAAGACACCACGAGAGAGGAAAAAGCGGCTTGCAATGGGATATGGACGATTGCCGCAACACTTCAGTCAGATCATTTCGAACCGCAGCAAATCCTACCGATTAACCGGTTTTTTGATTGTGATGATTTTGATGGTTCGATCATTGAAGGGGCCGTATGGTCACCCTCTGGCGATGCGATCACAGTTTCAGCTCATCAGAACGCGGAATGCAAGCGCGGTATCTGGGAGATTCAGATCGATTCCGGCGAATATGAAAAACTGATGGATTGTCCATTTGATTCCGAAAAATTGAGTGAACCCAAACCGTGTGGGAGTGCTAAATGGTCGCCTACTGGAGAACAATTCTTATTTTTCGCTGATTCTGATGGGTTTAATAATTATGATTCCGTGGAGGTATGGGTGGGTGAAAAAGCCAAAAAGAATCCGTGGCATGTATCTCCTTGGTATCCAACACCTGAAGGAGCAGTAGAGTGGTCACCAGATGGTAGAACAATAGCTTTTCATACCTCTTGGAGGGTCAGGCCATCTCTGTTAATGATCGAAGCGGACGACCCGACAAAGATCGTGACTGTCCCTTATTCAGGTACGGGAGTACGAGGCTTCGGATTTGCTTGGGTGGATTGGGCTGTGAAATAGTGCTAATAGAATTGGGTTGTTATATTGTCACTACCCAGATCACCATTGAACAAACATTGGCATGACGACATGCGTATAGCCTTCGTGCTTGATCGATCGGAAAACGCCGGGGCTTGAAGGCGTGGTCGTCTCAAGATCGACGTCATCGCCGTTCATTACGTTCAACACATCCATCAGGAATTTGCTGTTGAACGCCACTTTGGTCTCTTCACCTTCGACTGAAGCATCGAGTTCGTTTTCATTGGATCCGACTTCCTCGGCTCGTGAAATCACCTTGACTGCACCTGTGGCATCGCCTTCACCGGGACTTACAATAATTCGAATGATCCCACTTCCATCACGGGCGAAGATCGATGCCGCTCTAGTCGCCTGGACCATTCTGGCAAGATCGACGGTAGCTTTGGTGCCGTAGCTAGTGGGGATCAACTTTTCATAGTCGGGGAACGTACCCTGCACGAGCGCCGTGACTACTTCGGAAGTGTCTAATCGGAATTTAGCAGAGCGGCCGTTGGCGTCGATCGATAGTTCAACGCTTGACGAGCCATCGCCCAGAAGTCGTTCGACCTCAGCGAGGGTTTTCGCAGGGACAATTACACCAACCTCAGAATCGACCGCTGCTCCGAGCTTTCCACTCTCAACAGCGAGTCTAAATCCATCTGCAGCGGCAAGAGTGAAGCCATCGTCAGCAAGTTCAACTTTCACGCCAGTGAGAACCGGGCGTGAGTCGTCGGTAGCAGCTGCAAATACGACACGTTCTAGCGCTCCCCGGAAAGTATCGGCAGGAATCGTTACCGATGCCCCGCCTTCTACCGGTGGGATCGGAGGGAATTCTTCAGAGGCAATACCGTTTATCGTGCCGTTGAACTTATCGCAAGTGATAACAACGCCAACGGGTTCGTTCTGGAACTCAATATTCACTTCTTGACCGGGAAGTGAGTTCACGAAATCGGTGAGCATCCGAGCTGGCACAGTAACCTTGCCTTCACCTTCAATCTGTGCACCGATCCAGCTGCTAATCGAAATCTCGGTATTAGTGGCGGTCAGCTTCAACTGGCCATTGTCGCCTTCAAGCAACACATTTTGGGTTACTGGCAACGTTGCTCGGACTGCGACCGCCCGACTGACATTGGCCAAACCTCGGCTAAGGTTTTCTCGAAGGCAAGTTACCTGCATACTGATCCTCTTGTCGCTCACTTCTAACGCGCACGGAAATCTACAATATAGGGTGTCGCAGTATAGGTATGACCACAAGCTTTGGTCAATTTACCGGGGCGTTGTTTACGTGAAATTTTATCCCCGCTCGAAATCCTCGATAATATGCCCTCAGAATTCTCCGACTCACCCATAATCTCCACATCGAACTAGAGGTCGCTCGTTTCATCCATGAATAACTCCCGAATAAATGAAGTTTTGCAATTGGTTGCCGAAGGTAAGATGACGGCAGACCAGGCGGCTTCTGAATTGAGTTTGACGGCACCCAGATCAGACATTGATTTCGCCACGCTAGACCATAGCCGAGCCGACAGAATTGGCTTTCCTGAAGTTGTATATGGGCTAAGTAAGACACCAAAGGACACTGCGGAAATAGCAAGTCGAATCTACGAACACTCAGGTGTGGTGCTGGTCACCAAATCTTCCGAAGAAGCGTTCGAACTATTCCAGAAATCGGCCCCTGAGGCAGTCTGGGAAGAAGGTCCTCGAGCGATCTGGGCGGATCGACGAGAAAATAGAGGCCTGATACCCGGAATTGCGGTGGTCGCTGCCGGGACTTCGGATCTGCCTATCGCCCGCGAGGCTGTACTCACGGCGACACTCATGGGTTGCGATGTCAACATGATCACCGACGTGGGCGTTGCAGGGCTGCACCGGTTGTCGGGGCGAATCGACGAACTCGACAGTGCCAGAGTCGTAATCGTGGTCGCGGGCATGGAAGGTGCCCTGCCCAGTGTCGTAGGAGGGCTCGTTCGTGCGCCCGTAATCGCCCTACCTACCTCGGTTGGCTACGGCGTCAGCCTGAGTGGTGTGGCCGCTCTACTGGCGATGATGAACTCGTGTGCGCCTGGCGTATCTGTTGTGAATATCGATAACGGCTTTGGAGCTGGATATCAGGCAGCATCAATTGTCGGCGCCACCTGGTCGTGATCTTCGGGGACCTGCCACATAGACTGGTCACCACGACCCGTCACACCGATTAACCAACAACGCCCCGATTCAGCTCGGGGCGCTACGTGATCCGCTCCGTGTTCTCGAGAACTATTCCAGCGTCTTCAAGTAGGCGATCATGTTTTGAACGTCATCGTCGCTGAAATAGTCGAACTCTGGCATGAGTGCCTGGAAACCATCCACGAGGAAATCAGCCGGTTGTCGGAGTGACTGCTCGATGTATGCATCTGCATCGAGTGTGGTTTGGGAGGCGGCACGGCCGTACACACCGCCAAGACCAGGTCCAACGACCGTGCTGTCGTCAGTTGAGTGACAAGCACTGCAGCTGTCGAAAAGGCTCTCCCCTGCTTTGGCATCCCCGCCGACCGCAGGTGCTTCCACCACTGGAGCAGAATCCTTCGAACTATCAGGTCGATTGACAGATGCGGCGGCTGTTGGGTGGAATTCAACCGGCTCTTGAGTTGGAATTGCTTCTTCAGAGCACGCACTGATCACAAATAGTGTTGCGATCATAGCCACCATCAATAGAAATACGCGTTTACCCGGCACAATCTCGTCCTTATAAATGGTCTGGAGATTCCACATGATGGAAAACAACAGACGGAAAATTCGTTCGACGATTCACGTTAGCAATAGCCAGAATCAGGGTCAATCGAATACGCGTAAGAATTCACGGTCGATTTAGGACGAAAATCACACGTTTGATGGAACTATCCTGAAATACGCCTGATCTCAATCTCCTCGCCAGGAGCAAGCGCAACCCTTCGAATTTCGATCCCCAACTTCAGCAACCAGTAGCTCAAAGTCGCTTTACTGACACCCAGGCGCTTGGCAGCTCCGGTAAGCCCCACCTCGTTAACCAACTCAGGCAACGCCTTCTCGAGCGGTCGTCGCAATTTGCGTTCAGCGAGAACCATTTTCTTCGTTTTTGAGCCTTGCATTCGTTTCCCCTGTGGTTGGGCTTATTCGTAGTTATGAATGTAATAACGCTGAGTTCTAATCACCCTACAAATAGTCAACGGATTCCGACGATTATTTGTGCTGGCGCTCATTCAACCTGCATTAACACGCCCTGAACCGCACCTTGAAAGATTATCGAACGCCGCTCGGATTCGTCAAGAACTTGTTCCGTCTTTTTTCCGTATTTATTTTTTATTTGTTCGAAACTATTTCGGAATTAGGCATATTATACGAGTAGTATTTGTTCATGTTTTATTCTTGATCTCAACGTGGGTGCGAAATGCGCACAATTGGCGGCGTATCGTCTACACGAATGCTGATTAGCAACGGTTTGCGCACGTTCGGTGTACGTTTATTGAACCAGGCCGGCGTATCTCTGGCACGACAGCTCTCGGTACTTACACGAACGCGTGTCGGCGTGGGATACGACGTCTGTTTTCCAGACACCCCTCCCCTGCTTCCCATCTTCACACCGGGGAAATAGCACGCTTTCGTTTCTTAAAGCCGTCTCCGTCGATCTCCCAGTTCAAACGGCATCAAGTCGACCAGCGACAAATTTGGTGGATTTCACGTCAAATCTCGAATAATCCCACTGCTAGAATTTATGCTCGATCACAGGAGCCCGTTCCCAAACTCGCAATTCCCGGACAGTTGAGTACTCCCCTCCCGGAGCACTCGTTTCCTTCCCAACCGAGTAGTGTCCGTTCCGGAGAAAAATCCATAGAACCGCTAACCGATCTAATACTCACGTTCGAGACATTCGTTCTCACCTTCTCTGGTGATGTCTATAACTTCATGGGATGGTTCGGTGTAATCGTCCTTATGTCGATCGAAAGCACCGCCATTCCCCTACCTAGTGAAGTGATCATGCCGTTGGCCGGATGGAAGCTCGTGCTCGATAAGGGCCATGGCGTACCGCATGTATTTCTAGCGGGGTTCTATGGCGCAGTTGGGAGCCTGATCGGCTCGTTGGCCGAGTATTACGTCTCGCGTGCGGGCGGGCGCTTGCTCATCGAAAAGTACGGCAAATACTTCCTGATTACCCATAGAGATCTCGAACGGGCTGATAGCTGGTTTCAAACACGAGGTGAACTCACAGTCTTCATCGCAAGAATGATCCCTGGTGTTCGAGGTTTCATCTCAATCCCCGCGGGAATCGCACGGATGAACGTAGTTCGCTTCGCCATATTCACGTTCGTAGGTGCATTTCCATGGACACTCGGTCTGGCATGGGGTGGTTACCTACTCGGTGAGAACTACGACGGAATCCGAGAAGTATCGAAACCGTTCGACATCCCAATCATCGGAACAGTTCTAGTCATTGTGATCTGGTTCATCTGGCGACGAATCAAAGAGATTCGTGCCGAATCAGCGAGATCGGAAATCTCATCCAACTGATTCAACCCTGAATTCCGATCAATATCACGCACTCGCTCCGGTATATTGGATCGTCACTTAGCGTCTCAACTGACTCCCTATCCGAAGCCCAATCACACACCAGCAGATGACTACTCAGATCGAACGAAAACTCAATGTCGCAATAAACGGCATTGAAGTTGGCTGCAACACAGATTCTCGTGTGCTCGACGCCATTCAAACCGCCGGTTTCGATGTTCCAACCCTGTGCTTCGACGAACGAATCGGACCGCAGGGAACGTGCCGAATATGTTTGGTCGATGTTGAAGTCGATGGTCAGACTGAGCAGGTAGCAGCCTGCACCGCCTTCGTTGCCGACGATATGAAAGTCGATACGCACTCGGAGTCGATAGCCAGCTATCGGAAAACGATTCTCGAACTGCTTCTTTCCGAGACGGCATCGCCTGCCAACTGTCCGAAGTGCATTTCGTTCAAGAAATGCGAACTGCATTCGACCGCAGAAGAGTACGGAGCCAAGTGGGATGCATTCCCTTCTCTGGTTACTCGGGAAAAGGCCCAGGATGACAACCCGTTTATCCAACGTGATTACGACTACTGCATCTCATGCTTCAGATGCACGAACATCTGCAACGACTGGGAGCAGGCAAGTGCTATCGCTGTTGAAGGTCGAGGACAGGAAAACTCGATTGCTTCGTACTTCAATGACAACCTTCTAGAATCGCCGTGTACGTTCTGCGGCCAATGCATCAACACATGCCCGACCGGAGCACTAACCGATCGTAAGGTCGTCGGAAAAACCAAATCCGAAAATCTCGAACGAACGAAAACCGTATGTCCGTTCTGTGGAGTTGGCTGTGGAATTCACCTTCTCAGCGAAGATGGCGAACTCAAAGGCACTGAACCTGACTTCGACTCAGCGAACCGCGGATCACTTTGTGTGAAAGGACAATTCGCATCATGGGAGTTCGTGAAGAGTGAAGAACGTCTCAAATTCCCGCTCATCAAAAAAAACGGGAACTTCCAGCGAGCAAGTTGGGACGAAGCGCTCGATCTCGTAACCAGTCGATTTACCGAGATTCGTGATGAATTTGGCCCCGATTCGCTCGTTTTCTGGTCATCTGCCCGTTCTGTTACCGAAGCGAATTACCTCATGCAGAAATTCGCTCGAATAGGTATCGGTACGAACAATATCGATAACTGCTCGCGTACCTGACACGCCCCAACGGTCGCCGGTATGGCGGTCATGGTCGGCAAAGGTGCCATGACTAACTCGATCGAAGAGTTAGCAGGTGCCGATCTACTTCTCGTCGTAGGTTCGAACACAACTGAAGCGCACCCCGTCATATCAATCAGAATGAAACGCGCAGTTAGGAACGGCGCAAAGCTGATCGTCATCGATCCTCGAAAGACGGAGCTCACGAAGTGGGCGACGCGGCATCTTCAGATCAACATCGGCACCGATATCCCGCTGTTCAACGCTTTCGCCAACGTGATGATCAAGGAAGAACTCTACGACCGTGAGTATGTAGAAAGCCGAACTGAAGGTTTTGCAGAACTCGCAAGGCACGTCGAGACATACACGCCCGAGTACGCAGCCGATATCTGTGGCATTCCTGCCGAAGAAATCATTACCGCCGCTCGAGAGTACGCAGCTGCCTCTGGAAAAGCAGCAATTTGTTACACGCTTGGCATTACAGAGCACTCCTGCGGATCCCACAACGTGCAATCGGTCGCCAATCTCGGAATGCTCGGCGGAAATTTCGGGAAACCAAACGCCGGTGTGAATCCTCTTCGGGGCCAGAACAACGTTCAAGGTGCATCTGACTCAGGCGCGCTACCCACCGATCTACCCGGCTATCAGAAAATCGAACGTCCTGGATTTCGTGAAAAATTCGAAAAAGCATGGAACGCCGAACTGCCAAAACGCCGTGGAATTACGAAAATTACGGCGATGGATCAGATGCTCAGAGGTGGGGTCCGCGGCGTCTTCATAATGGGCGAAAATACCGTAATTTCTGATCCAAATACGAACCATGCCCAAACAGCCCTCGAAGCAGCCGACTTCATCGTGGTTCAGGATATTTTTCTGACCGACACGGCGAAGCTGGCTGACATTGTCTTACCCGCCGCGACGTTCGCTGAATCGGACGGCACATTCACCAACAGCGAACGGCGTGTGCAACGGGTTCGACCGGCTATCGATCCCATCGGAGAATCACGCACCGATGTCGACATCATGCTCGACCTAATGAAGCGGTTTGGCATTCGTCAAAATCTGGCCTCCGCTTCCGATGTTTGGGACGAGATGCGGATGCTCAGTCCACTATTTGAGGGCATCACCTACAAACGACTGGATGCTGAGGGTGGGATCCAGTGGCCATGCCCGACTGATGACCATCCGGGAACCGTTTATCTCCACAAAGACCAGATGGATTCGGGAATGCCGGGTTACTTCGCTCCGGTCGACCACATTCCACCAGCAGAACCTACGGATGCTGAATACCCGTTGACGTTAACTACAGGGCGTCGCCGATCTACCTACCACACAGGCACTCAGACCGGTCGTGCCAGCGGATTCGATCTTCTTGTGCCCTCGGAATTCGCCGAGATCAATCCATACGACGCCGATCAACTCGAACTCAAAGACGGCCAGAAGGTGATGGTTAGTTCTCGTCGAGGATCAGTTGAAGTCCCGATCAAGATCACCGACCGATCCCCGCACGGCACCGTATTTATGAGCTTCGCGTTCCCGGAATTGACCCAGACCAATCGCCTGACCTCCGACGCATACGACTTCATCACCGAAACACCCGAATTCAAAGCCTGTGCAATTCGGATCGACAAGATCACGTCGGCGAGTAACGCCGCTGATTAGATCTCTGCAAAACCTCTATTCGGCGGTTCGAATCCGCCCGTCGCCTCCATATTGCAACCGAACTCAACTACGATCTTCAGTGGACCTCGGCGGACGGTTCGGATGGAACTGCGAAGCTAATTCGACTTCTGGCGCGGGATCATCTGGGAGGACCAGAAACTCGGATCGCCTACCGGAGGAAAATCGATCGATTCGATCGTGCCATTGATCTCAGAACCTTCAAGGAACGCATCGATGTTCGCCAGCACGTACTTCGCTATCTCGGGTGCAGCACCGATCTGATTGGGCAGCGGATTTGTCGTGACAATTAGCCTGCCGGAAGAGATCAAAGATTCCTCAGCGTTCGAGACGATCGCTCCGGGGCAATCGGTTGCATATCCTGCAAGAGATCCGGCTTCTAGCGCGGCAACCACAGCCAACTCGTCCACAATCGAAGAATCAGAGGTGTTAATCAACACCGCACTCGACTTCATCAGGTTGAGTTCCCGATCTGAGATCAACGGCGCTGCGGTCGGGCCGGGACGAACGTGGAGTGAGATCACATCCGATCCTGAAACGAGTAGATCAACTGTCTGTCGCCGGATGCCTAGATCTGCGAGTAGACCGGTTGGGGGTGTTCGAACGTCGGCAACCATAACGGTGGAGCCAGTAGACGTGACGTTATTTACGACTTCGCATCCTACTGCGCCGAGTCCAATCACACCCCACAAATCTTCTGATTTGACTCCGAGCGATCCACTGAATCCAATGATCCTCTTGGCAACACGCGGAGCTATTACAGGCGAAATCCCAGCTATCACCACAGTAGTTTGTTCGGGCTGGTTGAAGAGTGAATCGGTTGTTCGACAACCGAGCAGCTGGATCAACCCTGCTTCTGGTGGGACATCGATCTTGGATTGCCCATTCGAGAGCTCACCCACCAGTAAGACGTCAGTCTCGCCTAATTCGAAGTCGTCAAGATCGTCTGGTTCCAGACGCCTGAGCCCGTCCTTCCCGGATAGCAGCGGCACAATGGCGTTACCAATTGGATCAGTGTCGGAGGTGAGTAGATAAATATTGGTCATCAAACAGAGTTGCTGAAGATCGCACCATAAATCAAAATTCGAGCGAGATTTCAATCGTATAAGAAGCCAAGGTCAGAATACGATCACCTGAACAGCGATTCAGCGCATATGATTCACATCCGCAACTCTTCCATTACCAACAGAACTGGAATTCCCGAGTGACCAACGCGCTTGCAAACCCACGAACGTTGCTGTTCGTCCCAGGTAACCAACCGAAGATGCTAGAAAAAGCCGCTGGATTCGATACACAGTGGCTCATTCCGGATCTTGAAGATTCTGTACCTGCCGCAGAGAAAGAGGCTGCACGTGGGATCGTCGCTAAACATATTCCGATGCTCGCGCGGGCCGGTAAAACACTAGCTCCTCGTGTGAACTCGATGACTTCAGGGCTGGCAGAAGCCGATATCAATGCAATCGTCTCCAGCGACATCGTCGGAATATCAATCGGCAAAATCGGGAACGTCGAAGAAGTAGCGGCACTCGAAAATATTCTTGCCGAAGCGGAAAAAAGCGCCGGTGTCACCGTTGGTCGCACGACGATTCTGCCCTGGTTGGAAACCGCCGAAGCAGTACTGAACGCTTACCAGATCTGCCGTTCCACCGACCGAATTCGATGGACGGCTTTTGGTGCCGAAGATTTTTCCGCCGATATGGGCATCAGCAGAACCGTTGATGAAACCAAACCAAATGCATCAACTGCGAACGAGCCGGGACTCGCCTACCCTCGATCAGCAGTAGCAATCGCTGCCCGTGCTGCCGGGGTCCACGCCCTCGACACACCGTTCATAAAATTCAGAGATCCCGAGGGATTGCGAGCAGAAGCGATGCTTGCCAAATCGATCGGCTACAAAGGCAAACTTGCAATTCATCCTGCGCAGGTCGAAATTATTGAATCAGTGTTCATGCCGACCGAATCTGAAATCGAACGCGCCCGTCGCGTCCTTGAAGTAGCTGCAAAAGCAGAGGCAGATGGACGAGGTTCCGTATCACTCGACGGTGGAATGATCGACATGCCGGTGATATTACGGGCGCAAAATGTAC
>Ga0066853_10000904_pt1 | contig 11490 bp, 15 predicted proteins | sample ETNtaG_28_FD_67284 | JGI IMG/M metagenome (GOLD analysis project Ga0066853, IMG submission 67284) | Marine microbial and viral communities from oxygen minimum zone, Eastern Pacific Ocean - ETNP201406SV61 | ecosystem: Environmental > Aquatic > Marine > Oceanic | place: Pacific Ocean: Eastern...
AATTTGATATATAAAAGTTTACAAACTAATCAAATTGATATCTGTTTCCATAGCAGAGAAATTTTTAGCTCCAATATGTGAAACTCCATTATCTTCGCAGAATTTAACGATAGGTTTTGTCGCAGCTCCGTCGATAATCACTGCAAATACTTTCTTTCGTGACCTTTTCAGAGTTCCAATCAAGTCAATATTTGAAACCTTTCGAATAACATTAAATCCATTATCTACCAGCATAGACATTTTTTTACCTTCAATTTCAGAATATTTTTCCTTTGTAGCTTTCTTAACATCTCCTTCAAATTCAGGAACTTCCTCCTCTTCTACTTTCTGATAACTACTGGAAAATCTTCCTCGAAAAAAATTTTTAGCAGGCACTTTTTTTCTCAAAGCTTGCAATATTTCTTTTCCGGTTAATTCTTCAACTTCTTTTCCGTCAGGAGCTGTAGCAATATAAACAACCTTCGCATGATCACAAACATTCTTAGCAATTAATTTTCCACCCCTATCTCCATCAACAAACAATGTGATTTCTTTTTCTTCGCCAAGTTCAGCAATTGCTTTCGGCAACTTTGTCCCTTTCATTCCAATAACATTATTCACTCTGTTTTTCAAAAGATTAACGACATCCGCCCTTCCTTCGGCAACAATCAACTCATCACCAGAGACATCTCCACAAGGCAATCTTTCCTCACCATATTCTTGAATTTTAGAAACTCTTGATTCTTCTTTCAATGTCTTAGCCATCCCCATATCTCCAGAACTATCTAATCCTGCAAGAAGTTTCTTCGCTCTCTCAATAATGAAATCTCTCTTATTTCCTCTGACATCTTCAATCTTAGAAATTGTAATCTTCGCTTCGGTTGGCCCAATTCTATCAATTGTTTCCAATGTTGCAGCAATAATTGTAGTTTCAGATTTGTCCAAGGCACTAGGAAGCTGGATTTCTCCAATAGTTCTTCCATCAACATTATTCAAATCAACTTCAATTCTTCCAATTTTACCTTCTTTTTGAAGTTCTCTCATTTCCAAGTCAGAGCCTAATAAACCTTCAGTTTGCCCGAAGATAGCTCCGATTACGTCAGGTTTTTCTAACGGACCTTCGGCTTCAAAACCTGCATAAATCATATACTTTATCGATACCGGACTTATTTTAGCCATTTTAATACTTCTTATATTAAAGGTAGAAATCGTTCTTTCAATCTAATTTTCTTGTTTCTTCGTTCAGCGGACGATAATAATTCGGTCCAATCGTGAATGTGAATGTGATGTAGTGATTGATTTACTACCTAATACAGAAAACCTTCCACTTCTAGGTATTTAAAGTTTTTGGGGGATTTTTGGTAGAACTCTAACAAACCCTATACAAATTACTTGAAAACATCAAACCAGAACCATACCCTACAAATAAAGCAGTATCTCCAACTTCAGCATCTTCCAGGAAATCTCTTTGCGAAACTCCTTGCGAAGCAGTTGAGGTATTTCCGTAATCCTCAATCGTTACCTTGCACTTGTCCATAAATCCTCTATGTCTTCTATCAATTCCTTTCAACATTCTCAAATTTGCCTGATGCGGAATAATCGCACTTAATTCATCAAAATCAAACCCCTCAGGATTTAATTTTTTATTATCTCTAAAATTCTCAATCAAATCACAAAAATTAGAAATTACATACTCATAAACGGCCTTTCCATCCATTTTCAAAACTTTTCCTTTCTCTATCAATGGGTCTCTTCCATCTTCTACAGCAGAGAAAGCTTCAAAGATACTCACCTTGTCATGGTTATCTTCACACGTCAAATACTTCTGTCCAAAACCATCTCCAAAGGAGTAATGTCCCAAAAATCCAGAATCTTTTTTATCAATTGAGTTAAGAACATAAGCCGAAGCTCCATCACCGAAAAGAACAGCAGTTCCCCTGTCTGAATAATCTGTTACGAAAGAAAGTTTATCGCTTCCGACAACAAGAACATTATCATACATTTCACTTCTAACCAAAGCATCAGCTTCTTGCAGAGCAACATTAATTCCCGCGCACCCGGCTGAAGTATCGTGTCCGCCAGCATTGGAAAGAACACAATCGTCATTAAATTCACGAAGTTTTTTCTGTACATACATTGCGCTGTTAGGAAAATTTCTTTCGCTAGTATTTGTCGCAACAATAATATATTCTATCGGCAGGAATTTTCCACTATAATTAGAGATAGCATTCTTGGCGGCTTCCGCGGCCATCGTTTGATTTGTTTCATCCTTCCGTCCGATTCGTCGTCTTCTAATTCCAGTTCGTTTAGTTATCCATTCGTCGTCGGTATCAAGAATTTTTTCCAAATCTTTATTAGAAAGAATTCTATCCGGAGAATAAACTCCAACAGAGGATATTTTTGTGTGCATAAAAACTCTCCAACAAACCAATTTAAAAAAATATATGTCCTCGAGATTTAACAAAACATTTATATAGAAATTATTTCCTATATGCTCAGAACAAAAGATGGTGAGCGAAAACGAACCCTTGGAACAAGCAGAAACTTCTTCATCCGAAGAAGATTTCGAGACTGCGGATTTCGACGAGCTTTGTGACGGCTTAGAAAGCACGAACTAAATCCCAATAATTTTTTCTTTATTTTTTATTTTTTCTACAAAGTTTTTTTCAAGCTGTAGAATTCTCTAACCATTCCAAGTTTTTCATAAAGTCCCAATAGAATTTTCTGAACTTCTCTCCTCTCACCAATATCTAAATCAAGAGCCAAAATTCTTTCATAAACTTCTTTAGAATGTTTTCTTTTATCTTTATTCAATAAAAACTTAGCTTGATTCAAATAATAATTTTTAAAATTTCCTTTCATTTCAAGCTTTTCCAAACTATTTCCCAAAGCGAGGGCCTTCGCAAAAGTTCTATCGGCTTCCAGATAATCTCCTCCACGAATGCTCAACTCAACAGCTTTCATAAAATCTCTAATTTTATCTCTAAATGTGACATTTATTTCCGCAGCATCTCTAACGGACTTAGAAGCTTCCATAAACATTTTCCGATCTTCATAGATTCCTGCCAATCTCAAAAGAACAAACTTCCGAGCATCCAATCCGAGACGAGAATTCAAAGCTCTCTGCAGATAACTCATTTTAACAAAATCGCCTTGCCCTTCAAGTTTCTTTTCTATTTCTCCAGGAGTTTTTTCATCAATTGGTTTATCCACAATGCGCATCAGAAATTTTACAACCCTTCGTTTATATCTTTTGTTGTGATTTAGATTATTTATCCAGAACTTTTCCCGCAAAGAATGCTCCGACTATCGCACCAATCAAATTGAATACCAAATCCATCGCAGTATTGTAATATCCTCCAACAGCATCAGCCGCATCAGCAAATACCACCATTCCAAACTCAATCACTTCATTCAACAAACCAACCCCAATCGCTGCAAGAATCGCAAACACTATCAATGGAGTTTTAGATTTCGTCTTCATGTATTTTTTCAAAGGATAATACATTAGAATTGCAATTGCAAAATAACAATAAGCATGAACGAACTGATCATACTTCAAAAGATTGAACGGTTCTCCTAGGATATTTATCAACATAATATCATAAAGTCGAGTTCCGCCAAAATAAAGAATTCCCCCGAGCAAGTGCATAGCAGCCCAAATTGCAAAAAGCCAAATTCCAACAAGAGAATATTTGTAAAACTTATCAGAATAACTCAAAAGATAAAACAAAAGCCCAATCACCAAAGCATATCCTATGAATTCGTAATTCCCATTAGGAACCATATAAATCAAAAGCACAACTAGGAACAAATAAACCGCATAAATCGGCAATCTCAACTCTTTTCTCATAATCTAATATCTCAAACTCTCTTAATAAACATTCCGAAAACAAAGTTATTTAAACAGAAAAAGAAGGTAATTTTATGGAAGAAACAGTAGACTTTTACACAACCTCTATAAAGTTAGCGAAGCAAGTCGGACTAGAATTCGATAGAGATATAGACGATTACATAGAAGAGTCAAGCGAATATTATTTCAATGTATCAAAAGATAGGCTAATTTATTATTTAGATAAAATAGATTCCTCATTAGGAAATACAAGCTATCAAGTTTTTACCAACGAAGACAGAGACGTCGAAAGTTTAGAAGAATTAATAATTAAAGAAAGATTTTCAGATGGATTAGTTAGTAGAAACACATTTAATTCAAAATTTTACACTCAAAATGGTATCACTCTTAGAATTGCTAATTAGTCCTTTCCCAAAAAGAATGGAAACTGAGGAAGTATCTACAGATGAAATCGAAAAATGTGTAGTTTGCGAAGTTGAAACTCCTTACAAAACTTCTACCCACATAGATGGAAGATCATATTATATTCAAGGAGCTGGACAACTTTGCGGAGAATGCCACTTTGAATTATATGTAGAAAAACCAAAAAGAATTCCAGATTATTTTTGTGATTAAATTAAATATGAAATAAAGTGAGCCGTGTCTTTATTATTTTTTCGAAATAATTTTCGTAAATACTCTTTTTTAACTAGCTCACTTATTTTTTTAAAAATATAAATTAAATTTAAAGTTTCTTTTCAGCAGTAATCTCAATACATACACCAGCAGCAACTGTAGTTCCAGCGTCTCTGATTGCAAATCGTGACATATGGGGATTGTCAGCTTGTGTTTCCAAAACTAAGTTTCCTTTTGGTTTAATCTTAACTTTAGCAACATCTCCATTTTTCAAGAAGTCTGGACTAGCGATTGTCTCTCCGCCTCTATTAACTTCAATCAATTCTACGAATTGACAAGGAATTTGAGCTGTGTGAACGTGGAATACTGGAGTATATCCTTTTGCAATAACTGTTGGATGCGAGATAATTGCAACTTGTGCAATGAATTCATCAGCAATCTTTGGAGGGCTAGCCGCATCACAAACAACATCTCCTCGTGCAACATCTTTCTTACCCACTCCTCGAATATTAATCCCAACATTATCTCCAGATTCAGCTTCTTGCATTTGTTCATGGTGTGCTTCAATAGTTCTTACTTCACCAGCAATACCTGTTCCGCTTCTTCCTGGAAGAACAATAACTTTTTGTCCAAGTTTCATAACTCCTGTTTCAATCTTCCCAACAGGAACAGTTCCAATTCCAGTAATATCATAAACATCTTGCAAAGGCATTCTCATTGGCAAAGAAGTTGGTTTATCAGGCAATGTAAAAATATCTAATTGCTCTCTAATTGTAGGTCCTTTATACCAGCTCATCTTTTCAGATTTATTAACAACATTATCTCCCAGTAATCCAGATGCAGGAATAAATGCCATTTCTTCTGTCTTGAAACCAGCTTGCTTTAGAATAGCAGAAACACCTTCAACTGCAGTCTTGTAAGTTTCTTCTTTGTAATCAGCAGTATCCATTTTGTTAATAACTACTGAAACTTGTCCAACTCCCATTGTCTTCAATAACCAAGCATGTTCTTTTGTTTGTGGTTGAACACCTTCAGAAGCAGCAACACACAAAAATGCACAATCTGCTTGAGATGCACCAGTAATCATGTTTTTGATAAAGTCCTTGTGTCCAGGAGCATCAATAATTGTAACATCATATTTATCAGTTGGGAATTTTTGATAAGAAAGATCAATTGTAACTCCTCTTTCTCTTTCTTCCTTGAACTTATCCATAGCATAAGCGAATTCGAATCCAGCTTTACCTTTTTCAGCAGCCAAAGATTTCAACTTGTCCAGCTCTTGCTGAGGTAGCAATCCTCCATCATACATTAATCTACCAATAGTTGTACTTTTTCCGTGATCTACATGACCCACGAAAGCAACATTGATAACAGGTTTTTCTTTTGCCATTTTTTGTTTTGTATTTTTCTTTTTATAATTATAAAAAGTAATTGTCCTTATTTTTTTGGGTATATAAACTTTACGCTTTGATTTGTAAAGTTTATGCTAGCAAATTTATTTGCTTTGTATAAATCTTACGGTGACTTTTTATCTAACAATATCTTTTCAAAGGATGTCCGTCGACAGAATCAACTTTCCCACTTTCATTATTTTCTTTTCTCTCGGGATTTTTTATCAAATGAACTTCTTTCCGAATAAAATTTTCAACTTTCTTACTCATACTAATTCCATTTTCTTTACAATGTTTTGAAAATTCTTTATACACTTCTTCATCCAAGTTAAATGTTTTTAGGGTCATGTTCAAATTTTTTTGAAAAAGAAATTTGGACATTAGAGAATTGAAAATTCTCTTTCTGTTCAACTCTTTGAGTCATTGCGAGTGCAGACGAGCTCTTGAGAGTTGAAATCAATCTCTTTTACATTAAATAATGTTATTTAGTATTAATAAAACTTTCCATAACTATCTTGCAAAGATTCATTCAATAAACTAAGATTGTTAAATAAAGTTAAATAACATTATTTAACCATTACTGATTCTCACTCAAACCCTTTCTCGTTCTAATCTTTTTAATTACAGATTCTTGCAAGTCACCAGGAAGTTTCTTGAAATGCTGACTCATTAAACTAGAAATTCCTCTTCCTTCGGTGGAGCTTCTCAAGTCATTACTCCATCCAATCATTTCAGCAACAGGAATCTGCGCCTTAATTGTAAGACTTCCAGTATCTTGCTGAACATCGTCAAGAATTCCTCTCTTTCCAGCAATTAAGCTAGTAACTTTTCCCATGAATGCAATAGGTGCTTCAATCTGATGAGTCTGAATTGGTTCAAGTAAAGAAGGTCCAGCTTTCTTCATAGTTTCATGCATTCCTTTTCTTATTGCAGGATAAATTTGTGCCGGTCCTCGATGCATATGGTCAACATGAAGTTTAGCATCGTGTAAAACAAACTTAGATTTCATAAGTGGCTCTTTAGCTAGAGGTCCTCCATCAACAACCAATCTCCAACCATCCATAATTGAATCAATAACATCTCCAAGCAAAGTCAAACCCCTTGTAGCATCAACAAAAACATTTCCTTTATAAATTTCCTTATATTGTCTAGCTTCATCGTTAGAAATTCCCAACTCTCCAAGTTTTGCCCAGACTTCTTCATTCTTTTTCTTCAATCTCATTTCAGGAAGTTCTTCATTACTAATGGCTTCCTGAACAGCATCTTCCAATGGCTCAACACTAAAGTAGAAAATGTTATGTCCGTTAGGAGTCCGAACCTCAATACTAGGACTTTCTTTACTAACTGTCTCTCTATAAACCACAATTGGAGCACCAGTCAAAACATCAAGTCCTTTCTCTGTCTTAATTCTATTCTCGATAATTTCCAAGTGCAATTCTCCCATTCCAGACATTAAGTTCTCTCCAGTCTCTTCGTTAATCTCAACAACTAAGCTAGGGTCTTCTTTTCCAACCTGTCTCAAAACTTCAACCAACTTGGGTAAGTCGGAAGCTCTTTTTGCTTCAATGCTCTTAGTAACAACCGGCTCAAAAATATGTTTAATAGCTTCAAATGGATCTACTTGATTCTTACTAACAGTCTCTCCAGAGAAAACACCTTTCAGTCCAACAAGCCCTACAATATTTCCAGAACTAACTTTATCAACCTGAACTCGTTGAGCACCTTTGTAAATAGAAACTTGTTGCAAGTTAACTTTCTTTTTAGCTAGATTCATATAAACTCCATCTCCTGGTTTCAAAGTTCCAGAGAATAATCGTCCAGTAGCAATCTCTCCAGCACTTTTATCGACGACAATTTTAGTACAAACAAAAATAGGTTCCCCATTAGCATCACAGGCTACAAGATTTTTTCCTAAGTCGCTTTCTAAATCTCCATGCCAAATTTTAGGAATTCTATATGCTTGAGCAATTTTAGGATTAGGATGGTGTTTCGCAACCATGTCTAATACTACTCCGTGCAAGGGTGCTTTCTTAGATAATTCTTTGTAAGCTTCATCCCCGGAGTTATAAGAATCTATAATCTCCTTAAATGAAATTTCATTTTTTTGCATGTATGGTACGGACAATGCCCAGTTATGGTAAGCACTTCCGAAAGCAACACTTCCATCTTGAACACTCACTTGGAACTTATCAACAAAATCTTTTTCAGCAATCTCTCCAATCAATTTGTTAACCTTTGCAATAACATCCAAGAATCTTTTTTGCATTTCTTCAGGAGTTAACTTAACTTCTTTGATTAATCTATCGACTTTATTGATAAACAAAACAGGTTTAACTCTTTCTTTCAAAGCCTGTCTTAAAACTGTTTCAGTCTGAGGCATAATTCCTTCACTTGCACAAACCAAAACAACACAACCATCAACAGCCCTCATCGCTCTTGTAACATCTCCACCAAAGTCAACGTGTCCAGGAGTATCAATCAAATTAACTAAATAATCTTCTCCTTCAACCTCGTGAACCATACTAACGCTAGCAGAATCAATTGTAATTCCTCTTTCTTGTTCGTCTCCGTGAAAATCTAACAATCTTGCTTTTCCAGCAAGCTCTTCAGACATCATTCCAGCTCCAGCCAAAAGATTATCGGAGAAAGTGGTTTTTCCGTGGTCAATATGTGCAGCAATAGCAATATTTCTAATACTTTCAGTTTCGCTCATTAATCTCTTTACTTTTTCTGTTTTATCGTCTGCCATTTTATAGTTTTATTATCTTAAAATGGATGATTCAAAAAATTTATTTTTGTTGTCTGCCATTTCAAATTACTCTAAATTAATTAGAATATTTTTCCATAAGAAATTAGCTTTTTAAATTTAACTCACTAATCAAGAACTTTACGATGATAAACTTCTCGCAATTCAACATCCTTATCCGCAATTCCATACTCTCCATCTTTTATCGCAGCATCCTGATGATTTCTAAAACTTTTATCGATAGAAATTCTCTCTTCAAAAGGCTTAGTTCTAAGAATTTTTGTGATTGTAATTAATTCTTTTCTCGCTTTAACATTATCATTCCAATTAAAGAAATCTCTAGAATAAAGTTCCTTCAATCTAAACAAACTAGCTTCTCTTAGTTGTTCATCTTTGTAAAACATCATAATCCTTTGAAAGAAAACCATTTTTAAATTTAACTATCAATCTAGAATTCGTCTATAAAACTCTTCAGCCATTTTTCCAAATTCAATAGCAGCCTCATAGTCTCCTTCGTCCTCGAAATCAACTACGGCCGATAAAAAAGCTCGATAAACTACCACCCTTTCTTTAAAAGGTCTAGAACTAAATTCTTCAGTAATAATTTCTAATCTATCCTTTTTATTCTCTAACTCTTCAGTTCTTTTAGAAAGATCTCCAAAGCCCAACCCAAATCCCATTTTTTTGGCATCAACATAATCCTTATAGGTCTTAATATAAATTTGTCCAAGCTCTTGAAAATCATACTTTCCTAAAAGATTATCTTCACTCATTTAGAATTACCGGGCAGCATCAGCCTGTTTCTCAGCTTCGTTCTTTTTTTGCAAAGCATACCCTTCCATGTTATTATCCGCAGCAAGCAAGATTTCTTCAGCCAAAGCTTCAGCCATTTTCTTTTTCTTACCAAAACACTTTTGGTAAGCTCCTTGGATTAACCACCTCACAGAAAGATTAATTCTTCTCAAGGGGCTTACATCAACTGCTTGAGGATATCTCGCTCCACCATATTCAATTGTAGTAGTTTCATCTCGCGGAGAACAATTTTCAATCGCCCTAACAAGAATCTGAACAGGATTTCCTTCCTTCCGTTTTTCAACTATTTTCAAAGCCTTCAAAACTATTTTCATATTAGTTGAAAACTTTCCGCAAGCCCAACCAGTCATTCTCTTGTGTTTTTTACCAACATGTCCGGGAACAGCAATTCTTGTAGCTAACCTTTCTAAGATGTGAACTTTAGCTTTAGAAAACTTTCCAGAATTTTTACCTTGTGATTTAACAATCAACTTTCCTTCAAGATTTAGATAGGGAACCAAAGCACTATCGTTAACTTCAACTTCATCCATGTCATAAATATCAAATACTTTAAATTTCATCTTCTTCCTTTCTCTATCTTTCCATTAACCAGTCTATGCAATGGCTGATCGTTTACTTTAATAACCTGAAATCTAATTCCCCTGATATCTCCCTTTGCTCTCCCTTGCTTTCCACCAATTCTTTCAATAACTACTTCATCGTGTTCATCAATAAATTTTTGTGCTAAGTTTCCAGGAATAAATGCTCCAACCTGAATTCCATTCTTAACTAACTGAACTTTGCAACATTTTCTCATAGCAGAGTTTGGCTGCGCAGCTTCTTTCTGAAATTTTTCAATAACAATTCCCTTGGCTTGCGCAGATTTTCCAAAAGGATCAGATTTCTCTCTAAGCTTCAATTTTCTCATCTTGTAAGCTTTTTGTTGCCATCTCTGTTTCTGGCTTCTTTTAATCAACTTCGCAGCATTCATTAATCCCATATTATAAAACTCTAATAAAATCTCTTTTTAAATTTAACCACTAAATAATTTTCAACTCTTTTCCAAAATTGTCCTCGAGAATTTTATTCAATTCAATCATTCTTCTTCTATTTCTTCCAATTAATGCTGCTTTATTTCTAGAACCCGCAGTCAGAACCAAAATATTATCTTTTAATTCAAGAGAAACAAATTCAACAGGATAAACAATAGCTTTGACAAATTTCTCGGCGTTCGCCACATCTTTAACGTCGGCAATAATTTTAACTCGCTTTCCTAAATTATCTTGAAGAGCTTTAACATTTTTTCCAGCAGGTCCAATTGCTTTAGACAACAACTTCGCAGGAACTGCAAAAACCACGAAATCGTTGTAAACAAAACAATTTCTAGTATGAATTTTGGTAAGCTTACTAAGAAGATTAATATATCTCATCGTTTGCATATTTATTGTAGTCATTTTATTTTTTTAAACCGAAAACTTCGCACACAAAATCAAGTTCAAATTGATTCATTATTTCCTCGCCAGTTTTCTCAACCGACTCAAAATCAATTTTATTTTCATTTAATAAATTTATCGTTTCAGTTCGACAATCAGATGGAACAAGAACTTTATTCAACTTCGCAGAATTTCTCAAAGTTTCTCTAACTCCAAAAAACAATTTATTAGCTTCAAAACTTTTTTTCAATTCTAAATGCATATTAAAGGTAGTTGGATTATAGTTTATAAAATTATCTCAGATGATTTATCGTTAATTATTTCTTTTTATTAGCTTCTTTCTTTTCTTTCTCAAGCTTCTTATCAACCAAAGGTCCCGTAATTTTCACAAGAAGTCCTGGCAATCCTGTTCCAACCGGAACTGGTTGGTTAAGCATAATATTTTCAATTACAGACGATAAAACATCTTTCTTTCCTTGGATTGTAGCATTAACAAATTGCTTGTCTGGAGTTTCGAAAGCAGCTCTCGCGAAAATACTGGCTTTACTAGAAATAATTCCCATTCTTGTAACTCCCTTAACAACTCCTGTAACTGTCATCGCATCAGCAATCAAATCAGAGTGTCCATCATCAATATCAAGTCCCTGTCCTTCCAGAACTTTATCAATTTCATTAACAATC
>Ga0066853_10000913_pt1 | contig 11466 bp, 9 predicted proteins | sample ETNtaG_28_FD_67284 | JGI IMG/M metagenome (GOLD analysis project Ga0066853, IMG submission 67284) | Marine microbial and viral communities from oxygen minimum zone, Eastern Pacific Ocean - ETNP201406SV61 | ecosystem: Environmental > Aquatic > Marine > Oceanic | place: Pacific Ocean: Eastern...
ATTGTTGCCAGCAAGAACTTCAATGAAAGTTATCTCCTGGCTGAGATCATGTCACAGTTGCTGGAAATCGGTGGCTTCAGTGTGGAACGCAAATTCGGGTTAGGTGGTACGCTGGTTTGTTATGAGGCGTTGGCCAGCGGTGAAGTCGATCTCTATGCGGAATATACTGGCACGGCCAGCCAGGTGATTCTCAAGATTCATGAAAAGGCACCACAGATTGAGGCGCTGAACAGTCTTTTTGCGAAGGATGATCTGAGAATGCTTGGATCTTTTGGCTTCAATAACACCTATGCGATGGCGCTCAAAAAATCCCTTGCAGACAAAGAGGGTATTGAACGAGTAAGTCAGTTAAGGGACCATCCGCAACTGAAAATGGCATTCAGTCTTGAATTTCTGAATCGTGAAGATGGCTGGCCGGGCCTCGATCAGATATACCAGATTGGTGGTGCGCCAACAGGAATTGAGCATGGGCTGGCTTATCAGGCGATCGATGAAGGCAAAATAGACGTTACTGACGCCTATTCGACGGATGGTGATCTGGAGCGTTATAGGCTGGTAACACTCGAAGATGACAAAGGGTACTTCCCGCAATATCTTGCTGCCCCGTTACTCAGAAAGGATCTTCCTGACAATGTAAAGGATACACTGGCGATCCTGGCTGGTCTCCTGGACGATGAAAGAATGCGTGCCCTGAATGCTGAGGTGGTTGTTCACGGCAGGTCGTTTGCTGAAGTGGCTCGAGTGTTTCTTAAGCAGGAAGGCCTGGGGGAGACGTCCGTTACCGAGAGCAAACTCTGGCAAAGATTGTTGACCAACACAATAATCCACTTGCAGTTAACGGCAATTGCACTGGCGCTCGGGTGTATGTTCGGGCTGTCGATTGGCATTGCGGTATTCAGATCGCATGCAGTATCACGGGTGGTGGTCTACATAGCTGGTTTACTGCAAACCATCCCATCAATTGCGTTACTCGCACTGATGATTCCACTATTTGGTATTGGCAAGACACCTGCTATTGTTGCCCTGTTTTTGTATTCCATCTTGCCAATCCTAAGAAACACCATTACGGCGCTGATCACCATTGATCCCCTGTTAAAAAGGGTGGCTGAAGCGATTGGCCTGAAAAGGTCGCAACAACTCCGGTATATACTGATACCTCTGGCGATGCCGAATATTCTCGCTGGTATCAGAACGGCAGCTGTCATCAGCATAGGCACCGCGACCCTGGCTGCATTCATTGGGGCCGGTGGTCTGGGTGAACCCATTGTGACAGGCCTGGCCCTAAACGATACAAATTTGATCCTGCAAGGTGCAATCCCGGCAGCTTGTCTGGCCATTATTGTGGAGCTGTTGTTTGAAGGGGTGGAACGCCTTGCCGTGAAACCACATATGCTGCAGGGGAGCCTGCCTGAATAACAGCATTAACATCATCAACTTGGCTCTCTTCCTGTGTTGATTTATGATCATGTCTCTTCACCCGGGCCATCTCATGCCAACTGACGATCAGAGAATTCACCTTTATACCCTGATGATGCGATCTCGAGCCTTCGAAGAAATGGTGAAGGAGCAGGTGCTGGCAGGGAAAATCCCATCGTCCTGGTTGAGTGGCAAGGGGCAGGAGGGAATTGTTGGTGCACTTGCGCAGTTGCGCGGCGATGATTACCTGACATTTACCCATAGAGGAGCCTATGCTTTCATTGCAAGAGGATCAGATCCAGGCCGTTTGCTGGCTGAGCTGTTTGGCAAGGCAGATGGTTATTGCAAGGGAAAGGGTGGCCGTCACATGGCTGATCTCACTCATGGTATCTATGGTAAAAGCGGTACCATCGGGGCTCATGCAACACTTGCTGTTGGGATGGGCATAGCGGCGCAGATAAAGGGTTCAGATCAGGTTGTATTATCTGCCTTTGGTGATGGGACAAGCAATCGGGGTACGACCTATTCATCGATAAACGCATCTGTGGTAAAGAAATTGCCTATTATTTGGCTGTGTGAGAACAATCGGTACGCGGGAATAGCCGGGGGGGCTGAATACTTCCCGTTTGAATCGATGGACAAGCTCGCTGCAGCCTATGATATGCCAGGTTGCTCGATTGACGGAAACGATGTCATCGAGGTGTATAAGCAGATGGAATCAGCCATATTACATGCCCGACAAGGATCAGGCCCGAGCCTGATCGAACTGAACTTTTACCGGCTGGAACCCTTTGCAATCGGTGGACCCGAATCAAGGAGTGAGGAAGAATTGGAGCACTGGACAAACAGGGATCCGTTGTTGACATTCAGGCAACTGCTGTTGGAAGAAGGCGTTCTGTCCCAACCAATGCTCGAGGATATTCAGCGGAAAATAGATGAAGAAATGAAAGTCGCGTTGGAATTTGCTGAAGCCAGTGAATATCCTGCTCCCAGTGAAGCATTTGAGGATCTGTACGCACCATGAGGGCAATCAGGTTCAGTCAGGCCATGAATGAGGCGTTGCATGAAGAAATGCAACGCGATGAATCGGTCTTCATTCAGGGAATAGGTGTGAAATACGCGCCGCCTGGTGGTCATGCCGGTGGTCTGCTTGAGGCATTTGGTGAGGCCCGGGTGAGAGGGGTAGTAATGGATGAACCGGTAATCGCCGGTTCATGCGTCGGTGCTGCCCTCGCGGGTATGAGACCGATCGCAGATTTCTCGCTGGCTGACTTTGCGACCTGCGCTCTGGATGAGATATTTGGTAAAGCAGGCAAGTGGCGCTATATGCATGGTGGCAACAGTGATATGACTTTGCCCATCGTCTTTATTGAAATGATCGGCGGATATACGAGTGGCGCAGCAGAACACTCCCAGTCACCGACGGCACTTTATTTGCATTCACCGGGGCTAAAAATCGCTGTACCGACCACACCCTACGATGCAAAGGGGTTGCTGAAGACAGCTATCAGGGACAATAACCCCGTTGTATTCTTTATTCATAAGAAACTGATGGGTTTAGAAGGAGAAGTTCCTGAAGAAGAATACCTGCTGCCCTTTGGTAAAGCGCAGGTACTTCGTCCGGGTGTCGATGTGACCGTTGTGGCAACATCCTACATGGCGTCGTTGGCGCAGTCCGCGGCTGACAACCTGGTTAAGCAGGGAATTGATGTGGAGGTGATTGATCCACGAACACTTGAACCACTGGATATAGATAGTATTTTAGTATCAGTCAGAAAAACTGGTCGTCTTGTCGTTGTTGACGAAGATGTTGAGCGTTGTGGCATTGGTGCGGAGATAGGTATCCAGGTAATGGAATCCGAATTCAAATCACTGAAGGGACCTGTACGAAGAGTAGGAAATCCAAATCTGCCTGTACCTTACAGCCCAATTCTTGAAAAAACGGTGCTTCCGTCAATTGAGAGTATCGAATCTGTTGTTTGTGAACTGGTGGCCGAATCCCACTGACTGGACATTGATGTTTACAGGTAACACGGGTGGCTTGAATTGGGATGGCCTATCTATTGATCAGGAGCATCGCTTGCGGGTTGTTAACTCATCCAATCTACCCTGGAAAGTACGTCTCATGCCACGGCAAGATTTTGATGTAGTTTTTGATGTAGTTTTTGATGTAGTTTTTGATGTGGTTTTTGATGTAGTAAAGAAAGCCAATGACGATCATGAAATTGGATCTCAGCGCGGTACAGACTATGGCGTCTGGTGCGATATGGTTGCATCGCCGCCCGTAATCCCCTGTAATCTAACGCCCTGGTTGCTTTTGCCCTGAAAGAATAATTCTGAATCAAGATACTTTCGGGGGAGAATCAGTTCACCTCTGCCGATGTTTCAAACGATATTGAACAGACTGTCTTCAGATTCACGACCGATGCATGGATTACATGTTAGGTGATGGGGTCTTTGCTGGGATAAAGGCAAGATACCGCAAATTGCTGGTGATCAAAATCCACTGGCAGGCTATGATAGAAGTATACTCAACATAAAAAACATCTCAGCGATATATGACCGAAGATCAGATTGTTTTGCCCGCTGAATACGCTGCAGTAGACCTCGGTTCCAATAGCTTCCACATGGTGGTATCCAGGCTGGACGACTCTAATTTGATTGTCGTTGATCGCCTGCGAGAAATGGTCCGGCTGGGATCTGGCTTTGATAGCCAGGACAGATTAAGCGATGCTGCGTGCGAAAGGGCAATTGACTGTTTAGGCCGGTTCAGTGAGCGCCTGCGAGGTATGAGTGCTGACAATGTCCGTGTCGTTGGTACAAATAGCCTGCGCCGGGCAAGGAATTCCCTCGAGTTTATTCGCAGGGCAGAGGAGTCACTGGGATTTCCAGTCGATGTTGTCTCCGGGGTTGAAGAGGCTCGTCTGATCTATCTTGGTGTATCACAAACGCTTCAGGAAGATCTGGGTCGTCGCCTGGTCATTGATATCGGTGGAGGGAGCACCGAGATGATTGTCGGGGACAGTTCTGAACCTCGTTACCTTGAAAGCCTGTACATGGGTTGTGTGACGACAAGCGAGGCTTTTTTCCCTGATGGCAAGATCAGTAAACCGAGGATGCATAAGGCGATAATCGCTGCAAGTGTTGAACTGGAACCTCATATCGAAATCTTCAAGAATCTGAAATACGAAGATGTGATCGCTACATCAGGAACGGCTCTTGCTATTGAAGAAGTCGTCAGAGAATCCGGCTGGAGCGATGGCGGGATAACACACGCATCGATGGAAAAACTGGTTGATGGAATCCTGGATGTGGATCATGTTGATAACCTGAAATTAGCGGGATTGAGTGACGAGCGAAGGCAGGCACTACCAGGTGGGGTTGCCATTTTAATGGCAATTTTCGTATCTCTTTCGATCGATAAAATACGTATTTCAGATGGATCACTACGGGGTGGCGTGCTGGCAGATCTGATTAAAAGACGCCAAAGTAGTGACACCAGAGCCGAAACCGTTAACGATATGGTAAACCGGCTTCGCATGGATGAGGCTCAGGCAGCACGTGTGGGTGAAACCGCCTTGCATATCTTCTCGCAATTGAAGAAAAGCTGGAAATTGAGGCCGCGTGATGGTCAGCTGCTTGGGTGGGCTGCACAGCTGCACGAAGTTGGCCTTATGATAGCACATAGCCAATATCACAAACATGGTGCCTATGTGCTTGAGAATATGGAACTCGCCGGTTTCTCAAGGCAAGAGCAACGAGATTTGTCCATTCTTGTGCGGCTGCACAGGAAGAAATTTCAAAAAGATGTTCTTGCCGGTCTAGAGGAAGATAGATCGCAAATATTGTCTCATTTGGTGTTCATTCTTAGGCTGGCGGTCGTCTTCAATCGCGGTCGGTATCAGCAAGACCTGCCAAAAATGAAAGTTTCTGCAAATGGATCTGATATTACTCTCAAGTTGGATGGTCAGTGGCTGGAGGATCACTCGCTGACTCAGGCGGATCTTGAAGAAGAACAAGTTCTTCTGAAGCAGAGTGCTTTTTCATTGAAGATCAAGTCATAATCTGACGCTCAATGTTCAAAAAAGAACCAATAGGAAATCTGATCGGACCTATATGATTTTAATCATTTTAGTGTTCTTCAGTACCCAGAAAATCAGTGTTCAATCAAGTTTTTAATACAAATCAGACTTGCCTCAAGTACTTTTCTGGTTCGATTTGCGAACTGATACTATATACTTGCAGGGCATACTGATTGGGGCTTTTATAGATGAGGACCCTTTACACAAAACCTTGTTTCAGAGGTCTTTGATGCGCGTTTGAAATCTTTCGTACGCCGCCAGAATCTCGGTCAAAGGAGTTAAAAATTATGCCATCCACTAATCCGCTTGCAGGTCTGTTTGGGAAATCACCCTTTACTGCATTGCAAGCTCACATGCGAGTCGTACTTGAGTGCGCTCATGAAGTCACTGGCCTGTTTGATGCTCTGGTGGCTGGTGATAACGAAGAAGTGATTGCCGCGAAGGATAGGATTTTCGAGAAAGAAGCAGAAGCTGACAAGATAAAGAACCAAATGCGGGGTGCTCTGCCAAAAAGTCTGTTCATGCCTGTTGATCGGCGAGATCTTCTTGAACTTCTGCAGATGCAGGATTCGATAGCCGATACCGCTCAGGATGTAGCTGGGATGCTGGTCGAACGTCGCATGGTCATTCCGGAATTTATGCGCGAACCTATGTTGGCGTTAGTAAGCCGTTGCGTTGAAGCCTGCGATCAGTCCGCTTCGATCATTGAAGAACTTGATGAGTTGCTGGCGACGGGATTTCGAGGGCGCGAAGCGACTCAGGTCGAGGATATGGTTGAGAAACTGAACCTGATTGAGGATGACACCGATGAACTGGGAATCGCGTTGGCCCGAGCATTGTTTGAGCATGAGGATGAACTCAACCCAGTTTCAGTCATGATGTGGTATCAACTTATTGAGTGGGTTGGAGACCTGGCTGACTATGCTGAAAAAGTAGGAGACAGGCTGCGTTTACTCATCGCTCGATAGTTGCCAGCTCATCGATCAAGCAGACATTCCGCTCTTCCTGTTGAAAGGCTCGCGGTACAGAAAGTAAAAATTTTGATCTTGGAATAGACTTATGGAAATACTCCAGACCCACGGTTTCTTGTTGATGGCTATGGCCATTGTGTTCGGGTTGTATATGACCTGGGGTATTGGCGCCAACGATGTTGCTAATGCCATGGGGACATCAGTTGGGTCCGGCGCAATCACAGTGAAACAGGCGATTGTCATTGCCGCAATTTTTGAGTTTTCAGGCGCCTTTATTGCCGGTGGAAATGTAACCAGGACAATTCGCAAGGGCATTATTGATCCGTCATCTATCGTTAATAATCCGGAGATTCTTGTCTTTGGAATGCTGGCTGCACTGCTGGCAGCGGCTATCTGGTTGATGGTAGCATCGTCAAAGGGTTGGCCTGTGTCAACGACACACACCATAGTTGGTGCAGTTATTGGATTTGCCTTTGTCGGGATAGGGTCCGATGCGGTGGAGTGGGGTAAGGTTATCCAGATTGCCGCCAGTTGGGTCGTCTCACCAGTTCTCGGCGGTGCAATCGCATTTATCCTGATGTTGAGCATACGCCGTCTGATTTTGGATACGGAAAATCCATTTCAGAGTGCAAAGAACTGGGGACCGGCTTATGTATTTCTCGTTGGTTTTACTATCTCCCTCGTTACCCTGTTCAAAGGGCTGAAGCATCTACATGTCGAATTAACAGTTGGTATGAGTTTCATCGTGGCGTTGTTTTTTGGGTTAATCATGGCAGGTGTTGGCTGGCTGCTAATCAACAGGGTCAAGATTGACACGGAAGCAGATCGTGACTATCACTTTGCCAGTGTTGAGAAAGTCTTTACTCCCATGATGATCTTCACAGCATGTGCCATGGCATTTGCCCATGGGTCAAACGATGTTGCAAATGGTATTGCACCAATGGCTGCGGTCGTCAGCATTGTGCGATCCGGTGGCGAGGTTGCGCAGAGTTCAGCATTGCCTCTGTGGATATTGGTACTTGGTGGAACGGGTATAGTGGTAGGGTTGTCAACCATGGGTTACCGGGTGATGAAAACCATTGGCAGCGGTATTACTGAATTGACCCCCAGTCGTGGCTATTGTGCCACGCTTGCAGCAGCGGCAACTGTTGTTCTGGCATCACGTACCGGGCTGCCCGTTTCTACGACGCATATTGCTGTTGGAGCCGTAATCGGGGTCGGCCTGGCGCGCGGTGTTGGCGCTATTGATCTGCGGGTGATTGGAGGGATTTTTGTGTCATGGATGGTGACACTGCCAGCCGGCGCAATACTGGCGGCAATCTTCTTTTTCACACTAAAAGGTATGTTCACCTGAACCAGGTAAATCAGTTTTATCCGAGAAATGCTGGTATACGCGCAATCGTAAGGAAACTGACAGTGAGTTACCGTCGTGAATTCATTTCGTTATTGATCGTCCGTTGAGAATTTCTTTTCCTTCCCTGGCCGGCAGTTTTGCGACCATGCTGTTATTTGTCACAGGAGTAGCATCGTCGTCTGTTTCTTATTGATCTGACTCACCCGGTACCTGATATTCGAATAGAACCTTGACGATTCGGTGCTTGTCAATTTCTAACACCTTAAGGCATGCTCCTTTGAGTAGAATGCATTCTCATAATCACCAACAATTTCTTCAAGGATGTCTTCAAGTGTAATGAGGCCTTCGGTGCCACCATATCCATCGAGAACAATGGCTATCTGGCGATGGTTGCTGGTAAAGTCCTTGAGCAATTTACTTAAAGTCACGGTGTCAGGAATAGTGCACAGTTATCTGCTGTTTGTTTCTATTCCATGGGATTTCTCAAGTTGGCGGTTTGTCTTATTGGAAGACAGCCTGTGATGTATTATTGAAGTCCTTTGCCAGGGTTGCGATAGTGATGCGCATGATTTCACGGAATACTCTTTCCCTGTCGTCATTGACTACTATTGGTATGTTTGCACTGTCAGCCTCGGACAAAAGATAAGACTGCAGCTGCCAGATTTCATCAAAGTGTTCCATATAACGTGCACTTCTGCGCTGTGGTACCGCAGTGCCACGACCAATAATTCTCCGCTCCAACTCTTTGCGCTTCAGGACACCCAGCATGATAGGAACAACAACAGCAGCATCGACTTCTAACAGACTTTCCACAGCGTTTGGTTGGATATGTACGCCCTCCATCACCAGAGATACCCGTTCATTCAACGCGCGTTTGATTACGGCCTCGATAGCAATGCTGAGTAAATCTGCCTGACTTCGGTAGCCACTTTGCAGGAGTGCCTCAGGAACTTCTTTGTTGTTGTCCGGACTTCCGGGGAGGGCTGTCCATGCTGCAAATGAAGAGGTGTGTAACACTGGCAGTAACTGCGTGGGCATCATGATTCGCATAACCTCACGGAGCATGTCTGTCGACTGGCTGCTGACTATATCCAGACGATTTGCCAACAAGGTCGCGATGGTGCTTTTTCCGCATCCGGCTGTTCCACCAATCAGGAAAATAAGCGGTCTGCCACTGTGGATAAAATCACGCCATACAAGCCATCGGTGGGCTACATTTGCACCAAGCTGACTAGACTGGCGCAAATATCGGTAAGTCAGTTCCCCCAGGTGCTTCGAAGTAATCAGTTCGACACGTCGATCAATCAAATGCTTGTAGACAGTCGAAACAATATCCATGGCTTCTGACGTTGAAAGACCAATGATCTCAAGGCCATGCTGGTATTCGAGTCTGGAGAAAGGCGTGGGCTGCCCATCTCTCTGTTCCACAAGGATGATAAAATCTTCCTTTTGCTTTTCGTAGCGGGTAGCGGCCTCCTGCCCAATTCGATTCTTTAGTAACTCAAGGACCATCTGTCTCAAGTCCTTGGTCGATATTATCGCTGTACCTTTAAGCTTGGCGCGAATATCTGTTGCCAGCTGAAAGGCTGAATCGAATGACAATCCAGCCCCCTGCAGGGAATGAACAAGTATTCCACGCAGCAGTGGAACTCGAGTATTTTCGTTTAGATCTTCAACTAGAATCTTTGCCATAGATCACAAATAGGTGTGAGTTAGTCGCTCTGGGTGCTCACACTCAGGTTATCTCGCCTCTCTCGTAGATTTTGTTTGGTCCTTCTTTTTATCTTTCTTCTCTTTTTCTTCCGGTAACCCAATCCGCTATAGATTTACGCCTTATTCTCTGCCATTTTAATTCTCGTGACTTCATGCTCTGGTGCCCAAAAGAGTCTATGTTTTCAGGTATTTAGGAATGCACACAATCATACCATGGTATTCCCGCCAGGTATGGATACCCGAATCATTGGTCAATATTAATAATTGTGGTTCATTTCTCTGCTAATACAAAACTGATCCATGCCGCTCGTAATGAAAAGCTGGAAATAAGTAACTTGATGGATTCAGTTGTACTGCACGAGGCCCAGCGATTGGCTGCAGATGAACCCGGTCGTCTCGCTGCGTACACACCGGTAGTTGACATCATTGAGAAATTAAAGAGCATTTACTATTTTGCTAAACGCATTGCGAAGAAGACAACGCCTGACGAAACCGATTAACGATTTACCGAAGTTCAGGGATTGTTTTCTTTATTACAGTTGACGGGTACCTCGATGACTTCGTCTTTCACAAATCCCGATAGTTTACCCAGTTCGTGATAACGCACACAGGACTCTCCGTCAAATGTCAAATCACCCAGATAGCGGTGTGATATTCTGCGCTTGAGATTTTCTGCGTAGTCAAGGTCAAGGAAATGACTGATCAATCCTCTGATTACACCGGCATGAGCAACGATGAGAATATTCTGCCCTGGTCTTTTTTTCGCCAGAGATAAGATGCAATTAACACTTCTCTTCTGCATCTGGCGGAAACTTTCACCACCGGGAAATGCAAAGTCAGGGTCGTTTTTGTATTCGGGGTAGTGTGATGCTACCCATTTTTTTTTCTTTTTGTAAAGAATCCCATAGTTGACCTCATTGAGAGCCTGCTTGGTTCGAATGGTCTGGATATCAAAGTATGACGCATGAAACATTGCAGTCTGACGTGCGCGCTCGAGATCGCTTGAATAGACGGCGTCAAATCTGATATTGCTGTCTCGTAACTGAGTGCTGACGAATTCAAAATCAGATTTCCATCCCTTTCCGCGGGGTGAATCCTTCCAACCCAGAATATTATCCAAGGCGTTATCCTTGGTTTTATAGTGCCTGGCAATAATCGCGCGCATGATGGCAAGGTAGCAGGTAATATTAGTTTTGTACAAGCCTTGCCGAATCTTTCCAGGCGAGGAACGAAACGCCTCTGCTTTAGCTTAAATTAGCAGAAATGTCTCTTAGCAAGAAGGGCCAGGTGGTTCCATATGGGCGACGCCACACAATCAAAACCATTTTCTGAGAGTAGCTTTTACATGTTTGACACTGTACGGAAAGGTGTTGGCGATGATCCCAAGAATGCCGGCAGACCTTCGTTAAACTGTTGATTTTCCAGTGATATTACTGATGAACAGAAGAGAGCGAACATTCTAACAACTTAATCGGCCCTGATTAAGCAGCAATCATGAATCTTCAAATATTGAATTCCCGGTTGATTTGTCGATTTTGCGGCACTAGAATGCCAGTCCGTTATGGAAACGTAACTGCGCCGATTTGATTTCAGCTTGCGGGCGCTTCACAAATTCAGCTAAAGAGGTGAGCCGAAACCTACTTTAGCAAGTGGGTTTTTTTTTGCCCGGCGTTAAGTCAATGGGCTTTCGGTGAAGTGAGAGTAGCGAGATGACTAACACAGGATTTACATCGAAGATTTTGCATTCGGATCGCCGTGGTACGATTGAACACGGTTCAATCCACAAACCAATACATACCGCTGTAACCTATTCCTATGATGATGCGCGTAACCTGGCAGCAGTGTTTCAGGGAAAAGAGGCAGGTTATTCGTACGGTCGCCAGGTCAACCCAACCGTTACTGCTTTACAAGACAAGATCAGTTTGATGGA
>Ga0066853_10000916_pt1 | contig 11455 bp, 9 predicted proteins | sample ETNtaG_28_FD_67284 | JGI IMG/M metagenome (GOLD analysis project Ga0066853, IMG submission 67284) | Marine microbial and viral communities from oxygen minimum zone, Eastern Pacific Ocean - ETNP201406SV61 | ecosystem: Environmental > Aquatic > Marine > Oceanic | place: Pacific Ocean: Eastern...
CTGCACAGTGAGAACCATGTCCTTGAGCATCATCTGGATCATCACTGCCATCACGAAGTGATGTACTTGAAGTGGCATCATAACCAGCGACCCACTTTGGATCATCATATGATGTTGGAGAAGGATCAGGCTCATCATCAACATCATCGAAATCATTGAGGGACCTATGTTCATTGTCAACACCGGTGTCTAGAATGGCGATGACTACTCCACTTCCAGTGAAACCCATCTCATGTGCACTATCTGCGTAAACCTCACCGGCTCTGGCCAACACTCCAGGAGTTGCGGTATCGAGAGTAGGTACCATGACGTTCTGTTGCTCCACCACCACTACTCCATGCAGCGACCAGATATCCACCAACGCACTGACCGGTACTTTGTCAACAGTGATGCTGTCAATCGAATTCAGAACCTGCCACCAAGCACCTCCCTCAGTACCGACCCAGCCATGGGAGTACAGGATCTCCAAGAGACTCTCTTGTTCAGCACTCTCTGGATGCCATGCCCAGTCAACCACGATTGCAACGGTCTTGCGACCATCAGGACCGTTTATCGCTGTAGGGCTGAATGATTCAAAACGGCCATCCAACAAACGCTGCAGTCGGTCATCCATCCCGTTATGATCATCATCTGGACCGTAAGTCAACCACCAACCCCATTCCTCGGAAGCAGGTCTTCCATTCCGCTGGTACATCCGGTCTGGAACCATGCATGGAGAACCATCATCACACATTAATGGAGGAGCGTGGTCAAGTATCATGGGTTCGTTATACTGCACCCCTTTTCCTGCATCAACGACATTGGGCGATGCCAAGGATTGAATGGGTATCATCAAGACGATGAGAACTAATGCAATCATCATCCGTGAACGAGACCTCTGCACCTGCACCAACCCCTCTTCAACGATTTTCCAATAGACAGCCTGCTTTGAGCATTCCCCGTGGACGTCCTACGGACGTCAATCAATCAAGGCCAAGAAAAGTGCTTCTGCGACTCACTGCATGAAAGAGAATGATTACCGGGCTCACCACTCATCTTCAACGAAGCTCCGCACTGAGAACACTTGGCCTGTTCAGAGAGACGGTCTAGCCATGCCTCTCTGGTTTCCAACTCATCCCCTTCCTGCTTCAATCGTTCCAAAGTTCTCGCAGCCTTATCCGATAACGGATGTGCAGAGCCAATCCAAGGGTTCTCTTCAAGCGATGCCATCCCACCTTTGCGGTGATTTCTGGCAGCCTCTATCGCTCCGGACTGACTAGGGCCTGAATCCTTGGTATCTGGCATCATTGGCCCCCCTCTTGCAATGGGCCTACCCAATGCATAACAGACCAAGAATCCGGAAAGGTGGGCGACGTGTGCCACATGCGATGGCTGAGACATTCCATGGACTGCCCATGCACGTGCGACTTCAATGCCAAAATACAGCAAGGCAATCAATTGTACTGGCCATGGTCTGATGATTATCAGGGGGAATTCAATTTCATCTCTTGGCCATGCTGCAAGATAAATTCCCAGAAGCCCGAAAGCAGCACCTGAAGCACCTAGACCCAATGACCATTCTCCAAGATTTGCAACGCACCACGCCAGATTTCCAGCGAATGCACCCAATAGATAGACCAACATGAATCTCGAACGGCCCAATCTCTGCTCCAATGGCACTCCTACCAAGGCGATGATCAATGCATTTCCAAGCACATGGGTGATGTCTCTCGGACTGTGTATCCAGGCTGCAGTGAGAAATCTATGCCATTCCCCTGGTTGATATATCAGGTCTGGAATTGCCACCAAGGCAATGAGAGGATCATGCCAACCCAGTCCGACCCACCATAGGATCCAAGTGAAGGTCTGGACCACATACACTAACAGTATGGAAACAGTTGTTGCCAATGCCAGACTGGTCTTGTCTCTGATAGCCATCGCATATGGCACAACTCCCGCTATCAACATCGCTGACAGAATCAGCCAATCGCCTAGGCTGAATAGTTGCCAGAGTGGCGAAATGAAGTAGACCATCTGATGGTGCACGAGAGCGACTCCGACTTGAGGACTCCTGTGATGGACCACCGAATGCTGGAAAATGTTCAATGAAGAACAATAGGGAGGTTTCATCTCTGCGATTCTCCTCGAGGATTCTGATGAGCGGAGTAAAAGTGCTTCTCTCGTTGGAGAATGTCACGGTCAACAGAGGCATGAATGCCGTTCTTGAGGATTTCAGCCTCAGGGTGAACAGCGGAGAAATCATCGGCTTGAGTGGCGAGAATGGTTGTGGAAAATCGACCGTCATTGAAACTGCTGCTGGCCTGTTGTCATTGCGCCAAGGTTCTGTCAAACATCAGAGTGACAGCGGATTACAGGTGAGCACTGACTCCAATGGTATGCGAAAGAGATTGAACCCATTCGGATTATGCTTACAAAAAGATTCTACCAGCGGAGAAGAGACTATCCTCGAACACCTGCAGACCGCAGGTAGATTGGCAGGATATGATGTCGAACAGGATGAATTGTTGGACCTGTTGTTATCGTGGAATCTGAAACATCGGGCTCATGACCGTATTGCCACCTTGTCTGGAGGATTATCACGTAGAGTCAGCATCCTCGCCTCCTTGGTTCCTGCAATGGTTTCATCAGAGCCAATTCTGATATTGCTCGATGAACCGGATGATGGCCTTGACAGAACCTCTAGGGAGGCCTTGGTCATTCATCTCAAAAGCCTCGCAGGAGCTGGGCATGGAATCCTCATGGCCAGTCACGATGAAGATTTGATCGCCCATTCTGATAGAACAATATCATGGCAGGGAAGCAAAACCATCGAAAGTGGAGAGACCCCGACTACAAATGCTGCTTCCAAGCCAACCATCAAGGCTCAGCCCTGTAATCCCACTACCACCTATCGCAATTGGATAAGTGCTCAAGACGCGCGTACAAAAACCACTATCATGAATGGGGGAATCGCTGCAATACTGGTGATATTGACCACCATGGCTCTTGACCCAACAGGAATGGCAGGAGCTGATGGGTGGCGACTATGGAGTGGTCTGGTGCTGCTTCCCGCACTTGTGGTTGGTCTGATTCCGGGGCCAGGGCAGAGACTGTTGGAAAGAAATGCGGTGGGAGCATGGTGGGCCGCTCAAACAGCAGGCAGGGCACCTGATTCGGTGAGCATTCATGTGGCTGTTCTTGGACTCGTCTCCACTTGGATGGCAGTATTGATGATTCCAACTGGTGAACTTGCTGAAACATCCACTATTCATTTAGCACAACTGCTGCTCTGTGGACTGCTGCTCACCCTGATGATCAGTAGAGTCAATCTGGCTCTATGGGTCGTTCACAGATGGCTTCCCAGACCAAAACAAGGAGCACAGATGTTGCTGGTGTTCATGGTATTCCCATGGCTGTTGGCCGTAGAAGGAATGGCTCTATTGGCAGTTGAAGGAGCCAATGAAGAGATGTGGACCATGCTCATCGGTTCATTCGGTCTACTCATCTCGACCTACCTCATCCTTCATCTTGTCAGACGTGCCTGACCGACACACAGATTGAAACGGTGAATGTCAACCCAGCATCGGGGCTGAGATGTCAACACGTCTACTCAAGCAAGGATTGGCTCTATGGATTCTTGGCCTGATAGCAGCCACAGTCACCCTGCTGCTGGGTTTCGCATGGGCACCAAGTATCGATAATGAAACCATGAATGCTCCCGCTGCACAACGAATCTTCTACTGGCACGTTCCTTCAGCATGGGCCTCGATGTTGGCTTTCACCGCACTCTTCATCGGAAGTCTTGCTTGGTTCTGGAAACGTTCAGAATGGGGCTGGAGACTGCATGTTTCAGCCGCTGAGGCCGGTGTATTATTTGGCTTGATGGCAGTGACCAGTGGCCCCATCTGGGGACAGGCGGAATGGGGTGTAGCGTGGGATTGGACCGATATCAGAATCAATACCTTCGGTCTACTGACCGCTCTATCGGCCTATCTGGTAGTCGCTCGTAGATCACAGCCTGATGGTGATGATGCACGCGACACCTTCAGCGCAGTTGGCCTGTTTGGGTTTGCTCTTGTTCCCTTGACCTATATGGCAACCCGATGGTGGGAAAGAAGACACCCCGGACCAGTTGTTGGGCCCGGTGGAGGAGGGCTCGAACCAGAGATGGCGACTACGATGTGGATAGGAGTGTTTTCATTCATGTTATTATTGACTGGTCTGATGCTGATAGAATGGTTCATGGTCAGCACTGAGCAGCGGATTGCACGAATTCAGAACAATATGGATGGTGGAGAATAATGGGAGACATTGTGAATCTGGCTGTAGCGTACACGGTAATGATTGGGCTCATTGCAGCTTGGAGTTGGATGCTTGGAAAACGCTTGCTGGAAATTCAGAGTAGACTTTCGTTGATAGAGAAAGTATACGACCAGAATGAAGATGAGTGACATTCCAAATTTGACTGAAAATAAATTCAATCAGGCTTGATACTTGCCAGATATTCCTTGAGACCGATTATTGGTCCAATGGTGGTTGGGTTCTTTCCATGCAATAGAGCCAAGGCGCAACTCAACCAGTCCATGGTAATGCATGAATACAACATCGCTTCAAGCAAGGTTCGACCTTCACACTTCAATTTCCATGCCCATTCGGTTGTAAGATGTTCTGCGAACCAATCAAATCTCTGAATAATACGATGATGCATTCCTCCCCATGTCAACAGTAACAATGCCTGTTCAGAAGAGAGTGGGTCCGCATCTGGACCGACACCCCCCCAAGCGATTATCTCATTATGATTCATTTCGGGAAGAATTGCTGCTCGAGCGAATCTCGCAGAATTCTCATTCAACTGCGACGTGAATCTAGCCACCACCGCCGACATCTCGGTTGGACCGATAACAGCAATCGGGCGCTCGACCATTGCAGCAGCAAGATGAGCGATATCATTTTCGGGTCTAGAAACAAAATCGCTTTCATCAACGTGAGTCTGTAATCGGTTCAACATATCCTCTAGATCATTGGACCTTGGTTTGCGCAACAGACCGAGGCTCCAAGCCAAAGATAACTGGGTTCCAAAAAGATGTCCAAAGGCTGAGCGAGGCGGCTGACCAGATGGAACAAGGACTAGATGTGCATTATCATGCAACTCACTCAGGCCCGCCAATTCTCCTCCAGAACAAATACTGATGACGGTTCCACCATCACTGATGGCCTTCCTGACCGCATCGAGAGTCTCTTCGGTATTTCCGCTATATGAAGTTGCGATTATCAGATGTTCAGAATCCCACCAAGATGGAAGACCATGGTCTCGATGCACATTCACAGGCAAAACACCACCAAATGCAGCCAAAGAGGCAAGAGTTGAGCCTCCAGCCGCAGAACCACCCATACCTAAACAGAGGATTCCTTTCCAAGAATTGGTCTTCAGACTAGGAACCCAGGCCGGACCTGCACTGCCCAAGCGCTCAAACGAACCTCTCAGATCTGATATGAAGGAACGAAGATAGCCCAGCATCCCCTCTGAATCCAACTTCAGAGCAAGATCGGCAATGGTTGACTCGCTCATCTCATTCCTCCTCCTTGTCGACCGATAGGCGCTGTAAAGCGAGCCATTCTCCTTCCACCTCTGCAAGACGAACGCTACCATCTCCTTGATGGTCATATGGGAGGCGAACCGTACTGGTCCTCCAGTTTCGAGGGTCGAGGAACTCGCCGGCTGAACTATCCACGTTCAACAATTCAACCACTTCATGGTCTCGTTGTCTACAGAGAACCTGTGCCTTCTCAAGGTCCCTCCATGAGACTCCAGTACGCTGGGAGAACTTGATCTTGGACAAAACCGCTCCATCATTGGACCAAGAAGAAATACGCCACAAATCATCCTTCCACCTTACCACATCTCCCACATCATACGCTGGCCTCCTGTAGAGTAAGGTGAGTCTGGTCAGGTCTGCGCCGTCCTTGCGGCCGACCACTGAATTTGTCTCCTTCACCTGACCTCCCCATCTCTGCATCAGTCTTCTGCCCCAGGTTCTGGCCAATGCTTTTGAGCCCATGACCACATCATAACCTCCCTGAACCTGTCCTTCATCAGTGATGAAGAACATAGGGTCTGGTTGCATTTCAGCAATCAATGAATCCAGACTGCCCCTCATCTCAACCAATTCGAACTCATCCAATCTCCTGCCTGCAGACCTCAACTGCACGGTGGCCTCGAAATAATTGCCCGCTCTTCTGGTGCAGGTCAAACATACGCCATTGGACATTCTTGCCAATATCTGATGTTCCTCATGCATATGCATCCCATGGATATCTGCAATCAATTCAAGGTGAAGCCTAGTGTTACGGTCATCCACTCGTTGTGATGACAATGAGATATTCAGATTCCTGACATCTTCATGGACCTTCAGAACCCTTTGGGTCAACTCCTCCCAGAGGTCCTCCTCAGCGATTTCAATCCACCTTCCCTGAACCTCAACCAATCCACAACGGGCACATCTCAGGTGTTGAACCGTACTGGGAATCTCAGCAAGAGTGATTCTCTGACGAAGGCATGACTCACACATCCGCTCGTGAAGCAATGGCGGTGGCGAACCACAAATGATGCAGAAGTCTCCCCCCAGTTCCATGCCTTTCACCGTTCGCGCGGTCTTGCCGCCGGCTTTCAATATGCGGGTCAGGATTCTCAATATTTCCTACCGATGAGGAATTGTGGATCAGGAAACTGAAGAAGGGCTTCATCCCTTACACTTCTATTCACCACTCCAGGTAGATTTCCATCCTCTGGCTCCACCCATGAAAGTTGGAGGTGAAGATGTGGAGGCCAACCTCCATTGACAGATTCATCACCGAACCAACCTATCAACTCCCCACTCGAAACCTTCCTTCCTGCCTTGAACAACTCGGTAGACTGAGTCGAAAGGTGGCCATATAGGATGAAGAGTATTCGATCTGAAACTTGGTGTATGGTGACTATGGTATTGCCATAATCGCCATCTTCAGAGTGATACCCCGACCAGAACACCTCACCATCAAGGCAAGAGTGGACTGGGGTATTTACTGGCCCTCCGATATCGAGCCCCATATGCAGGTCCCTCTCATCGTTGAATATTGCTGATGTGTAGATATTCGGCCTTACCTCGTCGTATTTCCCTATCGAATAAGGCAAAGGACACTCCCAGTCATTGGGTTGAGGTTTTGAGAAATCATGCAGATAAACCTCCTCAGGAAGACTGACCGGTTGGCTTGCAGCCAATCCAACGAGAAGTGCTGCATCATTCTGCTCTTCCATGTTCTCCTGAGATAGCCCCTCTCCTTGATGGTTCTCTAACATCGTTGAAGGACTTCAACCGACTCGTCGCTTCGGTGAGTCAATGATTGGTGGGGCATTGGAGGTGCTGACCAACACCGTTCTGGCAATAGTTTTGATCTTCGGATTAGCAGCTATTCCGGGGTTGGCACTGGCTCGAATCATCGATAAAGACAGCGATTTTCGACGTTATTTATTGCTCAGCCCAGCCCTTGGAATTTTCATATTACTGACTCTGGCTGGGCTCTCAGTTCTATTTTCAGGAGGATTTTCACCAATCCTGCTGCTGATTCTGGTCATCATTGCCAATATCTTCGCATTCAGATATATTCTCAATACGGAAATTGCCCCCAACAACAGTTCAAAGAAAGAAAACGAGACCTTGCTCAAGGTTGCAATCACTCTTGTCCTGTTCTGCTCGCTCTTACCCCTGTTCCTGTTCAGAGTTCCAAATGGAGTGGACTGGATTGGATTCGCTACTCTGACCAATCTATACGCGAGTACTGGCGTTACAGAGTTGTCTCACCCACAAATAGTATCTTGGACATATCCGCCTGCTTTTCCTGCCCTCGCTGCATGGCTACAGACAATACTCGATATCCCTGCCAGTGACGCTGTTCATCTATTGGGAAGACTGACATTGTTAGCAGTCATCCTTGGAATTGGAGGAATCGCTGAGAAATGGAATGCTGGTGCAATGACACTGGTTGCCACAGCACTCGGATTCGGACTCTTCGTCAAGGCTCATGACTCGGGATATCCTACTCTTGCTGCACAGACAGGGGTCATTATCGGCATCGTGATGACAATTCAGAACAATGCCAATAATTCACGACTTCACCACGCCATTCTCGCACTGGTCGTGCTGATGACAGGAATCATTCATCCAACCGGATCAATCTATCTGGTTCTACTCATTTCCGCCGGTATGTTGTTCAGATTCAGGTTATCAAAGAAACGAGATGATGAGGCAATGCTGGCAGCTTTGGCTACGTTGACCGCGGCCATGTTTGTCACCTTGTACTTCTTCTCCTCAAAAATGGAGGGTATGCCGATACACGCAGAATATGGTTGGCAGGGAGGTTTTGCGATGCTTCTCTACAACAGCCCGATTCTACTAGGACTCGGAATCTGGTCATCATGGAGGTACAAGGACTCACTGGAAGGCGGAATCCTTGGCCTCTGGCTACTACTGTTGTGGCTGTTGACCTTCCTTCATCTGCTGTCTGGATTTGAGTTCCTAGCGATGTTGACGTTGTTCTCCTATGTCCTATACAGTATGGCTTTACACGCTTTCCATATTCCACTGGCCCTATTGGCAGGAATCATTCTGAGCAAGAATGCACGACTGAACTTGAATGGGTCAAAGACCAGTTTATTGGTTCCAGAATGGCTACCTAGAGCAGCCACTGCGTTTTGTTTATGCTTCTTGATCATAGGGCAATCTGCAATCATCGCCTTAGCCAATCATCAGGAGGTTTTGGTGCACAGCGACGGAGATGATAGCATTCTATCCCATCTTGAAGCACTTCCAAGCGGCTCTCTGGTCTATACCGAACAAGCACATTGGGGATTCATCATCGAGACTCCAGAAAATATCCATTTCACCTCTCATCCGATTCTCGGAATAATGGAGGATGAGAGCGACCTTCAGAATAGAGCAACAAGTGCAATGCGAGCAGACGATGGTGTTGCACTCAAGGAAATGGGGGTGAACTATGCCTTGACCAGTCCAATGAGCCTGTTGGGAGCCACCTTGGTTGAATCACGATGGTGGCGGCCGATGGCGGTAGAAGACGGAGCACGACTCTGGAGCATGGGTAGCCATGCCACCTCAGGTCAGAAGGGGATGATGTCAACCCCCAGTGAGAGTGATTGTGGAGAAGGATGTGAATGGAGACCCGACCCTTGGAGAGAACATCGCTGGTGGAATCATGATGGCATCAGCGATTACAGGGCATTCTTGACCGATGGAAGTATCTCTTGGACTGCAGAACTTCCAGATAATATTCCTATACATGGAGGGACTCTTGAATTGTTCTTCGATGCACCAGAAGGTCTGCATGTCAAATTCACTCTTGAAGGAGGACTTGAGATGAATCAAACCACGACCAAAGGTGGATGGCAGACCTTGATTCTTGAAACATCACCATTCGGCGAACAAGTGAATCTGAGTATCGAAGTGAGTGGAGGAGGGGGGATATGGTTGAATCCAACCGGACTCAGTGGAAGAGGAGACCGCCTATTTGATGAATGTGGTGTCAGGATACATTGGGTTGAAGTCAGAGAGTTCGGGATGATGGAAGCGCCAACGTGATGTATGCAGTGCTCTCTGAATGTAGCCGGTGAAGGTTCTAGTATTGCTCCCGACCCTCGACGAAGAGGAGGCTCTGCCACAGGTTTTGGCATCGATTCCTAATGGTGAATTGGCAGCAAAAGGAATCTCCTTCGATATCCTTGTGGTAGATGGGGGAAGCGTGGATGATACCCTTGAAATCGCCGAGCAAGCGGGTTGTCGAGTACTTTGTCAGGAGAGTAAAGGAAAGGGACTTGGACTCCGGTTAGGATTCGATGCCTTTCTTTCCGGAGACTACGATAGACTGGTGATGTTGGATGCCGACGCCACCTATGACCCAGCCGAGATTCCAAGATTATTGAAGGCCCTTGACAAAGGTGCAGACATCGTCATTGGTTCAAGATTACGCGGGAAGATGGAACCAGAAGCCATGAGCCATCTGAATTACCTTGGCAACAATATTCTGACGTGGATAGCAGTCTGCTTGTACGGAGCAGAAGTATCAGATATCTGCTCGGGATTCTGGGGTTTCACCAGAAAGGCGATTGCAACACTTGACCTCAATTCAATCTCCTTCGAGATCGAGGCTGAGATGTACGCCAGTGCAGCCATTTCTGGACTAAAGGTCACTCACGTTCCTGTCAGTTATCGCAACCGTGTTGGAGAGCCAAAACTAGGTTCCTTGCACGACGGGACGCGCATTCTACGCAAGTTACTGACGCGACGCTTCCTGCACAGAGTCGTCAAGTGAAGCATCCTCGGATGCTGATTTCACTCTTCTTCTCTACGTAGTGCGAATACCAGTACCGCTCCAAGCAGAGCAGTCATTGCAAGAATACCAGTGAATCCTGGCACGAAACTTGCTGCACTCGCGCTCTCATCATCGTTCTGCTCATCATTGTCGTCAGCAGCAGGCTCCACTATTACCTTGAATTCGAAATCGCCGCCTGCAGTCTCATCAGACCACTCAGCACCGAATTCGAATTGGCCACTGAATCCGGATGGAACCGTCAACTGGATGTATTTCGCCATCGAACTAGCCTGTGAACCATCGTTTCCATCTATCGTGAATGTCGCATCATCTCCGAATGGAGGTTCGACAACTAGAGTCAATGTGTCTCCATCATCATCCCAGCAATTGAAGTAGATAGTGATTGTTTCACCTTCTGTCACCACGATATCATCAAAACTGTCTCCAGCGGTAAGAATAGACATACCAGAATCAGTCAGATCATCGCCATCGCGATACCACTCGATATAGCACTGTGGTAGGGAGTTGACCTCTGGTTCTGGTTCTGGCTCTGGCTCATCATCCTCGAATGTGAAGGTGAATTCCATCTGACCAGGGAACGTATCAGCACAGGTGAAGGATTTCGACCAATCACCATTATCTTCCTGAGTGAAACCTTCCTCTGCTAGGAGGATCGACCATCCATCGATACCCTCAACAAAGAATGAGACACTCCAATCTTGTGGCATATCTTCGTCACAGATGGGGTCGCCTGCATCATCATCATTGAACAATCCAAGAACGCCTGATTCTGTGAAATCAAGATCGATGCTGAAAACCATGAACTCAGAGAAATAGATATTCTCTCCATCCACCAAGCCATATATGCGCTCACCTTCTACTTGGAATTCATCTGCCCCTAGCGCGACACCATTCCAATAGAATTCGGCGCCGTCTTTATCATCCCAATCATGCTCATCTTCCTCCATCAACATCATCATCAGCATGTCCATCTCATCTAGACTGATTACGCCATCACCTTCACCATCATTCATCATTGAATCAACAGCAGCGATAACATCAGGACTCAGAGAAATCTCCATGCTCAAATGTAGTTCAGTACCATTTGGTCCTTCCA
>Ga0066853_10000954_pt1 | contig 11203 bp, 17 predicted proteins | sample ETNtaG_28_FD_67284 | JGI IMG/M metagenome (GOLD analysis project Ga0066853, IMG submission 67284) | Marine microbial and viral communities from oxygen minimum zone, Eastern Pacific Ocean - ETNP201406SV61 | ecosystem: Environmental > Aquatic > Marine > Oceanic | place: Pacific Ocean: Eastern...
TCCCTCCAAGAAAACAATTATATGACCATTTGAGATACTTATATTTACTAAGTGCAAGTACTTTTCCTTGGCCATATATATCTCCTACCATAGTATCATATATTTTATCATCAGTCATCAATTTTTCTGCATAGTCTGCTTTGTATTCATCTATCGGGAGATGTGCAAAATGCCCGAAAAATAATGGATTGAAAAAAGGAGATTTTCTATCAATTTCATCAGAGAGTGGTAACTTGGGATAAGCTGTTTTTGGAATAATTGCAAATATGGCAAATAATAATGTAAAAAAGTTTCCGGTTGCAAATGTTATTAAGGGCCATTTCATTATTTCATTATCTAAGTTAGCTATAGTGACTGAAAAAACAATAGAAGAAACAGTAATCATAATATTAGCTTTAGCATCAGCCATTAAGTTTAATCTCATTTGATTACCGTGATTCACCCTTAAAATGTTATCTACGGCTGTTCTATCTTCTGGAACACCTTCAAATGGGTTAACCTTTTTTTCTATTCCATATTTTTTTAGATAAGGTCTTTCTTCGCCTTTCATTGAGCGGCTTTCAATGTTTCCACATATTTTGCAATCGTATGGGTTAAACCATCCGTCTTACTTATTAATCCATTATCATTATCTGGGCCCCAATCTAAAGTCTGACTATCTATAAAAAGACCGGTATGAACATAAGGCCAAGGAGGAGTAAAAGGGATAGGGTCGCTAAGACGAACCACACGCCAATGAGTGGGCTGTCCTCCAGACATAATTTGATAAGTAACTTTTGGTGATCCGTAAGAATAGATTTGAACATTGTGACCTCTTTTATGAAGCCACATTCCTATTATTTGTGAAATGGCTCCACCTAAACTGTGACCTGTAATATGTACAGTATGTTCAACCGTATGATCTCTATCAATAATCTCCATAACACCTAAAGAAGCATCTCTAAATCCTTTATGGAGTTTGATTCCTGTAACTGCATCATCTACTAATCTTACATCAATATCAGATTGGACATTTTCTGCATTGGCAGTGCCCCTAATAATAATTATTGTTATTCCACTATCTTGTTTTACATCAAATGCAACTTCATCTTTTTGATTACCACCACTATCATAAATTGCTTTACAATACTCTGCGTGTTCAATCAAAGATGATATTGTAACTGGTAGATTTGATTTATCTCCACTACCAAGATCATTATTTGAATCAGTTTTATTTTTAGCACATCCACTAAGTATCAGTAGACTTATTGCTAGCGTGAATCTCTTTATGTTTATTAAATGACGTTGCACCAAGGATTGCCCCGAATGAAAGATGAAACATGGCGCCACTTTCAAGTGTCAAAGGAATCCATCGTGTCACACCTTCTTTTATACAATCATGTGTATCACAATATTCCGCCATCATTAAGTTCCATACCAAAGGCGCTACAAAAAAATCTACTAAACAAATAAACAAATAAACGAGCGCGGCCCAATCCCGCCAATACTCTTTTATTGTATTATTAATTTGCAACCGCTTCTTCCAGTCGTGCAATTAATTTAGCCTTATTATGTCGTCTATCCAATTCGACACCCAATTCTCTACCGTATGACTCTAATTGTTTTTTTGTCATACTTTTCAAATTTTTCTTTTTTACTTTTTTCTCAACTTTTTTAGGTTCAGGTTCTGTTTGTTTTAAACCTTCATTACTAAAAACTTTTTTAATTATATTCCCAATCCAAGACATATCATCCTTTTTTAATTATAATGTTATATTTTATTAATCACTTTTTTCTTTTTCTTCTTACTAGTTTTGGTTACCTTAGGTTTAACTTCTTCTGTATTCGCTGCTGAAAGAAATTGATTTAGTTCTTCTAATGCCGGCTTAAACTTTGGTGGAACTGGAAGTGATTCAGACCTAGATAAATGTTCTGGTTCTAATCGCTTTTGTTCAGCTTTACGTTTTATTATCAACTCCTCTAATCTTATTTTTGCCGCGTCAAGTGCCATCTTTGCTTCCACTTGTGCAGTCACCGCTTCACGTCTAACTTCTATTTCATATTTTTCTTGCCACATTAATAAATTATCTTCTGCGGCGGCTATTTCATTTGACATTTTATCTACTAGTTCATCTGGCATTTTTTCCCTATTTTAATGGAGGTGCATATAATAAACCACCTTCTGTGTACAATTTATTTAGCCCACGTTTAAGAGCTAGCGGTGTATTTTCACCAAGATTTCTTTCATATATTTCTTTATAATTTCCAACTTGTTTAATAACTTCATATGCCCATGTAGCATCTAATCCTAATTTGGCTCCCAAATGAGGATGATCTTTACCATTTAATTCACCCATAAATCGTTGTATACTTGGATCTATATTATTTTCAAATCTAGATATATTATTTGAATTTAATCCCATTTCCTCAGCTATAAACAAAACATAAACAGTCCATCTTACAATATCAGACCATTGTTGATCTCCATATTTTACTACTGGGCCAAGAGGTTCTTTTGAAATAATTTCCGGGAGAATCACATGTTGTTCGGGATTTTTAAAACCAATTCTATTAGATGCTAAACCGGAACGATCCGTGCCATACATATCACATTTACGATCTAAGTAATAATCCTTAGATTTTTCTCCAACTGGCACCACAACTGGAACATAATTAAGAAAATGTTTTGTAAAAAAATCCTTAGTATTTTTCGCGGCAGTTCCTGTTGAACTATAACATATTCTTGCACCATCCATTTGCTTTGCAGATGATACACCAAGAGTCTTTCGAACAATAAATCCTTGTCCATCATAATATGTAGTAGGCATGAACTCTAATTTTTTAAGAACATTTCTAGTATATGTGTATGTAACAGTAGCCGATACAACATCAACTGTTCCATCTATTAGATAGCTAAATCTTGTTTTACCATCTATTATTTCATATTCAACCTTTTCCTTATCTCCGAATACTGCAGTAGCAATTGCCCTACAAATATCTATATCAAAGCCCCGAAATTGTAATGAACCCATTTCTTCATCCCAAAGTTCTTCTCCAAAACCTGGCATAGAATCTTTGGCGCCACATATTATATGACCACGTTCTTTTACTCTTTTAAACGTTGATCCATATGTTGGAATATATTCTAAATTTTCTATTTTATCAACTACTACGCCGGTTTGATCATGAGGGGAATCTTTGGCTTTACCGGGGCATGCTGTTATAACTAAAAATATTAAAATTGCAAAAAGTTTGCCAATCATGATCATTGTAAAGTCCTATAAATTGCCAAGAGTTCAGCATCTGGTATAGGTTGAGGCATTGTATAATATCGTTGATGTCCTACAGACATAAATGATTTTATATCTGAAAAACTAGGATACTTCGTTAAGAGATTATGAAGAAGATAATCAGGGCTCAAGTGACAAGTTGCACATTGATTATCTCTTGAAAATACTCTGGTGGATTTCTTGAATCTTTCTGATTGTACTAATACAGAATTAAGATCCTTTTCCATCCATGTAACCTTCTCAGCAATGTCTGGTATTACTAAGAAAATCAAATACGCAAGTAATCCTATTATAGTGTATATGAATATTCTGCTTGATGCAACTAAATTTTTAGTTTCTATTTCTATGGCTTTTACTGGTTCCAATTCCATTACATCGACATGTTCGTCCGCAACTTCTTTAGGAGCAGTAGTTTGTTTAGGTTTTGTCGCCATTATACTCCTTTCTTCACTGCTTCATTTAACTTTTTAGTGATTTGTGATGTAAACCACTTCAAAACAATTGGAATGCTTATATTAGAAGTCAAACCAAACATATATCCTACTGGAAATCTATAGGTATTAAATGGAGCTAATTGAGGGACGTTTTCAAATACTAGCCATACTAAAATATAACCAGTAATCGACATACCCATGTTAATGAAAAGATCAAATACAATTAGAGGATACTTGCCCTGATATTTGTCTTTATTATCGTGTCTGTAATTGAATAGAAATATGAACAATGAGGAAAATAATATAATCCCAAACATTGTTAAATTTACCGCACTGAATAGCGATTCCACGCTTACCCCTCCTTAGATTTCTGTTTCAGCATCTTCTGAAGATCAGCTGTGCTCCCTACAAATAGTGCGTTAGTAACATTTTGAGGTGACCTTACGACTTCATCTGACATGCTTTTTTTTGTTTTATGTAATCCCATTAATTCTTTATTTGCATTTGTTAACTTATCAACTAACTGACCTACTACTTCGTATGCTCTCGGGTGTTCTGTTTCCCTAGCTACTTCAAGTAAGCCCTCCATGGCGTCAGACCCTCTCTCTATCACATTATATATATTTTCTCGTGCATACTGAAAATCAGTATCCATTCCATCATCACCATTTACTTCTGGTGTTTTATATACAACAGGTTCATTTTTAGATGTTGGCGCAATCTCAAATACCTTATCTAATTTTGTATCAACCGTTTTAGGGTCAACCTGCTTATCAATATTTTCAATAGTTTCCATTTTATCTTTAATCATTTGTTTGAATTACCGAATGCGTTTATATCTAATGTACCACCCATTGTATCAGTACCTGTAGCTGGATCCCATTCAAGACCTTCTGCAAAGAAATCTCTTGTTTCTGTTGGTTCATAATAATCATCGCCAGCTGGTACATCTATAGGTACTTTAGATGTAAATCTTGATTTTACCAATGTTGCATTAATATCTGTTCTAGTTGTTTCTAATAACATTTTAGAATCATCTTCATTTAATATTTCATCCCTACCTTTTCCAAACCCTGTATCTGATTCTAATAAAATTCTTTCGGCGTCTACCGAGCCAGGATCTCTATACGGCATTATATGAAAATTGATAATTGATGTACGTATTAATGCTGTTGCCTGATCATCACTACCGTCGCCAAATCCTTTACCTTTAATATTTGGATAAAGAAAACCTTTAACTGTAAAATCTAATGTCCAAACTATTGCTCTTCGTGTTTGATAATCACCTTCATATGAATCTTCAATATTAACACCATTTAAAATAATAGGAACATCTAACTTAATTCCCATTGTTGGAAGTGCATTTATAGTTACCGTAAAATCGGGTTGAAAAAATGGAACTATCTGTTCAACTATTTGTGTTCCGTCATCTGCATTTTTTACAAATATTGATAATGTAAAAGAATAATCATATGGTACTGGACTTTTAACCACTCCAATTTGACCCTTCCACATTGATTTTTGTTGGTTAAGGGGATGCAACATTCTCTCGGGACTGTATGACATGGAAGTCATCTCGAAGCCCATCCTCGGCAGTTGCATCCCCACCTTTTTATCTAGATTAGCATCGCCCGTAATTCTGGTCATAAATTTTTGTTTCGGACCGTATGCTAAGGGAACTTTCAATGTTTCAACAACTTCATCAGAATTATTCTTGCGCTTTAAATAGATGTCGTTAAAAATGGTTCCAAATATAGAAACATATTTTCTTGTTAATCCGTGATACCAATATTGTCCTAACATTAAAAACTTCCTTCACTAAATGGATTTCCTTCACTAAAATCTATAATACCATCTGCTGTTGTCTGTATTGTTTTATTATTAGCAGTACTATCACCTGCAAACTCCGTTGCAGTTGCACCTAAATTAGCTGTCGTACCTGAAGTGCCACCTGTAATTTGTTCCGTTGCACTAAACGTTCCAACAATATTTGTTAACCTTATAATACTATCTGAACCTGAAGTTGATGTTTGTAATACTTCTGCCGTTGCCCCTGAAAGAGTTCCTGTAACAGTTTCATCAGTTGTAAAAACACCCGAATTAGATGAATATACATACTCTATTGAATAGGCATTATCAACTTCTACTTTATCTATTGCTGATATACCAGTATCAATATCTTCATCACTATACTCAAATAATTCGCAAGATAAATCATAAACAGGAAGTTTTCCCATTTGATAGAAAACAGCCTGATGCTCAACAAATTGTATTTCAAATAACTTGCTTGTTAGAGGCATCCAAATTAAATCCCCTTCTAAAGGTCTATCAGATATTCCTTGTCCATCCCAAGTACGTCTCGCAACGGTAAATGTTATTTGTTCTCTGATTTCTAATCCAAATCTACCAACAAATGCGCCTTCGCCTTCAAATCCATCAGTATTCTTAATATACATTTCTATAGGATAAGCTGATTCAAAAGATGAAGTTGGATCTTCACCATATATGTTATCTACGTTATTTTTTGTTCTGGGCAAATAAGATACATCATGTCCAAAAATTTGAATAGACTCTACCATTAAATCCTGAAGAAGATTTTGTTCATTATTATGATCAAATTTTTGAAAATAATTACTCGTCGGCATCGTCGGCCTTTTTGTCTGTCATTCTGATTCTAAGAATTGATTTTCCATTAATAGTAATATCACCCTTTTCATTCTCTCCGATATCTTTTACTTCTATTCTTCTATTTTTAAATTTTCCACCGAGAACGATGTCTCCAACTTCTATGGGCAGATTAATATCTTCATTAATAAATTCTTGAAATGTTTTCATCCAGCAATTTCCGAGTGTCTGGTATATTTTGCAATTAATTCAACCTGTTCAGGCCTAAGTCCTATACTCTGTAGTTGCTTTCTTTTCTTTTCCGTATCTGTTAGAGCTTTAGATCTAATGTCAGCTTGTTGAGGTGCCGGTTTTTTCTTTTCTGGTTCCGAACACTTTGCTTTAAGATTCGGGTCCCTAGGACCACCAGGTATATCGCAAAATGCGGGTTTTTCCATAAAGGTTTTAAATTTTTTCATTTTATCCTACCATAAAGTCATCAGGTAACTGGTACTTCGAAAAGATTTCATCATCCAACATTTGTAATTCAGTTGTTGCATCATCAAAAATTTGTCTACCATTTAATGTAGTACCACCAGGTAATTGCATACCTTCATATTTTAATAGATTAGATCCCCATTGCCTTTTAAATAATGAAGATATATATTTTTTTAGCCAAAGATCATTATATGCATCGGACAATTCTTCTGGGTCTACAGATTTATAACATTCAAATAATAAGTATTTTCCAACAACTAATTCTTTATCCCAATCAACATCAAGATAAACTTTATCTGTATGTCTATTAAATCTAAAAGAAGGAGATTGATTAAATAAATTTTCTATTAAACTCAAGTGTGACATAGCCATAGTATATCCCGAAAGCTGTTGCTTACTCAAATCAAATATATCATTTAATCTTAATTGATATCTCACATCAAACATATTAATGTTTCCTGTTGTTGAATCAATAGGATGTACTTTGATTATACTTATAGTTGATTCCCCAACGGTAATATACTCGTTAGTAATATCATCTGATGTAACTTGATGTTTTAAATAAATTTTTTCTGACCCATCATAATGATAGTCATTCCATATTTGTAAAGCTTCGTCAATGCGATCTTCTAATTGATCGTCATCAACATTGACTTCTATAACTGGATGACCTAAGCTTCTGAGGCAGTATTGTTTTAATTGTTCGCGAGTTTGCGGTTTTGCCATGGTTCATATCCTACAATACATTTTCTGTCTACATATATTGTATTTATCTCCATGGAGGTCCTGAGATCCACGCCACTAAAGAATAACGTGTATTTGAGGTTATTGGGAGGACTCTATGCTCTAAAAAACTAGGAAATACTATTACATTTCCAGGCTCTATAGGTATTTTTCTTGTTTTTGCATTTTCACTTGGGGATAATTTAATTTCAAATTCACCACCTTCAAATTCACCAATATTTAAAGGCATTGCCATACTTAATTTTCTTATACTATGTGTTTTTATATGTGTATTCAGTAAATCATCATCTACATGCCATTCATAAAAATCATCTTTTTGATATCTAGTAAATTGAATATTTACAGTAGAATAATCTAAATCAAATCCATAATTTTTATTTTCTGTAGTAAATATCTCTTTAACTTTATAAATAATAACTTTTTTAAAATCAGTTAATTCTAATCTCCAAATATCAAAAAGATGAACATCTGATTTTCTTTTTTCGTTTTTATTTCCACCTACAGTCGTTCCTTCTTCAACTAAAGGTTCAAATTCTTTAATAATCTTATCTTTATTCTTTTTAAACCATCCACTTTGAATTCTTATATAAGGAGATTTCTTATCGAGGACCATATTTTACACCTGAAGGGCTCGTTTCAAGTTCATCTATTAATTCGTCTCTTAATGTATAATTATAAACATTATCTTTATTATCTGCCCACCACTTAGATTCATATTTTAAATCAGTATCACTTATAAAGCAACCCGGACTCCAAGATGTTAAATTGAAGTCATCCTCTAACATTTCGTTGGACATTGGATTATTATGAATAACAAAAGCAAGGGTTGCTCTTAAACAATTTGATCCTGCAGCATGCCATGTATATCCTTCCTTTTCAGATTGACCATGACTAAACCAATCAAATGATTTTACATTCCAACCTTTGTGATCAGGTATATCAAAAGAGAATCCTTTTGTATGATTCTTATATCTTAAAACACCTTCACCTTTTTGAGACCAAGTAAATAATAAATTTCTACCCGGAACATCTGCATTAGTATGCCACCCAACATAACCACCTGGAGGATATATTGCACTGAGAGCCTGTTTTCTTGCTCCTATTCTTTTTCCTAAAGCAGTTGCCAGGTCTGCTACTTTTGTATTACGTTTTCTTTGTTTTAAATCTAATAAAAGATCAGCTATCTTTTGATGCCATGGTGGACCTGGTCTAACATTTTTTCTAAATGCACTTAAATACCCATCCGAAATGACAGCATTCATTTCAGGTTTATTTTGACGCCCTGGTCGAAGTTTCATTGCATCTAAATCTAAACCGTCTAAATATTCACCAAGTTCTTCTAAAATATTTAAAATATCTGGATCATTACAAAAATTAGTAATATGTTCTGTATGTTTCATACTCTTCCATTTTGATATTGACTTTTAAATAATAAACACGAATAATCGCGAAATACTATATCTTCTGGTTTCATATTTTCTCTATCATGATGGTATCCAATAATCCAATTCCATCTTGAATCACTTCCATCATTCCAATCATCTGTTTCAGGTGTACAGGGTGGATCGCCGCCATAAACCCAATGCCATTTTATATCAGGTCTATACCATGGATCATCTTGTCTAATAGCGCCCATCATTAAATGTAAAGGAAACTGATCCCATCCTCTGGTTTCCCAATAAGGATATTTACCATTCCATCTTTCGTCCCATTCTGCTACTTGATTCTTTTTCCAACACCAATTTTCCCACCATTGTTCCATAAAAGAAATCATTTTATCTGATTTTCTATATAAGCACATTCCACCATGTGGGACTTTTAATTGTTTTTTATCCCACCAAACCATAGCTGCGGCATATGTTCTAATTTTAGTCCACGCCATATCATATCCATCTTTTAAACCTTTAAAAATTAAAGGTGCATCCGGATGAACACATACCATATCAGAATCTAAATAACATGTAATATCGAAAGGGCTGTGTTGTAAGGCTAATAATTTTGCGCGATTAGAATTAGGCATACCTCCATGGACTTCATCAAAAATATGATTTCCAGGGCAATCTACCCATTTATCTTCTGTGAAAAGTATTACCGGATGTTCAGGCGCAAATTCTTTTAAACTATCTGCTAACTGTTGTGCCGCAGTGTGATACGGTTTATGGTTAGTAGCTACTAATAAAAAACCTTCATCAGTTCTCATCCTTAGGAACCTCATTAGCAACTTCTTCAATTGTTCCAGAAGCTTCTTTTACCTCTGGTGTTTCATCTAAAAGGTCGTCTGCTTTTAAGGTTACCCTGATAATAGATAGAGTAATGAGTGAAGCAACTAACGCAGAAATTTCTGTTAATGATTTAGATTTTCTAATACGAGATCTTAAATCTCGATTTTCACTGTCTCTAACTTCCGGTATTTCAAAAGCTTCTAATTTTGCACGAAAAAGAGATTCTAATTCATCAGCTGCTTTTTTCCTTTCAACTGATTGTTTGTCTTCTCTTTTTTGAATTTGTTTTTGATGATCAGGTCCTGGGCCGCGAGCTTCTCTCTGAGCACGATGTGCATCTGTAAAAGAGTCTACTTGGTCGGTGGTAAATTTAAAAAAGAAATCTTTCCATTCTTTTGTTCCTTCTTCTGCTTGTCCGGAATATCGAGATTTATCTTCTCGTTCATATAAAATGGAAACTTCTTGTTTTTCACCAGAGCGCCATAGTCCTTCAATCATTGTATCGTGAGTCCACTCGGTGGATTCAGCGACTTCTGCAGTTTCTGCCATAATTCCTCTTCATAATAAGTTATTGGTTATATTTAGGCCACCATATATCTTTTCCAAAGACTATAAGTGTCTGTTTCTAAAGTGGCAAATACCGTTAAACCTGTATATTGATTACTATAAATTCCAGTATATTGACCAGAATATATTCCACCGTATTGATTACTATAAATTCCAGTATAGCTACTTGAATACAGTCCGGCATATTGACCAGAATATATTCCGGCATATTGACCAGAATATATTCCAGTGAATCCGCTACTATAAACGCCTTCAAAGCCTGATGAATAAATTCCAGTGAATCCGCTACTAAAAACTCCGGCAAAGCCTGATGAATAAGTTCCAGAATAAATCCCAGAATAGGTTCCGGAATACGTTCCAGAATATGTAGGACCTTCATCGGAAGCCACAGGGTTTGGAGACTCATCCATAGATCCATAAGTTATAGTATATCCACCGGCATAAGCACCAGTATATCCACCTTGATAAGCACCAGTAAACCCTTGTGAGTAAACACCTTCAAAGCCTGATGAGTAAATTGCTTCAAAGCCTGATGAATAAATTCCGGCAAAGCCTAATGAATAAATGCCTTCATAGGCAGTTGAATATATACCTTCATAACCTAATGAATAAATGCCTTCATAGGCGGCTGAATATATACCTTCATATCCTTGAGAATATATTACATCTGCAACTGTTGTAACTTTATCATATACATAACCACAATGATACCATGTACCAGTTGCAGGAGGCATACTACCTGTTTTTAACTCATATTCACCGATATTTGTTGTCAATAAATGTTTAATCCAATGCAAATGTATACCAGCATCATCTGCAGTATCTTGTAAAGTTGCAGAATGCCCATAGGCTTGAACAGTATTTG
>Ga0066853_10000967_pt1 | contig 11144 bp, 7 predicted proteins | sample ETNtaG_28_FD_67284 | JGI IMG/M metagenome (GOLD analysis project Ga0066853, IMG submission 67284) | Marine microbial and viral communities from oxygen minimum zone, Eastern Pacific Ocean - ETNP201406SV61 | ecosystem: Environmental > Aquatic > Marine > Oceanic | place: Pacific Ocean: Eastern...
CCTGTCCCACCTTGCTCGAATTGCCTTGTTCAATGGCCCGCATGAGTTCTTTGTCCTGAAGAATACTTTTTATAGATGGATCGTTTTGCAGATCTGAAAGCATTCTCATAGCTTCAGGGTCGGACATCAATTCCTGCTGTAACCTTTGCATCTGTTGTCCGACCATTGGGTCTTTTGCATTTAACTGTAGCGATGTTCCCTTATTTTGCGATCTATTCGGTTTGATGGATTGTATTCGATTTTCTGGCAGGGAAAATATTCACAGGGATTGAGAACGCAATTTATAGACACCATTCGTAAACGCAATTATTTTTGCCTGAATCAGGCTTCCATCTGAAAACTGGATTTGATTTACATTTCCCGCGTGACTTGTAGCGGGAACTATCCATAACGAAACAAAAGAATTACACTGGTCAAAAAAAGTGGAGTCGGTTTGACTTTCATCACGGATATTTTCTAAAACCCATTATCCATCAAAGGCTTAATGGCCTACTTAATGGGAGGGTTTTCAAGTGGGTACCTGGGAATTCTAACTCAATTTTCTCTAAAATTGAAATTTATTGTAATGAGAAGAGCCTTTGGGGGTATAAAGGCCAAAAAAACAGGGGAACAGAGTACTTAAAAAAGTATCCTGTTCCCCTAAAGAGGAGGCGGGGAGAATAATAGCGGGAACTATTTGTTCACCCCTGAAAGGAGGAGAAAATTACTGTACGCATTATATGAAATGAATATTAAAACTGTATTAACATGAGATTAAAATTTTTTAATATTTGGGCTTTACCAAAAGGATGGATTTTATGATGTTTTTGGGAGGAAGCATTAGTGGAGATACTGCTTGGGATCGAATACAGATTTTTCGTAGGTGTCGCGAACCACTTTCAAAGTGTTGGTGAGCCAGAGGTCGGCAAAGCTGGGAGGAAACTTCGCGAAATGTTTTATTTGCGCGACCATGACCCGGGTGTCCCGATACCAGGAAATATTTCTTTTCTTTTTGAATAATTTATTGGCTTTCAATAGCACTTTGATGGCTTTTTTAGAGTCGCGGTTGCCAAACAAAGAGAGTCCGAGTCCCACATACCCCAGCCCTTCTTCTGGTCTTAGCGTGGTGGCTTTTTTGTAGGCTGTGATAGCGTCGGGAAATTTTTTAATAGCGTTTAAAGAATTAGCTAATTGAAAGTGAGCATCGAAGTTATCTGGATGAGATTGCGCGACGGCTTCCAAGGTGTCGATGGATTTCTGGAATTGCAGAAGTTTTAGATAGGTGTTTCCTCGCATCAATCGAGCGTAAATAGTGCGGCTTGGATTGGTGTCGGTTGTGGCCAGTTTTTTCCAGGCTTCTGCGGCTTCATCCAGAAAGCCGTCTCTGTTCAGGGTTTGCGCTTTTTCAAGCATTTCCTGTGGGCTTTGTGCCAGTGCGGAAATTGTCGTGGCGCTGATAAAAAGACAGACAATAAAGATGGGCAATGCGAAGCGGTACATGATCAAGGGTCCGTTAGCTGGCAAAGGTTTTTTTTGTGGGAGTTGCTATGAGTGAGTCATTCAGTAGAATTTCTTTCGACTCAATCAATTGCTGTAGAGCTTGCTCAAGAGTGCGCAGGAACCGGCTTTCGTTCTCCATGATATCGCGGACGTCTTTGGGTCTCAGGTAGAAAATATTTGATGCAGTTCCTTGCTGGGTATGTAGGACGGCTTTTTGGATTTCCATATTGAACTGTGAGAACACTCGGGTCAGAACCATGAAGGTTCCCAGCATATCATGAGTTTCAATCTTAACGGATCGACCGATAATTTTTATTTTAAGTTTAACGTCCTTAATTTTGTTTTGTTCTGATGAAACGGGAAGTGAACGATCTTTAAAAACCTGAGATAGCGGTTCCTGATCGACACAAACTCGTTTCAAGTCACTGTGTATCCGTCGCTGAAGGAAAAGTATATCAGCATAATCAATAGGGGCACCTGTGGAACTGACAACTTTAAACACATCAAAAATACGATCGTCCAGTGTATGTATGTCGGCTTCCACTATGTTCAGTCTGTTAAATGCCAGTATCGCGGAAAAATTATAGAGCAGGCCCGGGCGGTCCTTAGAGCAGATCATTAGCTCTGAAGCTTGGGTTGGCTTGAAAATCAGGCCGGAGGCAAATTTTTCTTTGGATTGATAGAACTCGTTGTAAATTTCAAGGTGAGATTGCATGTCTCTGGGCAGTCGCACCATTTTCAAAAATTCTGCCTTAACTGACCGTGGAACATCCTGTCGTTTATTGTGGTGAAGTGTGTATTGGTAAAACATCTTCAACTGTTCGATCTGGGAAGATGACATTTTCATTTTGGTGCCTCCTCTATCGGAATAGGTCAACAGGAGAAGCATTTTAAGGCGCTCAATATCGTGGCTGACCAGGTCCCAGATCATTTCGTAGGTATCGTCTTCTTCAGGGTCAAGAAGCAGGAGGTCGTGCATCATCAGGTGTTTTTCCACTAAGAACGCGATATCTTTCGCACGGCGGCTGCCTTTGGTGTACCCCAAGTTTTCTAGGATACCTGGAACAAGGCGGGCGCCCACAAGTTCCTCGTTTTGACCGGGCATGCGAACTCCCTTTCCAATGTCGTGAAGCAAGACGGAGAGTTTCAGGGTAGTCTTGTCACGCAGTGAATGATAAAGAGCGCTCAAAAACGGGTCAGCCTTTTCGTCTATCTCCAGACCGTTAAGAACATCTAAAGCGGAGAGAACATGAACGTCTGTAGGTAGATGATGAACGTAGATATCCTGCAACAGGCCGCAGAGGTTTTTAAATTCCGGGATATAAAAATTTCCCAGCAAACCAAATTCATGGAACAGCCTGAGGGCTTTCGCGAAATACTTCCCGTTGATAACTCTTTTGAAATAAGATTGAACTTCCCGTTGATCTTCCCTGTCTATGAAGATGGGGCACATTTGGTCGATATGGTGTTCTATGGCCCGGACGATGGGATAGGATAAGAAATAATTTTTTTCTGACATCCACGCGAATATTTTAAAAACACTTTTTGGGTGCTGGGAGAACAATACTTCGGGTTCCTTGTCCAGAATGATCTGGTTCTGAGAGTTTACCGCGAAGTGTCGGGAAAGATTTTTTACCTTTCTAGTGTCGGGGGTCATGCTTTCCCAGAACAGGTTGCGGCTATGCCGTTTTAGAGGGTAAGCCGCCTGGTAGAAATATTTGTGAAAGAACTCTTTGACGCCATCTCCCATCGACTCTGCTACTTTTTCTCGCACCTCATGACTCATTACATCTCTATGAGACCCTTTTTGGTGGCAATGGAGAAGAAGCCTGACCTTGGCCAGGAAGGAGAACGAGGCCTGTATATTCTTAAATGCAGGCGCACTGAGGAATCCTTGTTTGAACAATTCGTCAAGCAGTTCAAACTGGTTGGCCTTATCCAGATTATGCTTGAGTCGAACCAGAGCCAGTGCCCAGTACAGCCGGTTCAGTTCTTCCTTTACGTTGGGTTCCTGTTGAAAGACCGTGTTTAATACTTCGTAGTAATTTTTGTGCTCGTAACAATGATTGAGCAGGTTGTCTTTTTGCAGTAGTGAGGCGGTTTTGACCGTACTCGTGAACTCGGAATAGACGATGCTGTTTCCCGCCACAAGTCGGCTCTCCAGCAAGGAGAACAAGTCTGTTAGCTTACCGGTATTGAGTTCTTTCTCCAGCGAATCTATTTCTGCGTAACAGGAACTGGTTGAGGTCTGAAAGATATCCTGATGGGTAAACAGGTATTCCAGATGTTTGACAATTTGTTCTGTTTCCTCTGCTTCTTCATCAGTCAAGTCGGATTTAGAAACGATCTGCACATCGACATCTGATCGAAAATAGATTTCTTCCCGACCATATCCGCCTCGCGCGATGATAGCTATTGGCACATTCTTTGTCTGTAATTGTTTTTGTTGCGTATTGTTATAAAGCCAGACCGCCGCATCGAATGCAGCCTGAAGAACAGTGTCGACCAGCGCGGTACTATTTAGCAGTAAGAGATGGCAATTGTCTGTGCTGGATAGACTGTCTTTAAGACGTTGGATCTCAGTGTTGACCAGGGGGGCGATACGATTTTTAAATTCGAGATAAAATTTTTGCGGATCGTTTGATTTAGGATCCGGAAAATCCTCAGGTCGGATCAGGCTTGCAACATGACCTCGCAGGTTACTGCGGTATTTATCGCTGAAAATTCTGTTGGACTGATGAAATTCACTCATGGGACGCTAACGTGGCCACCGGTTGAGTAATATGAGCCAGGAATCCTTGGAACCACCGAATATCGGTGGAAACTCAGATCAGGATATACTGTTTCTTTTTATTTTTCAAGTAGATACGGAAAGCATATTTAAATTTATAAAATGACCCGTAGGCTCATTCAGCCCAAACTCCGGCCCATCAATTCGATAAATGGCTTCAAGTTTTTCATTAAGTCGGCAAACTTTCCTGGTTTAAGAGACTGTGGTCCGTCTGAATATGCGTTGGCCGGATCAGGATGCACCTCAATCATCAGGCCATCTGCCCCACAAGCGATCGACGCCCGGGCCATGTCGGCAACCAGGTGCCAGTATCCCGTGCCGTGACTGGGGTCGACGATAATCGGCAGGTGCGATTCCTGTTTTATGACGGGGATACAGCTTAAATCCAGTGTATTGCGAGTGGCGGTTTCAAAGGTGCGAATACCACGCTCGCAGAGAATGACTTTGGAGTTGCCTTCTGAAAGAATATATTCTGCGGACATGAGGAATTCCTTGACAGTCGTCATCATGCCTCTTTTGAGCAAGATGGGTTTGTCAAGCTGACCCAGTTCCTTGAGCAGGGAAAAGTTTTGTACGTTGCGTGCTCCCACCTGAAGGATATCCGCGTACTTCGCTACCAGTTCGACTTCCCGCGGATTCATCACTTCCGTGACGATGGGAAGTCCGCTTTCTTTCCTTGCCTCATCTAGGAGTTGGAGTCCTTCTTCTTCCATTCCCTGGAAACTATAGGGTGAGGTGCGGGGTTTGAAAGCTCCCCCTCGAAGAATACTGGCTCCGGCTTTTTTAACTTGATTGGCGGTTTGGCAAATCTGTTCCTTGCTTTCGACGGAACAGGGCCCAGCCATGACGACAATTTCTTTTCCGCCGATGAGGACACCGGCGACATCAATTATCGATGAAGTGGGTTTTACTTCACGGCTGGCCAGCTTGTAAGGCTTGAGGATGGGGATCGCATTTTCCACGCCAGCCATGCACGATATGGCCTGGAGCTGTTCTCTGCAGCTTTCATCGCCTACTGCGCCGATGACTTTGCGTTCTACGCCTACAATTTCGTGAACTTTATAACCCAGAGAGCGGATTCTATTTTCGACCGCCTCTACCTGTTCAGGAGAGGCGTCGGATTCCATTACGATGATCATACTTTATTATTTTTCTGGAGATTCAGCTTCAAACTAACACACGTAAAATTCCAAGTCAAGATAGATAGGTGCCCCTTTGCAAGGCTAAAAGTAGGGCTTATCCGGTGAGGGGGCGGAATCCCCGTGATTTGAAGTTGGGGCTTACATCTTGTCCATGGAATGTCGTATAATTACTTTTGACAGGTTTTGGTATTTATGCTAAACCGAGCGCATTAAGTTGCCCACCTCATTGTTTTGGAGACCCACCAAATGGAAGTCAGGATCGATAAGGACACTTTCCTAAATGGAGTACAGAAGGTTCAAGGAATTGTTGAAGCCAAAGGCGCGATGCCCATTCTTTCGCACTTGCTCCTCACCACCGAAAAAGACCAGATTGGTATTCAAGCGACCGACTTGGAAATAGGAGCCAAAGGATATTACTCTGCCAACGTTGTTGCTGAGGGCCAGGTAACTCTCAATGCCAAAAAGTTGTTCGATATATTACGCGAGTTGCCCAGTGAAGAAGTTCATCTGACCAAGGAAGATAACCATTGGGTTACTCTTAGGTGTGGAAAATCAAAATTCCGTTTGCCAGGAATGCCTTCGCAGGACTTCCCTCCTTTTCCAAAATTCAGTCAGGAAAGTTTGCTGGAGTTTAGCAGTAAGCTTCTCAAGGAAATGATCCGCAAAACTTTCTTCGCGCAATCGCCTGATGAAACGCGACAGGTTTTGAATGGTTTGTTACTGGAGCGAGAGAGTGGGAAAGTGAATATGGTGGGGACCGATGGGCATCGCTTGGCAGTTATCCATCGGGACCTTGGCGATGCCGCGAAGGGTGACAAGCTGAGTTACCTTATTCCCAAAAAGGCTTTGGCAGAGTTGATGAAACTTGTCGAGGATGAAGAGGCCACCTTCTCTTTTTCAGCGAAAAACAATCATCTGGCTTTCATGCAGGGAGACCAGGTCATTGTTTCAAGAAAAATTGATGGTAAATTTCCCAACTACCAGCAAGTTATTCCTACCGATAACAAATTGCAGGTGCAGGTTAACCGGGATGTTTTGCAACATGCCTTGAAGCGCGTTGCCTTGTTGGCGGACGAAAAATCTAAAATGGTCCGATTCGATGTCCAGTCGGGAAACATTACCTTGACTACCGATACGACGGAGTTGGGCGAGGCTCGGGAAGAAATTGCTATTTCTTATTCAGGAGAGGATGTTTCTATCGGCCTGAATGCAAAATATGTTCTTGATGTGTTGAATGTGATCGATGATGAAGAGGTCGTTCTAAACTTGAAGGATCAGAACTCTTCGTGTCTCATCACTTCAAATAAGGACAAAGATTATCAGAGCATTGTTATGCCCATGCGTTTGTAACCGGAAGTTTATAGGTCGAAAAATTTATCCAGCTTTTCATCGCTTCGCGGCATTTTGCCCGTGACCCCTTCCCAGATTTCCCTGGTTTCCATACACATATAGACATTCAAGTTGGCGGAGTATTTTTTCAGAGCATCGCGCAGGCTTTCATAAATCTGATTTCTCAGCGGTCTGAGGTAGCGGTATTTCCCATCCTTGCTGGCAACATGTTCGCCCGTGAATAATAGTGTGTCTTCATGGCGTTCTTTGATGATTTGCTTGAGAGGTCCCCGATAACGGAAACTTCCCAGACTCACCCATTCTATCTGTGATGGGGATAACACTTTAAATATGTTGTCGACCAGCTCGTAGTATGCTTTCTCCCATCCTGGAAAAATTATTATGGGGTCCAGATGGATTCCAATTTTATATCCCTTGTTCGCGCACTGGCGTGCGGCTTCCAGTCGTTGCTGGAGACCGGGCGTTCCTTTTTCTTCGCGATCAATAATGGTTTGCGGGTTCAGTGACCAGGAGACAATCACATTACGCGGGCTATCCTGATTCAAAAGATTTTCCACACAGATGGATTTTGTCTTCAGTTCAAGCACCGCGTTTTCTCTTTGATTGAAGAAGGGGATCAGGCGCTGGGAGTATGGGATGACCGTATCCAGCGCAAGGCTGTCGGTCAGTTCCCCCGTGCCTACTCGAAATATTCGGTTAGGGTGGGCGGTGAAGACTTGATCGAGTTCTTCCAGCAAATTTTCTACATTGACATAGGCAACCAGTAGTGGATTGTTCTGTAGAAAGTCCTGTAAAAAACAATAGGAACAATCATACATACAGTTTTTAAGCAGGTTGACCACATAGTAATTACAGCAGACCATTCCCGGACTGATACCGGGACATTTTTTGAGAAACGATCCTTTGAATCGGGTGAGAGCCAACGTTCGTTTGCCCGCGCCAAAGACATCGCCAGTAGTTTTCCGAATCGTTTCAACAGTTTCATCGTATGCGGCAAGGTGCTGAACTGGTGTGTTTGGAAATCGTCGCAGGGCCTCCAGAGTCAGCGGGTGGTCGGCTACGGATTCATCTATATAGATAGTTTCAAGGGAAAACTCCATCTCCCGAGCTGGAATGTTAGGGGCGGATTTCATGTAAACGGTTGATTTTTTAAGAACTACGGTTTAAGATGCTTATTGTTTCTATTCAAAGTATGAATTTTGTTACCCCATCAATAACCCGAACTCGTTGCAAACGCAAGCCTGTATAGCCTTCCTCATGATCCGCTTCAATTGTAATCGGTCATCGGGGATTTACTTAATGAAATCTGAATTTAACTCTCTACGAACTCTCCAACTCTGAGGCCAACGTTTATGGAACCATCACCCTTTTTGAAGAATCAGGAAATGCCCTTGAAGAAGTCATTTTCTTTACGGACTTTGTTCAATCTGTTTTTTGTTATTTCTTTGGGGCTCAATGCTTATTTTCTGGTTGTTCAGGGTAGGGCGAGTTCAGTGGATGTCACTTATGCTACAGGGTTGGAGGAGGGCAAGAGCGTTAAGGTGCAGATGGCTTCTTTGAATTCGAAGCCTATTGATGATTCCGATATGGCGACCTCTGTTCATGAGGAGGAACCGATTCTAGGTTCCGAGCAGGTTGATGAGGTACCTGCTTACGAAGTAAAACAGGTTTCGTTTGATTCATCGGCTCAACCTGCAGGACGTAATATTCAAACGTTGCAACTGAAAGTTAGAAACTCCCTCAACTACACGGTATGCCGGGAAATGGCGAAAAGTGAATGTGGTTCGTTTGCTGCTCATTTGGCCAGATTGCTGGCCTGGTTTTTAGACGTTAACAGGAACATGCGTAATGGAGATGTCCTGAACGTTGTGTATGAACGTCTGGATAATGAGGGCCAGTTTAAAGTCCTTCAACTGACTTATAAAAGCGGTTACCTGAGAAAGACTCTGGATGCCAATTATTATAAGGGAACCGGAATGAAGTATGGCGGCTATTTTGATCGCGATGGTAAGGAGATAGCCCAGCGAATTGAGGATCAGCAAACACCGATCGCTGAATATATAGAAATCACATCCCTTCCCGGAGATTTCCGCAAAGGACGTCGAGGTCACTCCGGAACAGATTTCAAAGCTGAAGTTGGAACGCCTATCCGCGCAAGTTTTGGGGGTCGTGTCCTCCGCACCAGTTGGAACGTACGAGCCAATGGATACTGTATTGAGTTAGATCATCCTAAAGAGGGTGTCATAACCCGTTATCTTCACTTAAGCCGGGTCTTGGTTAAACGCGGACAATACGTCAAGCAAGGTGAGGTTATCGCGGAATCTGGAAACACGGGCCGCACCTTTGCACCCCACCTGCACTACGAGGTCCGTAGTCGAGACAAAAAGAAAACCGTTTATAATCCTTTCAACTTCAAATATCATACGAGCTACCACCGCAATATTCCCAGTCAGGAAGATAAAGAGTTTCAGGACGTGGTCAGTGCTTATGATGCCCTTCTTCAGAACAACGGGATTGGCGAAAAAATTCAAGCTGGCTAAGTCCTCCATCTGAATGCTTCGGTATTGGAGGGGAGAGTGCGCCCATGCCTCGTGCCAGAAAAAAATCCAGCAAAAAGAAAAAGCAGAAAACGATCAAGATTCGTCTTGTTAAAATCGTATTTGACCTTTTGCTGGTGTTTCTTGCCATCACGGTAGTCCCCGTATTAATTTACCGAGTGATTGATCCTCCCACAACTTCGCTGTTATGGACCCGATGGGTGGAGTCGGGGCATGAGGAATCTCGTCCTGTATTTTTACAACGTTGGAAATCTCTTGAAAAGATATCGCCCAATCTTGTTCGTGCGGTCATAGCGGCGGAGGACCAAAGGTTTTTCTACCACAGCGGATTCGATTGGCAGGCTATTGAAGCGGCGATCAAAACCAATCTTTCCACCGATAGAACGGTGGGCGCCAGTACCATTTCCATGCAGACCGCCCGCAACGTATTTCTGTGGCAAAAGCGCCATTGGCTTCGCAAATCCCTGGAAGCCTGGTTTACTATACTGATCGAATCTCTGTGGACTAAAGAGCGCATTCTGGAGGTTTATTTGAATGTGATCGAATGGGGTGATGGATTGTTTGGCTGTGAACCTGCTTCGCGCCATTATTTTAAACATTCATCAGAAACACTTTCTCCGGTGGAGGCGGCTTTGATGGCTTCCGTTTTACCCAGTCCAAGGCGGTGGTCAGTGATGAATCCGCAACCTCATGTTTACGATAGACAGTCCCGGATTCTCAGAGCAATGAGTCGGGTTCGAGTTCCGATCAGTTATTGAAGTGTTTGTTGTTGTTGTGGCAGGTTAAAAAAGTACCAAATAACAAGGCAGGTGCAATGATAAAAATCAAAGTTTCGAAAGCTCACGAGGGGAAAATTCGTCAGGGGTATCCCTGGATATTCCACTACCAGATGCAAAACGAAAATGTGGAAGGGAAATCCGGCGATCTGGCAGTGGTGTATGACAGTAAAAACCGTTTTTTAGCGATCGGCTTATTCGATCCTGAATCAGACATTCGTTTGCGTATTTTACAAATTCGCAACCCAGTCAAAATTGACGGTGATTTTTTTGCGGAAAGGTTTAGTCTGGCTCTTCAACTTCGTGAGTCTCTGGTGGGTGAGGGGACAACAGGTTATCGTGTTATCAATGGCGAGAATGATGGATTTCCCGGACTGGTGCTTGATCGTTATGAAAGCACGGCAGTGTTGAAGTTGTATACAGCGGCGTGGATACCCTTTCTGGAAGTATTATTACCCTTGTTCAAAAGTCAGCTTTCTGTGGATCGGTGTGTCTTGCGGTGGAGCCGTAATGCGCTCGAGTCAAAAGCAATTTCTGATAAGTGGCGCGAGGGTCGTATCCTGTTTGGAGACCCAGTAGAAGGACCCGTCCGTTTCAGAGAAAACGAAATAATTTTTGAAGCCGACGTGCTTTCAGGGCAAAAGACGGGTTTTTTTCTGGATCAGCGAGATAATCGCCAGCACATTCGGTTGTTGTCGGAAGGGAAATCAGTTTTAAATGTATTCAGTTATACAGGGGGTTTTTCGATTTATGCATTTTTAGGAGGAGCTCGTTCAGTCATTGAGGTAGATACGAATTCTTTTGCCTTAGCCACGTCAAAACAAAACTTGATGCTAAATTACCCAAACCGAAATTTTTCGTTGGAAGAATTCAGTCAGGTGAAGGCGGATGGATTCGATAAGTTAGCTAGCTTGGAATCGGCTAATCAGAAGTTTGATCTCGTGATTCTAGATCCACCAGCATTTGCGAGAAGAAATAAACAAACGAAAACCGCTTTGAGCGCTTATACGAAGTTGGCTGAAGCAGGAGCAAGGGTTGTCGCAAAGGA
>Ga0066853_10000971_pt1 | contig 11127 bp, 8 predicted proteins | sample ETNtaG_28_FD_67284 | JGI IMG/M metagenome (GOLD analysis project Ga0066853, IMG submission 67284) | Marine microbial and viral communities from oxygen minimum zone, Eastern Pacific Ocean - ETNP201406SV61 | ecosystem: Environmental > Aquatic > Marine > Oceanic | place: Pacific Ocean: Eastern...
AAGCATGGTCGGAACTGTATATATCATGGGATCCGGTTGCCGAAACCGAGCGCTATGAATTACAACTCCGCACTTCACCGACTGGCGTATGGTCAATTCGAAGAATATTAAATGAACCGACGCGCCCTAATGTTGATGCAACCACAAGCTACCAGTTCGATGATAGGTTTTCAGCTCAAATACCACCCGAAACAACAAATCTCACTTGGGCTGGAGGGTTTGCTATGCCGCAAACGGCAGACGCCGTATTTGAGTACCGACTACGTGCTCACTTAACAGGTGGACAGACAACAAGCTGGGCTACGGGCTCACTTGCCGCCCCAACAACTGCCTCACAACCAACAATTGACACATTTGATGTCACTTTATCTCAAGCCGAAGACTCTATCACACTCAGCTGGAATAATGCCGACGAGTACCTCACCCCAAGCCCGATCTATGAAATTCAGCTCCGAGACTCACCAACCGGAACATGGATGTTGCGAAGAATTCTTGACGACACTTCGTCTCCCAACGCACCAATTTCAAGTTACCAGGCGAATCCTGATTTCTCGGCTTTAATTCCTGGCACCACAAATGAAATCACTTGGGTTGGTGCGCCTGCCCGACCGGCTTCTGGCGAAACCTTTGAATATAGGATTCGCGTAAAAAGCTCTCACATCCAGAACTTGATCGGCGATTGGTATACTGTTCAGCTGTCTAATTAAATTTGGTAGTCTAGTTGTTAGCGCGTTTTCGCTCGTTTGGATTCAAGAATTTTTTACGAAGTCGTAAACTTTTTGGAGTAACTTCCAAAAGTTCGTCATTTTCGATAAAGTCAATCGACTGTTCAAGGCTCAGGTCGGTGTACGGCGTCAGTTGAATCGTTCCGTCACTCGAAGATGAACGCATGTTGGTCAACTGTTTAGCACGGCAAACGTTGAGGTCAAGATCGCCTTGGCGATTATAGATTCCCACGATCATACCCTGATACACAGTCGTGCCCGGGCCAATGATAAGCTCTCCACGGGCTGCGGCAGCGTCAAGCGCATAGGCAGTGGTTACACCAGCTTCGGTCGCAACCAACGCACCATTGCGGGTTTGCTGTAGTTTTGCACCAAGTGGCTGGTAGCCGTGTGGCAGACTGTTCATAATGACCGTGCCCTTAGTAGCGGTTAGGAGTAAGTTTCGAAGACCAATCATGGCACGAGTTGGAATAATGTAGATTGAACGAGTTGTACCTGAACTGGTTTGCTCTTGTTTAATTGGGGCAGCTTTTCGGCTTCCTAATTCCTGACTCACGGCACCAACAAATTCAGGAGCGACTTCAATCAGAAGCTCTTCGACTGGCTCTTTAGTGACACCATCTTCTTCAATAGTCACAGCTTGCGGACGTCCTACTTCAAACTCAAAGTCTTCACGTCGCAGTGTTTCAATAAGTACAGAAAGGTGAAGTTCACCACGACCAGATACAATAAAGCCAATGCCATCTTCGGCAACCCGAAGCGATACGTTGGTTTCAAGCTCTTGCTTTAAACGGTCACCAATTTGACGACTCGTGTTGTACTTTGCTTCTTTACCCTTGAGTGGACTCGTGTTTGGACCCAAGTACATGCTCAAGGTTGGTGCTTCGATATCAATCACTGGCAATGCTTCAGGCGATTCGGCATCGGCGAGCGTTTCACCAATGTGTGCATCGGCAATACCGGTAATAGCAACAATGTCACCAGCACCAGCTTCGTCGACTTCTTCGCGGTTTAAGCCACGGTACACAAACAGTTTATCAACTTTTGCTTTTGTCACAGCTCCATCGCGCTTCATAAGTGCAAGTTGTTGAGCTTTCTTCACTGAACCGCGAGTAATACGGCCAATTGCATATTTACCAAGGAAAGAATCGTACTGCAATGAAGTCACAAGCAGTTGGAATGGTTTATCGCTCTCAACACTTGGTTGTGGAATATCATTAATAATTGCGTCAAAAATAGGCGTCAGGTCGGTGTGTTCAGCTGGGTTATCGGGTAGTTCAGTCCAGGCTTTTCCATCGCGAGCAATAGCGTAATATACCGGGTAGTGCAATTGGCTGTCGTCAACAGCTAGTTCCAAGAACAAATCAGACACTTCGTCGATCACTTCATCGATGCGACGAGATGGCTTATCGATCTTGTTAACAATAACAACTGGCTTCAAACCAAGTTCTAATGCTTTCGAAAGTACAAACTTGGTTTGCGGCATTGGACCTTCTTGGGCGTCAACAACCAGCAACACACCATCGGCCATATTCAAGGTTCGTTCAACTTCACCCGAAAAGTCGGCGTGTCCCGGGGTGTCGATAATGTTAATTTTGTAGTCACCGTGGTATACCGCAGTTTGCTTGGCGGTAATAGTGATGCCCCGCTCGTGTTCTTGGTCGCCACTGTCCATAATAAGATCTTGGGCCATTTCGGCTTGGTTGGAACGGAAAGTGTTACTTTGCTTTAAAAGACCATCGACTAAGGTTGTTTTACCGTGGTCAACGTGAGCAATAATGGCGACGTTTCGAATGTGTTGGGGGTCTTTCATAAAAATATGCCCGTTCTGCGGGCGTCCTATCTGTTTATATTAACATATTTGATGATAAGTTTCAAGTTTGGTGCGCGTGAGAGGACTTGAACCTCCACGCCCTTGCGGACACATGCACCTCAAGCATGCCTGTATACCAATTTCAGCACACGCGCATCACAGTAAATTATACCAGTTTTTCCGCAGAAATGAACCCCTCTAACTTTAGTCGCTTTCTTGATAAGCTAACACAACCTTTTTCTGCGTACATAACAGACCATAAAATCCTCGTATCTTGTTTCGCGTACGATATTTGCCATACCGCGCCTGAAACTCTGGGCTTTACAGTCTTCACTCCAAAGTACTCGCTATTTACTTTGGAGATCCACACCATGAACGCTTCACTTGCACTGACAAATTGCGTATAGAACATATAACTAGATTTCCACCTAGTATCTTTGTAGCCGAACACTGATCCGTCACCATCAAATAACCCCCTCAAAAAATGAGCGTGGTATTGCTTTGGTATATTCAGTGTTCTAATTGTTTTACTTTTTGATGAGGTGATGCCAGTTAATTGCAAAAAATCATACAGCGCAACATCACTAAACTGTACGCGATATGCATTTCGTTTGAGACCACTTATCTTTTTTGATATCTTTACATCTCTTCCAAGTGCAGTACAAAAATTCTCGAGTTGCTCAATATCCACGGAAGTCAGTTCAATATGTCGCCCGTCATCATACAAACACCCATCACTCGCAATGAGTCCCACAAGATACGCCATATTATTCGACCATTCATAAAACCGTTTTTGCCGATATCGCCTCATAATAGAAGTATGGCAATTAAAGATTAATTTCAACTAAAAACACCCTCATTGAAGGTGTTTTTTAATTAAATCGTGGTGGGCGCTGAGGGATTCGAACCCCCGACCCTCTCGGTGTAAACGAGATGCTCTAGCCAACTGAGCTAAGCGCCCTAACAGATGAGATTATAGCTGAAACGCTACAGAATAGCAACTATGGCGTGCGTTGAATTAATCGCTCACCCACAGTCCAATACCGAACATCGGTATACCGGTCGGTTGGAGTGATAAATCTCTGATCAGACACCCCGACCTGCGTGGTTCCACTATATACATATTGTGACGTTACTTGATACAACCCCAACGCTGGTGCATCACTTAACCACTGGCGAGCAAATGTTCGATATTTTGCATCACGTAAGTTCTTTGCAACAACCTCTCGAGCACTCGAAAGCGCATCATCGGCGTTTATATTCGCATAGTCAGAAAAGTTTAATCCATCCCCTGCTTGGCTAGAGTGCCAGTACGCATACACATCGGGATCGCCTCCAATGCTCAGCTGGTAGAGTAGCACATCGTACTCACGTGCCCGTAAAACATTCTGAACGAAGTTTTGTGAAGGGTCACTCGGGTCGGCAATACTCGTGGTAACTGTCAGCCCTAAGCCGCGCCATTGTTCTTGCAATGCGTTCAGTACTTTTTCAAAATCAGGATTCATAGTCGTGACAACTGAAATGCGCAACGCCTCACCATCTTCGTTCACTCGCACCCCGTTTTCAAGTTCCCAACCTGCCTCAACCAACAGCTCGGCTGCTCGCTCAGGATTATATGATGGGCCACCCGGTAATTCTCCTCCAACAAGATCACGCATAAATGGCAATGTTAGGGCAGGAATATTTTGACCCACAGCTTCACGAACCGCTTCAGTGTTTGTTCCTGCTTGGAGTGCACGCCGCACAGTACGATCCGCTAACGGGCCACTCCCTGTATTAAAAATTGCATATGCCCCGTTATTAATAGGGGTTTGTTGCACAGTATACCGCGATGCACGAACATCATCCGTTAACGAAAGCGGTATATCTATCGCAGCGTTTACCTCAGAGGTGTTCAGGGCGCGCACGATTGCTTCACTGTCTTCATATACATGGAGCTGGAATCGCTCAAGCTTAGGAGCACCCTTGAAGTACGTGTCGTTACGAGTAAGGTACACGATCTTTCGGTCTTCGCTTTGATCTAAATCTTGAATGAAACGAATTGTAAATGGACCGCTTCCAACCGGATTTGTGCTAAATTTATTTTCGCGAAGATTAGCTGGTTCAACATCTCGCAAAATGTGCTCCGGAAGTATTGGCAAAAAGTTCAACGCATGCGGGAAAGCGGCATAGACTGCCGGTAGCGTAAATTGGACTGTTCGATCATCAACCGCCTCAACAGTAATGTCGTTCCAACCACTAATAGAAGCCCTAGTTGATTGATTCTTCAGTAAGTTTACTGTAAACACCACATCACGGGCGCCAACATACAAACCATCGGTCCAGCGAGCGTCATCGCGGAGTTGAATTGTGTAGGTTTTTTGGTCTTCACTCAGGCTCACATTCTGAGCTAAGTCATAATTAAGGTTTCCCGATTTGTCATATGCTAATAATCGAGAGAACAAAAGCGTGCTCAGTGATTCTTCGGCACTTGTTCGAGCAAAAATAGGATTCAATGTGTCGACTGGACCCTGTACCGCTTCGGCGTATGTACCGTTATTGGCAGCGGCAATCGTACGATGTCCCTCTTGATACCAAAAAAGTTGCAACCCGGTTGCACCAATCAATAATCCAACGGCAAGTATCCACACCGCAATGTGACGCCGTACATCCTTAAAGCTACTCCACCGTCGTACTACAAATCGTCGGGCGTGTTTGACGGTAGCCCCTTCAACTTTTTTCATACGACGTGAAAGGTCTTTTGAGCTAAAGCTCATCTTCGGCATGCGACTCCATTTACCTGGTTGCTTTTCAGCCACAGATATACCTCACGTGCTAGTTTATTACCGGAATCAACAAGCTTGCCAGAATAGACAATACAAACACGACAGCAAAGACGATCGTCACCTCAAAGAGGTTCTTGTCGACACCTCGTCGTGAGGTAAATAGTTCACCGGAACTTCCGAATCCCGCACCAAGACTTGCACCGCGTTGCTGCAGCAAAATAGAAGCAACCAACAACACAGCGGACGCAATCGTGACAATCTGTAAAATTAAATCAATACTCATTCTAAACTCCTGATTTACTTCGGTTAATTTCAACCGTAGCACTTACTATATAGTTTACCAGACTTAAGATGATTCCTGCGAGAATTGAGTTTCCAAATGACATCGAAATACCAGGTGCAATCAACAACGAGAAGTAGACCATTGCTCCATTCACAATAATTACGAATAATCCGAGTGTTAATAAGATTGCCGGTAAGGACAGCACGACCGCCAATGGTTTAAAAATGCTGTTAACGAGTGAGAAAATAAGCCCGGCTAAAATAAAGCCCCAGAAACCAGCCGTGACCTCAACGTCATCGTAACCAGTTCCGAGTAAACGCACGGCTATCCATAACCCGATTGCATTTAACGCCCAGCGAACCAAAAAAACCGCAAATTGCTGCTTCATATACTTGCATTATTGTATCACAAAGAGGTTGAGAGTGCGCCTGTCAGGTTCTCGATGCCGGTTTTTGTAATTAAAATATCGTCTTCAATTCGGACGCCAATTCCTTCTTCCGGAATATATATCCCCGGCTCTACCGTCAACACCATGCCCGGTTTAAAATGCGTTGGTTTTCCAAGCGGATCGTGCACATCAATACCGAGTCCGTGGCTAATAGCGTGTGGGAAATATTTCCGATAGTCTTCTGGCTTTGTATATAACCCAAGAGACTTCAAGGCCGATTTCATAATTCTATCAACCGCTTCGTGATAGTCTTGAACTGACTTCTCGGGGCCAAGTAGCGCGATAATTTTATGGTGTGCTGTTTCAACCGCCGCATGAACTGCTTTTTGTCGCTCAGTTGGCGTACCAATAGCGTACGTCCGAGTGACGTCAGCACAGTAGCCATCAACTTCTGCACCGGCGTCAATCAGCACAAGTCCATTCTTCGGAAGTTTCGCATTATTGTGTACGTAGTGCAGTGTACATGCATGAAGTCCTGCTGCAACAATTGGGTCATAGGCATGCCCTGTTGCACCAGATTTTCGAAATATATACGTTAAATCTGCTTCAAGCTCATATTCATGTTGAGCTTTTTGTAGTGAAGCATATACACGCCGAAAACCCTGTATCGTAATGCCAGCTGCGCGTTGCATTGTGTGTATTTCTTTACTCGACTTACGGGCACGACGGGCATACAGCATTGGGCGCGCATCCTCGACGTGGACAAAGTGTTTTTGAAGCATTGCAGCTAATCGTTTTGGGGCTGGATTAGCCGCCATTGTCGCAGAAGCGTGTTCGTCTGGAAACACCGTATATACCGTCTCATATTGAGTGGCAAGTTGTGCCAGTAGTTCCTCGCCCTCTTGTGTGGATAGTACCGTTTCAACACCACTGATCCGCTGCGCCTCCTCGTTACTCAGAGCGCCGTCGAATAACCGTTCAACCTCACTCATGTTTGGCGCAATAAGATACCGACGAGCCTTGTCTTCAACATATAACCAGCCCGGCTCCTGGACATGCGTCATATAAAAGAAAGACGCATCTTGTGTGAACGCATAGGCCGCATCGGCTGCACGTTGTTGACGATCAAAGGCAGTTAATACAAGTGGTGACTGTTTCATTCTGTATCTACAATAGCATGCAAAAATACTACAAATATTGTTTTAGTAGTGCAGCTCGTTTTGCACCCACCACCTGCACAAGGCTCGTTTCGTCGGCTTCACGCACAGCTTTAAGACTCCCGAAGTGTTTTAGTAACTGTTTTTTTGTCACTGGACCAATACCGGGAATATCGTCGAGTCCGCTTTTATTTTGACCAGCTCGCTTCAGTACTGTGTGATAACTGACGGCAAAACGGTGTGACTCATCGCGTATGCGTTGCAGTAGTTTAACAATATGTGAGCTATGCGACAGGTTAATCAACAAATAATTTTCGGTTTTTGTCACGTAGCCATCGAGTGAACGCATAAAAGCTTCATTCAGCACAACACCGGATCGATTATATTCAATGACAATCTGCTCTTCACGTTTTGCTAAACCAATAAATGGCACAGGTATTTCGCGTTCGTCACGCGCCTTTAAAGCAGCATCGAGCTGCCCTTTCCCACCATCAATCACCACCAAGTCAGGTGTTCCCCACGCTTTTATATTTTTTTCAGAAAATCGTCGGCCAATGGTTTCGTTCATATTATAAAAGTCGTTGTTGTGTTCAAGACGGGTTTTAAATTTACGATATTCAGCTCGATCGCTCACACCATTCCGAAACACAACCATGCTCGCTACCACATTTGTACCGCCCATGTGGCTGACATCGTAGCCTTCAATGCGAACTGGTACCTTTTTTAATCCTAGTAAATCAACCAAGTTCGATACAGCCGCATCTTTACTAATATCCAAAAACTCTTTATCGCCAAACATGATTTTTTGCTGCAACAAACGAAGGTCGCTTATGTTGTTGCGCAGTCGGGCTGCATTCTCAAAATCATGCAATTTAGCAGCTTGATGCATTTCTTTTTCAAGCTCTCGTACGATGGCTTTACGCCCTCCTTCGATGTAGCGAATCAAGCGCTTGAGGTCTTCTTTATATGATGCACTCGAAACACCAGGGCGTGGACTCAAACCAATATGCGCATCTAAATCAGGCCGAGCACCTTCTTTTGGTGGCTTCGTATAATACGGAAAAATCTTCCGTAAATAGCGAAGCGCTTTTTTGATAGCGTAACCATTGTAGTACGGGCCAAAGTAGAGTGCCGTGTCGTCGGCCGGATTGCGCGTAAAACTTACTGTTGGCCACTCCGATTTCATATCAATCCGGACAAAGAGCTGTGACTTATCGTCCCGAAGCAAGATATTAAATCTTGGCATGTAGCGTTTAACCATTTCAGATTCAAGAAACAAGGCATCTAGTTCACTATCGGTTTCAAGCCAGTCAACATCGGAAATTTCTTCTACCAATGCGCGTGTTTTCACATCCATGTCGCGCGTCGATTGAAAATACTGTCGCACACGATTTTTTAACACCGCAGCTTTGCCGACATAAATAATTTCACCAGCGGTATTTTTATGAAAATATACTCCGGCAGAACGTGGCAGGTCTTTTAATTTTTTCTCTAGTTGTGTATTCATGGCTACGCCGTTTGTAATTGTGTTTTCGTCCGACATTGTTCGGTATGAAACAGTCGGTCCGGATTTGTTTTACACGTTTCGCAAATAAGCACTAAGTCATTGCAGTTCGCATACGCACAGTTTTCGTAATTACTCGTCTTTTCAGAGCAGTGCGAGCATTCGCCGATTGTTTTAGCTTTGTCTGAAAAGTTCACGGTCATACGATCATCAAAAACACGCAGACTACCCTCCCATAAACCGTCGTCTGCATAGGTCTCTCCGTATTTTACGATGCCACCATCAATCTGGTAGACTTCCTGAAACCCTCGATTTTTCATGAGTGCACTCAAAATCTCACAACGAATTCCACCAGTACAGTACGTAACGATCGGCTTGTCTTTAATGTCATCGTACTTGCCACTTTCGAGTTCAGTAATAAAGTCACGACTGGTGTGTGTATCGGGTACTATGGCGTTTTTAAACTTTCCAATTGCAGCTTCGTGGGCATTGCGGCCATCAAAGAACACCACGTCATCTCGAGATGAAACTAACTCGTGGACTTGTTTCGGCTTTAAGTGAACACCACCGCCAACCACACCATTTTCATCAACCTGAAGCTCATCACCCGCCTCAAACGCTACAATCTCGTCGCGAACCTTTACGCTCATGCGCGGAAAATCATCAGCTGAACCTTCGCTCCACTTAAAAACAATCTTTTTAAAACCTGGGTATTGCTTAGTAGCTTTCACGTAGTGCTTAACAGCTTCGATTGGACCACCAACTGTACCATTCAGCCCATGTTTAGAAATCAAAATACGTCCCTTTAAACCAAGTGAATCGGTCAGAGTTTTTTGCCATAACATCACTGCTTGTGGATCAGCGATGGGCATAAAGATGTAATATAGGACTATTTTTTGCACGTATACCATTATAGCGCAGTGACCTCAATAAATCAGCCCCTTGACCCTTGTGTCTTGGCTATTAATCATTCATACTAAAAATCTTGGTATGAGTACGAATAAAAATAGCCTCAAAATATATCTCCGGCAGGTAAAAAAGCACCCTGTTTCATTCTTATTGGCACTCATATTCATGCCTATGAGTGTTCTTCTATTGAGTACTATTATGCCGTTTTATCTGGCACAAGCTATTGGTGCAATTGCTACGACCGACACGGTATCGTTGCAGCAAAACTTGGTCTATGCCGGTTTAGTCGGTTTGGGTGGTGTGCTAGCGAATGTCATCGGATTTCTTGCGCTCGTTCAACACGAAGCTCGAGTGCGCACCGGCTTGTATACCAGCGTGTTTAATCAGCTAATTGCAAAAGATATTCAATTTTTTGTAAACCAAAAGGTTGGTTCACTCACGAGTCGATTTATAGACTTCGTTCGTTCACACGTGGCACTTCAAGACTTACTGATTATTCGTACGCTCGGCTTCGTCATATCTGTAGTTGTTGGGCTGGTGTTGGTTGCGCTCGAAGCGCCATTACTCTCACTCCTCCTCCTCGTGCTCATTGCATTAGTTGTTTTGCAAGTCCGATTCTTTACAAAAATCCGAAAACCATTTCGACACGAACGCAAAAAACTTATTGGTGAAATTCACGGTGAAGCTGCCGATTCAATTACTAACAGCATGCTTGTGAAAACCTTCGCAAAAGAGGCGAGTGAGCAAGCAACCCTTGAAAAAAAGACCAGTCGACTCCAAAAGGTGTTTATAAAAGACATCAGCATCTTTGGTGTAGACGGAGCGGTACGAAACGCAATTATGGTCGTTACTCAAATCGTAGGTATTGGTATTGCTGCAACAATGGCATTAAATGGTGAACTTTCTGTTGCCATCGCGGTATTTGCCTTAACGTATCTACAAAGAATTTCAGCTCAAATCTTCACGCTAGGTGAACTTATCTTTGGATACGATGAGGCTCTTTTGCAAGCCGCACCAATGAGCGACATACTTATGCAACAAAACACGGTTATCGATGCGTACGATGCTACACAGTTAACAGTCCAAAAACCAAGCATTGAGTTCCAGTCGGTTGCGTACCGGTATAGCGACACAGCAGCCGATGTATTGCAAAACATTTCAATCACCATACCAGCCGGTCAAAAGGTTGGGTTGATTGGTCACTCTGGGGCAGGTAAAACAACCATCACCCACCTCCTTCTCCGTTTTAGTGATGTCACAGAGGGAAAAATACTCATCGATGACACTGATATTCGCACAGTCACACAATCGAGTCTTCGTGAAAGCATTGCGTATGTTCAACAGGAACCAATGCTTTTTCACCGTTCTCTGCGTGAAAATATTGCCTACGGTAAACCAGATGCGTCCAATCAAGAAATTGAAGCTGCCGCAAAACTCGCTAATGCCTTCGATTTTATTGATGCATTACCTGATCGATTTGAAACGCTGGTTGGTGAACGTGGCGTGAAACTTTCGGGCGGTCAACGACAACGAGTTGCCATTGCGCGAGCAATTCTCAAAGACTCTCCAATTCTAGTACTTGA
>Ga0066853_10000974_pt1 | contig 11122 bp, 6 predicted proteins | sample ETNtaG_28_FD_67284 | JGI IMG/M metagenome (GOLD analysis project Ga0066853, IMG submission 67284) | Marine microbial and viral communities from oxygen minimum zone, Eastern Pacific Ocean - ETNP201406SV61 | ecosystem: Environmental > Aquatic > Marine > Oceanic | place: Pacific Ocean: Eastern...
AAGCGAACATATCTTCTTCGACTTCTTCGACATCACCAGTCTTTGCTTCTCCATGCACCAATTCAACCTCTCCATCCTTCGAACGATAGAGATTGATCTCAGCAGACATATCAAGTCCCTTCAATGCCAACTCAGTTGAAATCGCGTGTTGAAATGCCTGTGCAAGATCCTGAGGAGTATCCAGAACCCTTCCATCATCCACAAAGGTGATGTTGACCATCAAAATGTCACCATTTGCCTTGGATTGTGGTGTTTCAACCGCCACTCCCCTCTTACGTGCAACTCGACGAACTGAAACTTCTGCCATTCGTCGCAAGAGGCTTGAATCAGGCCCTTGCTTCGCTGCACCTTCTGACCCGATTGCATCTTTGAGAAATTCCTCTGCCTTGCTCTGCTCTGCTTGAAGATGGGCTGGAAGTTCCCCACTTATCTGTGCGAGAACAGAAGAGGCTGATTCTTGATTCATTTGCAACCATTGGCTACGTCGTTGATTCTTGACCTCCTTCTCTGCGACACTGAGGCGATTGACCATCTCATCGGTTGGACTGACCGATGGGTTTTCTGTGGACATCAACGATTCGGGGGTAATCCCTTGGTCAACTAGACCCATCGCTCCAATCATAGCCTGAGAAGGATCGAGAGGTATATTCGGATCCACACCCGGAATCCCTGTCAACGGTTGATTCAAATCCGGCATTGGTGCTGCTGACATCTGGTCAAGAAGTGAAGACATATCTGCTGATTCATGCGGCAGAGTCGAGGCCGCCGGGAATCCTCCTTGCTGTTGAGGGGGAAGATTCTGTTGCGTAATCTGGCTCATCAAGTCATCCGGCAATCCCGAATGCTGAGTATTTTCTTCCCTCTGTTGCCTGAGCGCTTCACCACTGACAACACCAAAAGCACGACCTCCGGAAACCTCAGTTCCAGACAGACCGGTCTGAGATGGCATACTCGCCTTAGACAAATCTTGACGAGAGCCACATTCAGTGCAGAAAATGCTGTCATCCGGTATCTCTCCAGAACATGAAGTGCACTGCATCGCTACCCAACCCTGACCATCCCTGCCTCCGGCTCTTTGAAAACGCTTGCTACGCAAAACCACAATGAAATCCATGTATTCAGACGATATTGACTTCGACAAAGGCAGATGAATCGATGGCAAGTTTTGTTTCTTAACCACCGCTCCGCAGATTGAGAGTCATGCCGAAAGTCGTGGTCATTGGAGGTGGACTTGCTGGAATTGCTGCCGCATTGGCCATCGCCGATGAGGCGGAGTCGAATGAAGTCATTCTTCTTGAGGCACGTTCTCGTCTTGGAGGGCGCGTCTCGAGTGCCAAGGATCCTAAAAGCGGCATTGAACTAGATAATTGCCAACACGCCTGTTTCAGAGTATACGAACGATTCTTCCAGATGATAGCAAGGGCCGGCGGACATCACAACATAAAACTCCAGAGCCGTACCAATCTTCCATTCATGCAGGTTGGAAGTGGAAGGACTGCGATTCTAAGAGATGGGCGCCTAGCCCCACCAAACCATATGGGTGCTTCATTGCTTAACTTCCCATTCCTTAGTCTCAAAGACAAGATTGCCATGAGAAAGGTGGTCAAAGTTCTAGCAACCATGAGCGAGGCGGAAATGGCGGAAATAGATACTCAGGATTTCAGGAGCTGGCTTGTCAAGAAAGGTCAGACAGAGCGCTCAATCGAACGCTTCTGGGGTTTCTTCGTTTTAGCAGCACTCAATACCAATATCGATGAAGCAAGTGCATCATTGTCCGCATTCCTGTTCCAAAGAGGACTGTTCAACGACCCTCATGCCTTCGATGTTGGAGTATTCACTTCACACTTGTCTGATTCAATACATCCAGACCTCATTGATGTGCTGCACGAAGCAGGAGTTGATGTCAGACTTTCAACTACGGCCAAGGCTTTGGTCTGGGAAGACGGGTGTTCCGGGGTCGAGAGTTCAGATGGGAACTTGACTTGTGATGCTGTGGTTGTAGCGCTACCCCATCATCTGGCTGCTCGACTGCTGATGAGTGATGAAGCACCTGAGGAGGTTCGCAACGTAGCAGAACTTGCGTCACAATTGGAATACAGATCGCTTATTGGCATACATGCCCTTCATCCTAAGCCTGTTCTACCAGATGATTTCAAATTCTCCATCTGTGTAGATGAGGAAGTCATCCAGATGCTCTTCAACAAGAACAGTGAACTAGATGCAGAGAATCTTCCTATAGAGAATGGACAATGGATCTCAGTACCTGTCAGTGCTGCAGACAAATTCCTTGATTGGAAGGATGAAGACTTCCTCGCAGAATACACCAGAGTGGTGAAAGGAACCTTCCCCGAAACCTGGAATAAGCCACAAACTTTCAAGGTCATAAAAACAAGAAAAGCAACTTTTGCTGCTACCGCTGGCAGTGCGGAATTCAGAGTTGGACAGAATGTTCTGTCTCAACATCATCTCCATCTTGCAGGTTCGTGGACAGATACTGGCTGGCCTTCAACCATGGAAGGGGCAGTAAGAAGTGGATTGCTTGCTGCCGCTGGACTGATGGATTTTGAATGGGACCCTGAAACTGATTGGAAGCGCTGGCCAAGACCTCCACAACGTCTCGATGATGATTGGAATACATGGTGAAAAGGGGCTGGAAAAATGACGGAGAAATTCGATTGGGGCCAACACCTGATTGAAGTAGAAGGTGTCACTCTTGCTGGGTTTGACCTCTATAGAGAACTAGATGAGGCGGAATCATATTGTACTCTGATAGCAAAAAGCCACTATGAGAACTTCATCATCTCAAATTGGTTCACTCCTGCGGACATTCGTCAACACATCGAGAATATCTATGCATTCTGTAGATATGGAGATGATCTTGGCGATGATGCACCATTTCCACCTGAAAAGAGACTGATGTTGCTCGAAGAGTGGGAGGAAGACCTTCGGCGTGCAGCCGAAAATGATTGGAGTGGACGGCCAAGACATCCTATTCTTCTAGCATTGCAGAACACAGCAAAGCAACATTCCATCCCACTGCAACCATTCGTTGATTTGATTCATGCTTTCAAGATGGACCAGACCAAAAACCGATATCAGGACTGGGACGAATTGAAAGAGTACTGCATTCATTCTGCTGACCCTGTCGGTCATCTATTCCTTTTCGTCTATGGACACGATGATGATGACATGCGCACATTGGCTGACAATACCTGTACGGCACTCCAACTTGCCAACCATTGGCAGGATGTTGTTCGAGATTTGGAGCAGGACCGGATTTATATCCCGCTCGAGGACATGGAAAGGTTTGGATATACATTGAAGATGTATCATAACAAAGAAGTCAACGAGCAATGGAAAGCACTGATGAAACATGAAGTCGATAGAGCTCAGGAGATGTTCAACGAAGGTAGAAAACTGTGGCCCAAGGTTGACCCAAGATTAGCCGTAGACCTAAGGATGTTCACCCTTGGAGGCGAAGCAGTACTACGTTCAATCAGACGACAGAAGTATGACACATTTAGAAAGAGGCCAAAGGTAAGCAAGTTGAAACAATTACGATTATTCATCTCAACATGGCTGACATGGAAGCGCGCAGTCAGACGCCACAGGCGTAGTCAGAAAATACTCACATAACCGATGGCCTGAAAGGTAAGGGCTGGCACGGAAGAGTGGTTGACATGCTAGAGAGAGGAGACCGCAAGGGATTGCTTACTCCCCTGCTCGGCGCTGCACCTACTCGTCGTAGTGAACAACTTCCTCGTCTGAATGCACTAGACCGCCTGAGAGCAGCGGTGGTATTGACCAAGGATGCCGTCAAAGCCGTTTCGATTACTGCGATGGAAGCGTTGAGAGAAGGTGCTGCCTTCATTGGAATAACTGGCCCGCAGAATGAACTGATCGACCCATTCGAGGACCTTAACGCACCTATCTGGGAATCAGCACCTCCTGATGAATTGCTGGCTCTAGCATACAATTACTGCGAAGAATTGACCATCCGTGAAGCAGGTAATTTCCACCATTCTTTCAAGTATCTACCCGATGAACAAAGGCTGGCGATGTGTGCAGTCTATGCATTCTGTCGTCGTGCTGACGATATCGCCGACGGAGATTGGGCAGATAGATTCCCTGGCTCACTCGGAGACCTCGACCCCGAAGCAGAATCCTACCGTAGGAGGTTGGAGGAACTCTACGCTAAGGAAGCAATAATCGATGAGGATACATACAAGAGCAAATTAACTCAGTTGTTCTTCTTCCGCAAGAAACTTTCAACTTGCTACAATGAACTCTTCAGTACCGACCCCGTATTCCTTGCATTGAAAGATACTGTGAAGCAATATGGAATTGACAAAGTCTACTTCGACGACCTCATCTCTGGAATGGAAGAAGACCTATTCGTGAATCGATACAAGACATTCGATGACCTCTATCTCTACTGCTACCGAGTGGCTAGTGTAGTCGGTTTGATGTGTATCGAGATCTATGGCTACGAAGACGAACGGGCCAAGAGATTTGCAGAATCATGGGGCATCTTCATGCAACTCACTAACGTACTGCGGGATGTTGGAGAAGATATTGAGCGCGACAGAGTGTACCTTCCTCTCGAGGAACTGGGCTCCAATGATATCGAAGAATCTGAATTGACTGAGGGCAAGGTACAGCTCAACAAACAATGGGAACCATATGTCAAGGAATATGCAAAGCGGGCACGAACTTATCTCAAAGAAGCACGCAAGTTGCTTCCTCTTCTCCCTAAGCGTGCAAGATACTCTCCAGCAGCGATGATAGCCTTCTACGAGAAGATTCTTACTCGAATAGTCAGGCAACAAGGGGATGTCTTCACCGAACGCGTCAGACTTTCAAAACCACAGAAACTATTCCTTGCTGCCACTGTCTATATCAAATACAGAATCATGCCAATATTCCTTTCACCCATCTGGGATGGTATTGCCAAAATCGGACTATTGCCAAAGGTTTGATGCTGGGCCCCCTACCGCAGGATTGAAGCAACTCGGCCTACTCATCTGGGTGTGGACAGCGTCACCGGAGATATGCATCGCTACCAGCGACTGACCCCTTTCAGGATCAGAGATGTCTTGATTGTTGCATCTCCTTTCGACAATTATGTACTGGAGGAATCGGGTCACCTATCAGACCTGGTCGCCAAAGAATACAATGAACTGAACCTGACTCAGGCACCAAGATTCATTCATTCTCCGAATGCTGAAGATGCACTGACACTGATGCGTATCTGGAAGTTTGACCTGATTATCACTATGACTCGAATAGGTTCGATGAAAGTTCATGATTTCGCCCAAAGAGCAGGAGACCTTCTTCCTGGCATCAAAGTGGTACTATTGGCATACAACACCAGAGAACTGGCCACACTCAGACATGGAGCAGGAATCGAGAGGACTTTCGTTTGGCATGGAGATAGTAGAATCATCCTAGCGATCTGCAAACTGATGGAAGATACCAACAATGCCTACAACGATGTGAAGAATGGAGATGTACAAGTCATCCTATTGGTCGAAGACAGCAGAAGATTCTATTCTGGATATCTACCAATTCTCTATAGAATGCTGGTTGAGCAGACAAGTAGATTGATGTTCAAGGGAGCGAATCTGCAGGAGAAGATACTGAGATTAAGGGCTCGTGCCAAGGTACTACTGGCATCAGACTATGAAGAAGCGATGTTGCATATCGAGCGATATGAGGATAATATCATCGGAGTAATCACGGATGGTCGTTTTCCAAATGCTGGAGGCGAAGTTGACAATGCAGGACTTGAACTGGTCAAGGAGGTGCGCACTCGACATCCTCATATGCCAATATTATTCCAATCCAAGAATCTAGAACTCAAGCAGGCTGCCGAAGAGTTGGAAACCACATTCTTGCACAAAGAAGACCCTGCGCTGCATAGAGGAATCGAGAATTTCATGAAACATGAAATGAGTTTTGGCGACTTCATCTTCCGAGACGAAGACGGGGAAGAAATAGCAAGAGCAGGAGATCTCAGCGAACTACGCAGTGCGCTTCAAGTGGTTCCAGTCCAATCGGTCCGCAGACATGCAGAGCGCAACCACTTCTCACATTGGATGAGAACAAGAACTGAATTTGATTTGGCCGCCAAGGTCCGACCGATGAAACTTGATGACTTTGATGAATTGGAAGGTGTACGTGATTTCCTCATTCACGAGATTGGGGAATTCCTCAGCAATCGTAGAGCCAGACAGGTCAGGAATTACGAAAAAGGCTTAGAGAAAGTAGGTGGTTTCCAAAGGCTTGGTAGTGGAACGCTTGGTGGAAAGGGAAGAGGATTAGCCTTTTTCTACACAAAGATGCCCGATCTTGGAATTACTGAATTATTTCCGGATGTGCAGATTGTCGTACCGAAGAGCCTGGTCATTGCAACCGATGTCTTCGAGGAATTCATTTCCAGAAACTCTTTGGAAAAATATGCTACTGATGAATTTGAGGATGAGGAAGTTAAGGCTGCATTCCTGAAAGGTGGGTTTCTGGAAGAGGAAGAAGAGACCTTGCGCAGAATCCTCAATATCGTGAATTGGCCATTAGCGGTTCGCTCATCAAGCCTGCTTGAAGATGCCCTTCACCAACCTTTTGCTGGAGTTTATGATACCTTCTTCCTTCCCAACGATCACGATGATGATGAGGTCAGAGCAACTCAACTATCAGATGCGATAAAACTGGTTTTTGCCTCTACCTATTCAAAGCGTGCCAAGGCATACGTCGCCGCTACTCCAAACTCAATAGAGGAAGAGAAGATGGCGGTCGTGGTTCAAGAAATGGTAGGTAGTGAGCATGATGGATTGTTCTATCCACTGATCTCAGGAGTTGCAAGAAGCAGAAATCACTACCCAGTGGCACCAATGAAATCAGAAGATGGGGTTGCCGCAATCGCCCTTGGACTGGGAGTCACCGTAGCAACTGGGGGGAAATGTCTGAGATTCTCTCCTGTCCATCCAAGGAGAATATTGCAACTCGCATATACAGGAAGTGCTTTGCATGAGAGCCAGAACTCATTCTGGGCACTGAATATTGGATTAAGCGATAAATTCGAAGGGATGAAATTGACCAAGATGCTCGCAGAAAATAACCTCTCAACTGCAGAACAACATGGCAGATTGAATACCATCGCCTCAACCTATGTTGCGTCAGATGACAGGCTGTATGATGGAGTAGTCAGAGACGGGCCGCGAGTCCTGACCTTTCACGGTCCATTGAAGAGAGATTCTTTTCCATTGCCAGATATCCTGAAGCATGTTCTTTCCACTTGCGAGAAACATCTATCTTGTCCTGTTGAGATTGAATTCGCAGTCGATGTGGATAATGACAACGAAGTCAGAAAATTCGCTTTGTTGCAATTGAGACCATTGTTATCCATTGGCACTGATATCGATGTTGATATGGACACTGTGAATCAAGATTCAGTCATCTGTGCCAGCAGTCTATCACTAGGCTCAGGAATCATTGAAGATATCCATGATGTAGTATACGTGAACCCTCAAGTGATGAATAGGATGAAAACACGCGATATCGTTTCTGATATTGAAAATGTGAATGCCAGATTGACTCAACAGAATCGACCATACATCTTGATTGGGCCAGGGCGTTGGGGTTCATCAGACCCCAGTCTGGGAATTCCAGTGGCATGGAGTCAGATTAGTGGGGCAAAGGCGATTGTCGAGGCACGGATGGGAGATATCCATGTCGATCCGAGCCAAGGAACCCACTTCTTCCAGAACATCGTCTCTTTCAACGTCGGCTATCTGACGATAACCTCACAGGATGAAGACATAGACTGGGAATGGCTTGACTCACATCCAGCGGTATTTGAACAAGGCCCGTTAAGGCACATCAAAGTCGAAACTGGTATTCGCGTTCTTCTCGATGGCAAAGATGGTGAAGCCATTATCGAGAAGGCCTGATATCCGGCGCATTCATCAAGGTGTAGTCGAGGCGCTAACCATTCAGAGACCGGAGGTGTCGAAATGAGAGTTGCAGTGTTGAAAGAGGACAACTGTCAGCCAAAGAAATGCATGTCTGAATGTCATGCATTCTGTCCTCCAGTCAGGAATGGCGTAGAATGTATCATCCTCGACGAAAAGAGTGGGAAACCACACATCTCCGAGCCACTCTGTATCGGCTGTGGAATCTGTATCAACAAGTGCCCACATGATGCTCTTATCATCACTCAACTGCCTAGTGAATTGGAAGAAGACAAGATTCACCGCTACTCGATGAATGGATTCCGGTTGTTTCGCCTTCCGACTCCAACCAAGAATCAAGTCGTTGGAATTCTAGGACCCAATGGCATGGGGAAATCCACTGCCATCAACATCCTCTCGGGACAATTGATTCCGAACCTAGGAGATTGGGAAGCTGAAGATTGCTGGTGGGAAGATGTTCTAGAGAGTCTGCCACGCGGTGAATTGCGAGATTTCCTTGGTCTTGTGTGTGAAGATGGCGTTAGTGTCGCAGTCAAACCACAATATATCGATCATCTACCCAAAGTGATTTCCGGCGCTGTTGGAGAACTGCTGTCTGGAGTTGATGAACTTGGGAAGATGGAGGAGATGGCTGGAAGATTGGGATTGAGCCACCTTCTGGACAGAGAATTGACACAACTATCGGGTGGAGAGTTACAAAGGGTTGCGATATGCGCAACGGTACTTCGACAGGCAGATGTCTATTTCTTCGACGAGCCATCCTCATATCTGGATATCCATGAGAGGATGAGGATGGTTAGACTGATTCAAGATATTGCTATAGAAAAGCGAGTCATAGTCATAGAACATGACCTTGCCATTCTCGATGTTCTTTGCGACCTTGTCCATATTGTCTATGGTGAGAAAGGAGCATTTGGGATTTTTACTCCTGCACGTTCTACAAGAACTGCAATCAATGTCTACCTCGATGGTTTCCTGCCAGAACAGAATGTACGAGTCAGAGACAAACCCATTGTCTTCCAGAAACACACTGAGCGTTCGAGTGAGAAAGGCACCCCAATCCTATCCTGGGGTGGAGTGGAAAAGAAGTTGGGAGAATTCCAATTACGAACCGGAGAAGGAAAGATCCATCGCTCCGAAGTCGTAGGAGTGGTTGGTGCCAACGGAACTGGAAAGACCACAATGGTGAAATTGATTGCAGGAGAAATGGAATACGATGAGGGTTGGGTGACTGCTGAAGCAAGCATCTCCTACAAACCACAACACGTCACTGCAGAACATGACCTGAAGGTCAGAGAATGGTTGGATGCTGAACTCGGCACTGCATGGCGGAGTGGTGAATTCCAAGTCAATGTGGTTCGTACCCTCGGAGTCGAGCGCCTGCTTGAGAAGCGAAGCGATACCCTGAGTGGCGGTGAACTACAAGCGGTCAGCATCGTCCTGTGCCTAGGAAGGGATGCAGACCTCTACCTCCTCGATGAACCGAGCGCTCATCTAGATGCCAATGCTAGAATGGAAGCGGCCAAAGCGATAAGGCGATGTATGGAAGCGAATGAAAAATCAGCATTGGTGATTGATCACGATGTCTATTTCATCGATATCGTCAGTGATTCGTTATTGGTGTTTGAAGGTGAAGGTGGAAAACATGGGATGGCGGAAGGGCCTTTCGAACTCAGGCAGGGAATGAATCGATTCCTGAAGGATGTCAACATCACTTTCCGCCGCGACCATGATTCAAAGAGGCCTAGAATCAACAAACCTGAGAGCAGAAAGGACAGAGAACAACAGAGTAGTGGAGACTACTACGCCTACAAAACCTGAACTCAGGCCTTGGGACGATGCGACTTCTTAGCCCACGAAAACTTACGTATCTTGGCCGTTTTACCGAAACCGCAGGAGGCACAAACCGACTTCCTCTTGTGATAGGAATGTCGCCCACACCGACGACATCTGAGGTGCGTGGACTTCTGGCGCTTACCCATGGAAGGAGTACCTTTACTCACCTAAACACCTCTTGAACGAGGCGCCGTGCGACCCCCCGTATATGAATACAGCGTACAGAGAATATTTCTGGAAATAGGGCCATGGTCTCATTCTTCTTCGAAAATAGTCCTTTCAACACTTCTGGTGATGATTGCAAAAGCGGTGCCAAGAACCAAGCCGCCGGCGATGAACAATGCGCTGGTGACAACAAGCAACTGTACAACATTGTAGAGAATCTGCGCCATCGCTGAGCCATTCGATTCCAACAACAAATCCCCCCCCACAAAGAGGGTGCCGAAAGACAGGAGTGCCCCTACCACAGAAATTGCTAGCATAGTGAACACAGGCGCCAAGGGCCTTTCTCGAGAATCTGCATACGAGAACATCGCAATGGCCAACAATGCCGAAACCACTGAGAAACTTGTCAACAGAGCATTAGCGAATCGCTTGAAACTCTCTTCAACTCCCCCAACTCCGAACAGGAAGACTACCAGCATCAGCAAAGCTAGACAGGAGATCATCGGAATCACCAACAAAGGCCAACGCCGACGCGAGGTGAGCGGAGTCATTCTTGGTCACCTCCGAGATTATTGTTCAGAATATCCTGAACCATTTCCTTCTCCTCCTCATTCATCGCAGACACCAACCCAGGGGCAGGTAGACGTCGCTCATATTGAGCCACCACCAATGCAACGGTGACAATAGCAAAAAGAATGCCAAGAATCGTTCCGACAGCGTCCGCTGTTGCCAACCACAATTGCGCACGCATCTGTGCAGCATCAGTCAAGTCGCCATCTATCTTCAGAAGTAATATCAAACCTACAAAGAACAGCAAAGAAAAAAATGCCATCACCCCTGCCTCATTTCTGCGATTGTCACCAACCATCAACATCGCACCGATGACGAATGAAGAGAGCAATAACACCGACAACAAGAATGTAGGCCACCAAACCAACCAATATGGATTGATTTCATGTCTCCAAATAGGCGGATTATCAAGATGCATCATCAACAACCAGGCCAGTCCGAGCAACACCGAAATGAATCCTACAGGGCCAGCATATACAGGTAATCTCTGTACCGGAATTCGTCCTGAGAATATCGCCAAAAAACAACCGAGTGCCATCAAGATGGTTGGGCCAATGATGGCTAGTATCAGATGCCCTCCT
>Ga0066853_10000976_pt1 | contig 11117 bp, 9 predicted proteins | sample ETNtaG_28_FD_67284 | JGI IMG/M metagenome (GOLD analysis project Ga0066853, IMG submission 67284) | Marine microbial and viral communities from oxygen minimum zone, Eastern Pacific Ocean - ETNP201406SV61 | ecosystem: Environmental > Aquatic > Marine > Oceanic | place: Pacific Ocean: Eastern...
GGGTAATGGCGTCCGAAATGGTCCCCAAAGGAATCTCCGATTTCATCCACCAGGGTTTTGGCAGCCTCATGGGCTTGCTGCAGTTTGTAGCGCATTTCCATGTAATGCGAAGGCATGACCAGCCCGTTGAATGCCTGTGGATGATGAGGGTCGAGAAAACAATCCGGAACATAGGAAGGCAGCCAGAGATCCACTTCGGATTGATCAGGAATGTCCACCGGTTCAAAGGTGTGGCTGAGATAAAACGCGTCATAACAGACCATCACGGGCAGACTGACATTTTCCGCAAGACGGTAAGCCAGAATCACCGTATCGAGCACTTCCTGATTGTCTTCTACATAAAACTGGACCCAGCCAGTGTCACGCTGAGCAAGTGAATCCCCCTGATCCGCCCAGATGTTCCAACCCGGGGCAAGCGCACGGTTGACATTGACCATCACGATGGGAAGCCTTGCTCCGGCAGCCCAATGCAACAGTTCATGCATCAGTGCCAACCCGTTGGCAGAAGTCGCGGTAAAAGACCGAACTCCCGCACTTTCAGCGGCAATCACCGATGCCATCGCAGAATGCTCGGATTCTACCTTGAGGAATTTGGCTTTGAGGCTTCCGTCCCCACACATTTCAGACAGTTCTTCTACAATTTGTGTTTGTGGGGTGATTGGATAAGCGGCAATCATCTGGACCCTGGAGAGACGTGCTCCCCAACTCGCCGCGTGATTGCCCATCAACACTTTTTTCATCGTTCTTTCTCCATCACCATGGCCGATCGCGGACACTCATAGACACATATCCCACAGCCTTTGCAATAGTTCATGTCGATGGTATAACCTCCCTCTTCCGGTTCGTTCTTGCTGACTGCGATGTCAGGGCAATAGACATAACAATTGTCACATTGGTTGCAGACCCCGCAGTGGAAACATCGTGCTGCTTCGTTCTGCGCACTGTTTTCAATGAGTCCAAGATTGACCTCACCAAAAGCGCTGAGACGTTCTAGAATGTCGAGCTTGCGGATTTTCTCACGAGGCCGGACTTCGAAATAGTTTAGATTAAGCTCGTCATACCTGGTAAGCATCTGGCTCCCCCTGCTTTTTGAATAGGATTGAAGAATCTGAGTCTGTTTCGCCGGAAGGATGGAATGCAGGTAGTTGGTAACCGACACAGCACCGAGGGTACCAATGCGCCAGGCTTCCTGATTCTGTTCCATCAAATTTCCATTCAACCAGGCATCGATGGAACAGGCGGATACTTTCCCGGACCCGATTGCAGTCGCCACATCGCGAACCGAACATGCTGCATCTCCAGCAGCAAAGACCCCCTCAAGACGGGTCTCACCCTCAGGAGAAATACGGATTCTTCCCTGATGGACCTGAATCCCTTCGGGCAAAAATTCCAGTTCGGATTCTTCACCAATTGCGCAGATCAAGGTGTCTGTTTTTACAGTGTATTCACTCCCGGGAACCGGGACGGCCTTTCTTCTTCCGGATGAATCTCTATCACCAAGTGTCGTTTTACGCATCACGACCTGGAGTCCATCCCCGTTTCCAGTATGAATCCGTACCGGCTGGACCAGAGTCTGGACCCTGGCGCCTTCTCTCTCTGCCTCTCCCAACTCTTCAGTATAGGCAGGCATTTCCCGTCTGGAACGCTGGTAACAGAGGGAGACCGCGCTCCCCAGTCTGATCGCCGTTCTAGCCGAATCGACAGCGGTATTTCCGCCGCCGATGATCATCGTTTTTCTTCCCAGATCGGGCTTAACACCATTTGCCACCATTTTGAGAAAAGAAAGTGCAGGGAGAACCCTGTCTAATTCTTCACCGAGAAGTCCCAGTTCCCGGTGCCGGTGTGCGCCGGTACAGATCAACAAAGCGTCAAATGATTGGAGATCTTCCCAAGGGAGAGTTTCGCCGATTTTGCAGTTACTGCGGATTTCAACCCCCAGGCTCTGGATGTTGTTGATTTCCTGTTCAAGGATTTTTTTTGGCAGGCGGTATTCAGGAATACCATAGCGAAGCATCCCTCCCGGCAACGGCATTGCCTCATGAACGGTTACCCGGTGCCCTAGCCGTGCCAGATGATAGGCGGCACTCAGTCCGGCTGGTCCGGAGCCGATTACAGCCACATGTTTTTCAGTTGAAGGTCTTAGCGGAGGAGGAACTTCATTTACTGCACCATGGTCGGCAACGAAACGCTCAAGGGCATGGATGGCTAGAGAGTGATCGAACCCAGCCCGGTTACAGACGCTTTCGCAGGGATGATAGCAGACCCTTCCACAGACCCCCGGGAAAGGGTTTTCCTCCATCAGCAACTGCCAGGCCTGGTGATATTGCCCTTCGGCCACCATGCCAACAAACCCCTCGATGTCATTCCCTGCCGGACAGCCCTGGTTGCAGGGGGGGAGCTTATTTTCGTATTTGGGTCTCAGGTATCGCCAGGCACCGGTTTTGTTCCAAAGCATGCTGCCTTCTGACACGACCCGCTCGGGCATTTCCGAAAGATTCCGGTATACGATCGGTTTGTAATCCGGCATGTGAGACAATCTCCCTATCAAGGTTCAAGGTTTTTAAAGCAACCTGCCTCCTTAGAAACTCTGGGATTTAAAGCATTACCCAGCCCTCGAAATTACTCACCATTGTGTCAACTCATATGCCTCCCGGGCAGCGAGTACATTTTTATCTGCCAGGACCGGCACTTCTTCTTGGATGGCTTGGCAAACAGATTCGAGTCCAACCAGTCCGCTACAGCGAGCAAATGCACCACAGATGGCGGTATTGACGACTGGAGCGCTCTTTGTTCCCAATTCATGCTTCACTGCAATTCCGCCGGCATCCACCGTCGCCACCCTGTACTTCTTGAGATTCTGGTAAAATTGAGGAGGATTGATCGTGTTGATCAGGAACCATCCCTGTTCGGCCAAACCTGAAGTGATGTCGATTACTTCCAGTAAGGTTTCATCAAGAACCAGCAGGTGATCTGGAGTATCAATTTCACTGCGGATCAGAATTTTTTCCTGGGCCATTCTAAAAAAAGCTTCAATCGGTGCACCACGCCGTTCGACTCCGAATTTTGGAAAAGCCTGGACTTCGTTTCCTTCGGCAAACATCGCTACCGCCAGGATTTTCGAGGCAATCACGCCTCCCTGACCTCCCCTCCCATGAATACGGATCTCCTCCATAGCATTACTCTGGTTTCCGATGGAACCTTCCTCTGTTTTCAGTCAGGCAACAGGACAAAAATCCCCTTTGGTTTCCCTGGCCCGATCCCCCTTAAAACGTGAGGGATTTTAGAAAAATAGTACAACGCATCACCAGGCTGCAGGACGATCCTCTTTTCGTCAGTGATGAATTCAATTTCCCCTTCAAGGCAGTAACAGAATTCTTCTCCCTCGTGGGACAATGGGACCGGTTTTTCATCGATTCCAGAGTCGAACTCCACGAGAAAAGGCTCCATCCTTTTGTCTTTCAGGCGGTAGGCGAGGGCTTGATAGTTATAGGTCATGCGGGCCTGGTCCGTATCCCGGCTTTTGGCGACCTTGAGCCTTTCGTGAGCCCGTGTCAGTTCCACTTTTTCAAATGCTTTCTGCTGCATGAAGAAATGATCAACATTGACTTCTAATTCCCTGGCAATATTGAGCAGTGTCGCCAGGGTGGGGGGTACAATGTCGTTTTCGATCTGTGAAAGCAACGCAGGTTGAAGTTTTACTTTTTCCGCCAGTTTCTTCAGCGGCAGTTGTTTTTCATCGCGCAAGGTACGGATTTTCCGGCCGATTCCCAGGCGTTTTAATTCTTCAACGGTACTTTCCACCATGGTGTTCTCCCCTTACTAGATTATCCGTTTACTTGAGAAAGTGATTCTGGATCCATGAGTCTTTCTTCATCCCGTTAACATCAATTCCATTCCCATCAGCGGCCAGAGAATCCGGACCATAAAGGCGATCCCGGCCATCAGCAGGACACTGGCCGGAATGCCATAAAGAAAAAATTCCGCCGTACTGAACTGTTTTGATTCATAGGCGATCGCGTTGGGTGCTGCTCCGACCAGCAGTAGAAAGGGCATTCCCGCCGCGGCCAACGATGCGAAAAGGATCACTTCCGGAGCCACGTTCAGGTAAGGTGCCAGTACCAGAGCCACCGGCAGGGAAATGGCGATCGCGGCAACGTTCATGATGAAATTGGTCATCATCATCACAAAAAAGGCAACGCTCAGGATGAACACGAAAGGGGTGCTTTCCTTGAACAGATCCAGCCACTGCACCGCCAGCCACTTGGCAGCGCCGGTTTCCCATAGACAGAAACCGATGCTCATTGCTCCGGCAAAAAGGAGAATGATGTTCCATGGAATCTCCTCGAGGTCTTCAATATCAAGAATGTTGAAAACGAAAAATAAAACCGTGGAGATGAGGATGATGCCTGATTTATTGATCACCGAAAGCGCGGGGATGAAGGACTGAAGTCCCATCACCAAAATGCAGCCGAAAATGATCAGTCCCGATAGAATCTCCTTACGGGTCATAGGACCAAGAGTTTCACACATTTCCCGGGCTTTTTGCTGAAGCCCGGGGATTTCCTCTTTTTCAGGCTTGAAAAAAAGCATGAAGAAGAGCCAAAGCAAAAACGTCATCAGCCAACCGAGGGGAAACATGTAATAACTCAGTTCAAAGAAACTGACTGCTTCTCCGGTAATGTCATGAAAAAACCCGACGGCAACAGCTCCACGTGCTGCACCAAGCAAAGTAACGATGCTTCCCGCTCCTGCAACATAGGCCATTCCGATGAAGAGTCCCTTGCCGAAACGGGTTTGCTTCTGTCCTTCCCCGTAATGCGCGTATATCGTCATCAGCAGGGGAAACAACGTTGCTGCCACGGCAGTATGAGCCATGATGTGCGTCAATGCCGAGGTGATGATAAAGCACCCGAGGTAAATCCTGCTGGTACGGTCTCCAACGACTGCTAGCATGCGGTAAGCAAGACGTTGGGTCAGCCCGGTCTTAGTAAATACCTGGCCGATGACAATGGATGCAAAGATGAACAGCACGGAAGGCCTCATGAAATCGCCAAAGGCCTCTTCTGCAGGACGGACTAGAAAAACTACCTGCAAAAGACCGATGGCAAGACTGGTGACTCCAATCGGCACCACTTCGAAGACCCACCAGATTCCGGCAAGCAGGAAAATCGCCAGCGCTGCTTTACCTTCATGGCTGAGAGGGAAACGGGTGCCCGCGGGATCAAGGGCATCTGGCATGGGAGGTGCGAGGTAGAGCAACACGAAAAGCAACAGCCCTAGGCCCAAAAAAATGCCCCTTTTCCAGTTTATTTCAGGGCTGACTTCGCTTAGTTCGAGTGAGCTATTCATTGCAAACCGGGAGACTCCATTCTATTTGTAATGCATATGGATCCCTGCTTATTATTCACCAGCCTTTCCGTTTGAGAATACTCTTGATCTCTGCCTGACGGATTCGTTCCTCATGCCCGGATTTGAGGCGGTAGGCACCTTCGATCTTTTCCACCAAATCCAGGGTGTCGGTAGGTTTGATCAAGAAATCATAAGCGCCGAGTTTCATGCCTTCGATTCCTGTCTGAATCGTTCCGTGCCCGGTCAGCATCAAAACCTGGAGCAGGGGGTTGATTTCCTTGATTTCCTTCAAGGTCTGGATTCCGTCCCGTCCCGGCATCAGAACATCCAGGATGACGACATCGATTCCATTTTCCTTGATCCGTAACAAGGCTTCATCTCCACTGAAGGCGGTTTGGACTTTCATGCCACGAACTTCGAGCCGTGCGGCCAGGGTTTCAACGAAATCTTTCTCGTCGTCCGCAAGCAGAACCTGAACGACTTCAGTCATCCGGTTTTTCCTTTTTTTCGGTGTCTTCCATCACCTTGCGTGCGGTTTCGTATTCACCTGCTTCAGCAAAGGTCGTGGCAACAGCGGTATCGATGGCGCTCCGGTATGCTTTTTTAATCGAATCGATGATCCGTTCCAGCCCCGACGGTTTTTGCAGATAATCAAAAGCTCCGAGTTTTCGCGCTTCCTCTTCATCCTTTTCCGAACCGTGTCCGGTCAGCATCACCACCTTCACCTGCGGATAGGCCTCTTTGACTTTTTTGAGCACTTCCATACCGTTCATTCCGGGCATTTTGAGGTCGAGGACCATCACATCCGGAATTTCTTCTTCAAGGCTTTCCACGGCCTTTTCCCCGTCCAGCACCACTTTCGAACCGATGTCCCTGAGTTGGATCCGTTCCGAGAGGGTTCTGACGAATTCCTCCTCGTCGTCGACGAGCAAAACCTTGATGTTTTCTTTTTTATCTTTTTCCACTTTCAGCTCCCTTTCGAAATTGCTTTGGGATTAGATGCTTGAAATATCTTCCGGAAAATCACCGTCAACTCTGGCAACATCATTTTTCCTTTCCGGGCCCTGCTACTTGGTGTCAAATGATCCTGTTATCCGTTTAAGAGGACTCAGCAACCGTATCTTGAACCGATTCTTTGTTAGGAAATTTCAAATAAAGCAGGATCGCGTTTTGGACCGGATCAAAATCGACTCTGCTCTTCATTTGCTGTAGGATTTTCATAAAAATGGGCCATTCTGATACGCCTTTGAGAGAGGTGCCCAAATTTGGTATTTCAGAAGATCCCGGTTTTACAGTGAAATAAGTGATCAACTGTTCATCCCTGCCTTCCAGCGAAAGTGTGAGATGCCCGCCTTCGTCCATCGTGTCTAGGCAGGCCCGGATGCCCAGGTAGTAGAGCATCTGCAGTTGTAAAGGATCGGTGTAGAGATGATGCCCGGCTTCATCCGTTTTGCTTCGAGGTTCAAGTTCAAGAACAACTTTTTTGATTTCTGCAAAGCGCAGGCACATGAAAACCATCAATTCCGCATGCATCCAGGCATCGGTTTTAATCCATTTCAAATCAGGGGCATGGGCAAAACGGTTGAGACGTTTCATCAATTCCACACCTCGGCTGACCTGATTTTGTATACCCTGTAGACTCCGGTTGAACTTTTCCAGGTGAGGCCAGTCTTTAGGCCCAGTGAACGCGAAGAGATCTTCAAGCAGCCCCGAACTTTCACGAATGATGGCCAGCACATTCTGCATCTCATGAGTACAACTGGCACATACCTGCCCAAAAAACATGTTTTCATTCCAGACAGGGGTTGTCTGGATATTTTCATTGAAAGAGGTGTCCTGCTCTGTATGAACAGGGTCTCCGTTATTTTCATTCCAACAGGCAGTATCCACGGTGGGATGAATACCCGGTACTGATTCATGATTCATGATTTTTTTTAAGGATGTTAAGCAGATCGTTGATGTCGACGGGTTTAATCAGAAAATCAACCGCTCCAAGCAGTTTCCCTTCCTGACAATCTTCTTCGGTTCCTCTTCCTGAAAGCAGTATGACACTGACATCAGAATTTCGGGCACCTATCTGTTTCAGCAACTCAAGTCCATTGATGCCCGGCATCAGCAGGTCCATGATGACGACGTTCGGCGGATCTTTTTCGATTCTTCGCAGGGCACTTTCCCCATCGGTGGCCATTGCGGCATGAATACCACGCAACACCAGTCTCTCCGAAAGAGTGGTGATGAATTCAATCTCATCATCAACCAGCAACACCTTGAGCCCTTTCATGGCAGGGTTTTGCTGGAAACAGTTTGCAGGGGCAGAAAAATACTGAATCTAGTCCCTTTCCTAAGTTCACTTTCCACTTGAATCCAGCCCCCCTGTTTCTGAATGATGCCGTAAGTGATACTCAGTCCTAGGCCGGTACCGTATCCCATGCGTGTCGTAAAAAAAGGTTCAAAGATTTGTTCGAGATTTTCCTTGGAAATTCCTTCCCCGTTGTCTTCGATGTTGACCACGAAAACCCCTGCACCCGCCTCAGGTTGTTTCAACTCACCCGTTCTGACTGCTTCAAGTCGGGTACTGACAAGGATCTTCCCCTTGACAGGAATTGCTTCCACTGCATTGTTGAAAATATTGAATAATGCCTGCTGAAGCAGTCCCCGGTCCGCATGGAGCAGAGGCAGGTCATCTGCCAGATCAAAATCGACCTTTGCCTGACGTTCCAGAAAGGCATGATTCAGCACCCTCAGTACTTCCCGAATCAACTCATTGAGATCCATTGCCTCCTTACTGGGTTCCATCCGGCTGGAAAAATACAAAAGCCTGTGGGTTATGCTTCTGCAACGAACGACAGCATTAACGATCTCATCGGTAAGCCGGTAAATCTTACAGTCTGGACTCCTGGTGATGTCAGTAATACTTTCTGAAATCCCTTTAAGCTCTGTCCCGTCACTGGAACACTCAATGAGATCCCGGATCAGGCCAACCTTCTGGTTGATGATGGCAAGAGGATTATTAATCTCATGGGCCACACCTGCCGCAAGGCGGCCGATTGAAGAAAGTTTGTGGCTGTGTTCGAGTTCTCGGAAGGCAAGGTCTTTTTTTTCATCCGCATGCTGGATCCTTTGGATCATGGCACCAGCCAACCGGTTTGAGAGAAAGTAAATCAAACCCCCGGACACCAGCAGAATCAGTAGGAGTTCCTTACTGAAGAGTGACCATGCCGTCTTTTCCTCTAAAGGGGATCGAACCGTTAGCAGAACGTAGTCAAATTCACGGAACCGGGAATAACCTATCTGTACCTTCTCTCCATGAATATCAACGGTTTCAATCGGACCAGGCTTTTCGGATTTGTTTTCAAAATGAAAAGGAAGCTTATTTAAAATCGGCCCGAAACGAATTGAAGGGGTCTGAAGAATCCCACTACGATTGGTGAGTAGAACTTCCATTCCAGTATCCAGTCCGGGAGGACTGGCCAGAGTTGCCATTACCTCAGGTAAAATCGCAGCCCTGACAAACCATGGTTGTCCTTTTGCAGAAATCGTCCTCACCGAGAGGATGAATAAAGGCTGTGCTGCATGACTGGCCCGAACACAACAGGTCTGCTCACGACTGATTTTCTGGAACCACTTGCTGTTTGAAAAATCCCTGTCTTCCAGTGAATAGGGCCCCGCATAGCCTCTCATCAGGCCTCTGTGATCTAAAACCCCAAGATCCTCGAAACCTTTGAACTCCTCTTTTAGAATCTGCAGTCTTTCTGCAAGAAAACCTGAGTCACTGAGTTGTTCGAATCCATAAAAAGCCGCAAGGGAGCGAAGTCCTGAGAGTCTTTCCTGCAGAAACAGTTCATAATCCTGCCTGATTCTTTCTGCCTCAACGCCGATGCCGGAATGTTCGGAATGCCTGACAGGGGACTCGTACTGAAAATAAAAGAGCAATTCGACGAATAGCAGGGGGATCATCGCGGAACAAAACATCAGCAGCGTGATATTTCTCTGCAGCCTTAGGTACTTCTTCCTGTCGGAAAATACTGCGGGGTCCGCAGAACTGAATCCATTCAGTCTGTCAAGGAATTTAAGGGGTTTCCGGATACTTTCCTGCACCGTTATGCCTGTGGAATCCATGAGGATTTGGAGAAATCCATTAAGTGAGTTGCTATTCAATTACTCCTGAAAACCTCGCTTTTCGGATTAAAAAAGTTTCTTCCCATTCATCATCAATAGTAGGGTGAACCGCATTTAAGGACTGAGCCAAAAACGCTAAACATTAAAAGTTCTAGAGCCGGTAAACCATGGGCCTTTCCTCAGGACTGATTTCAATCCCGATCATATCTTTTGTTTTGAACCCCAGTTTTCTAAATTGGTTTACTACTGCATCATGATGTTCAGGCGTCCAGTGAATGAACCAAAGCGGATTGCGGACACTGTCTACACCATATGCGGCATGGGTGCATAGATTCAGGTGAAGTCGGTCCTTGGCCAGAATCGTATCGGCTTCCGAAAGGAAATAATCGATCTGGTACTGATTTTCCAGGAGGACCTGGGTCAACCGGGCTTGATAATCAGGCAGTTCATTGAGGCAGTGACTGGCTTTGTGGAAAAGTTCATCGGGAATACGTATTTTGAGACCCAACACCGCATAGTACTGGTATTTCAATGAAAACTGTTCGAGTTCCTGTTCATACTCTTCAATCACTTTCAGGATTTTCCCGAACTTCTCTTCAACCCTCTCCTGTTCCCTCAATAACTCCGAACTCATTGCCATTATTCGTTCGTAGATGGATGGATTATCCATCGCGTAGATCACCCGTTCCCGATAGTTGTTCCGTTTTCTTAAACGGCGGATTCCGTCAAGTCTCAGGGTTTGCTCAAAACGGTTTTGTTCAAGAAGGTCGATGAGAGAAATATCACGGGCCTGCACCACATGTATGACACCGCTGTAATCAAGGATGTATTCGATTTCACAGCGGAAGCCGAGATGCCTTTGGATCGTGTCTGAAAGTTCAAGTAAACGTTCATCCGGAGGCCTGCGGGTGATGTAGGATTCAACCGGGACCTTTTCCTTGGCAAATCCCGATATTCCAAATTCCCATTGATCTCCCAACTGTTTGGCCATCACCTGCAGTCCTTCGATGTACTGCATGACCATTATCCCCATCTGGTCGATATCGATTTGTGGAGCACCATTAAATTTCTGCTGGCGCAGAATGTTTAGGCGTTTAGCATGGCGGGCGAGTTTGGTGATCCGGTTTCGGGCATATTGAACACCCGTAATGTCACAGTTGGTCTCCAGTGAGTCAAAGGTTCCTCCTTTGAAACGATCTTCTTGTGGATGTGCACTTCTCACTATCACTTTGAAACTCGTACAGGAACGATTTAGAAATTCCTGAAGTTCCAAGAAGTCTCCTTCGTCAAAATCCTCTCCACTTATGAAATAAAAATCCGGGACATTGAATCCGTCATCTTTGAGAATCTTGAGCAGTCTTGGTTTTTCAGGAATTCTGTTCATCTTCTTGATCAAAAGGCTGTTGATTTATTTTGTAAAAAAATATTGAAGATCACTGCAGAAACCCGATTTTGTTTTCTTATGTCTTTGAACCATTTTCCTGATTGAAAAAACAAGTCCCCCTTTTCTAAATATCATCCCCAAACTGTCAGGAAAATGGGTAAAATTACGTGGTGGGCTCCATCTAAACTACTCAAATAACTTCAAGCGTTCTGATTTCTTGAACATCAAGTCCCAAAGGCTAAACCTTCAGAAGATAAACTGTGCA
>Ga0066853_10001021_pt1 | contig 10852 bp, 7 predicted proteins | sample ETNtaG_28_FD_67284 | JGI IMG/M metagenome (GOLD analysis project Ga0066853, IMG submission 67284) | Marine microbial and viral communities from oxygen minimum zone, Eastern Pacific Ocean - ETNP201406SV61 | ecosystem: Environmental > Aquatic > Marine > Oceanic | place: Pacific Ocean: Eastern...
ACAAAAGATAAACGATAGATTAAGGGGTAATACCAACTTTGTTAACGCAAATGGTAAAACTCTTGGGTCTGAACTTATATCTAATAATACTTGGAATAATACTACTGGATGGTTTAAATACCCACCAGCAGCACCAATTTCAGTTACTGCTGTAAACAATACTTTAAAAACACTTACAGGTGGATTTAACACAAAAGCAAATGCTTGTACGACTATAAGTGTTCAACAAGACAAATCTTACTTTTGTGAATATTCATATAATTCATCTTATCAAACAAGTGTAAATATTGGGACTAGCGAATTAGGTTCAGAGATATATGAAGGTGAATTAAAGTCAGTAGGCACAGGAACTGTTACTTTTACTTTTACAGCTACATCGACTGCAACGTATTATTTTAATTTTACAAATCATAGCACAGCACAAGATTCATTTGGAATACTTACAGCAATATCTGTAAAAGAGATAACAAGTGCGAAAGTATTTCCTGTAATTATACCACAAGGAATCGGCTACCCTGTAACGACTTACGAGATAGCCAATGTAGATAATTTTATAACAAAGAGTAGTTCTTTAGAGTCGTGTGATGTGTCTTTACGCATCGCTTGTTTCGCAGATGACTACAATACAACATACAACCAATCTAAGGCAATAGTAGAGGCTTTAGATTATTATTCGGTAACATATACCGAAGGTGGTGTTTCTTATATAGCAAAGTTTAGGTTTGTAAGCCTAGATGATGATTACTATAAGTTACCCGAAAAATTCTACAAAAACTTAATTTTCAATTGTTTAATAACTAAAAACTAAAATAAAATGGCAATTTTAAACGCAACAGATGTTGTTATTTCTATACACGACACAGCAGGTACAGCACACGGTTCGGTAGTAGACAAACTTTTATTTGCTACTTCGGCTTCTTTATCAGTTTCGAGAGATTTAAGAGATTCTACCACAAAATCAAGTGATGGATGGTCTGAATCATTAGCAGGTCTTAAGTCTTGGGAAATGTCGGGAGATGGATTCGTGGAATTTACGAATACAGATTCAAACACTAAGAACATAAAAGAGTTGTTCGCTCAAATGGTAGCATCAGACGCTGCAGTAGAAGTAAAGTTCTCGGATGGTACTACTTACTATGTTGGTAGTGCTTTTATAACTTCTTTAAGTGTAGATGCAGGTGTAGAAGAAAACGCAACTTACTCAATTTCACTTACAGGAAACGGAGCATTAACTCAAGGATAGTATTAACTTTTAAATCCATTATATTATGGCAATTCAAAACGCATCGGATTTATTAGTCTACAAAATAACTACCCCTGCTCAAGCTCAGGTTACTAGGATTAAGGTTAAAAGCTCTACTCCGCTTAATGATTTTACATCGGGTGATTATCTTATCCTAAACAATATAACGGATGACGATGGTGATATTACTGATGGTAATACAGAAGGAATAACAGGAGCTAATACGGGAACTAATGTGTTATCTGTAATAGCTGCGAAACTAGCAACTTTCGACTATACAGCCACTGCTGTAGGTACAGATGGAGTTTGGAAATATAGAGACTTCACCAATGGAGCAAACGGACCAGTACCAACCCTAGAGGTAGTCGATGGTACAGCTGAATTTAAAGTAGGTGCAGTCGTAATAGACGTACTTACATCGGGGCAGTCTGAGGTATATCAGCCAATCGCTTATAGTACATCCGCATCTCTTAGTATGAGTACTGATTTACGGGATATTACTACTAAAGACTCTCCCGGATGGCAAGAGAACGCAAAAGGTTTAAGCTCTTTTGAGATGTCTACAGACGCTTTATGGGATGTAAACAACGCAGTAGGAGTCGAATCGGCTATAAACGATTTAGACGAGGGTGCTGCGGTAGATGTTAAGTTTTCTGATAGAGTAAGGAACTTAGTTGACAATGAGGCTGTGTCTGGTGAAGGGTGGTATGTTTCAACTAATTTAGACCAAACAAAACACCTAGAAGACCCGTTTGGGCAATATACAGCAACTAAATACAAGGTAAACACTAATTCTGGCTCAATAAATGTTTATCAAGTAACGCCTATAGTATTAGTTGAGGGTAAAATACCAACTTATTCTATATATATAAAAGGCTCAGGCTCTTGTACTGCCGCTTGGATTGGTGTGTACCAATTGTCAGGTAGTACTACCCAAGCAACCAACCCTGTAGCTATGAAACTCTCAGGAGCAGGAAGCGTAGGGGTACAATCGGGCAACCTTTTCCCAATAACGGGGTTAAGCACTTCGGAGTGGACTAGGGTACAAGTATCTCAAACTCTACCTATATCAGGTGCAGACCTCAAAAGAATACAACTTAATATTTATCCGGGTGGAACTGTTGGAACGCAGACAACAGCAGACGAAATAATAATAGCCTCTTGTCAACTCGAAATAGGCACAACCGCAACGGATTATCAAAATCCGACTGAGGTAAATTGCTATCAAGGAAAAGCACTTGTAAATAGTGTTTCTGTAGATGCGGGAACTGAAGAGAACGCAACTTATTCTGCATCGTTTACGGGTACTTCAGAGCTGTTTGTAAATGGGTTAGGTCCTGAACTGTTATCTAACACTTATCTTGATGGGGTAGAATCGGGAACAACTACAAGAGTTATAGATGGTTGGACAATAGCGAGAGCTGCAGCTAACTGCTTATCCAACTTTGAAAATCCCGGAGGGCATTTGGAGTGGAGCAATACAGCAGAAACAGACTTAAAAACATCGGGAATTACATTAGTTGCAGACAAAGAATATGAATTAACCTACACGGTGAGTGCTTTATCGAATGCAAATACAAGACTTAAGATTACTTTAAGTTCCCCCGATTACGAACTCCCTCTTACAGTAGCAACGCACACAGTTAGGCTTAAAATGGGCGGACCATTAGTGACCTCTCTTCGGCTGCAGTCAGTTGGAGCATCAGGTTCTGTAACATTTAGCCACATATCCCTAAAAGAAGTATTCTCTTAAACACTAATAATTTTAAAAAAAAAAGGAAAAAGAAATGAAAAAAGTAGAATTAGGTGGTCAAGAAAGACCGATTAGATTTAGCTACCTAGCTTTAAAAGACATTTGTAATAAGTGTAACTTAAAGTTAAGCGAAATGAATCAGTTAGGAACAGAGATAGACCACGTAGGTATTATCGCATATTTTGGGCTAAAGTATGGTGCTAAGAAAATTGGTGACCCTTTTAAGTACAAGGTAAGCGATATAGAAGAATGGCTTGACAACGAGGAGTTTTCTAAGATTAACGAGATATTCGAGGCTTTCCAACTAGACCAACCTCAGAGCGAGGGAAAGTAATTGAGGGGGAGGAAGTTGATGAAGAATCGGGTGAAATTAATTGGGATAAACTTGAACAGATAGGATTAGGTAGAATGGGGTTGAGTTGTGATGAACTTTATGACTTAACCCCACGAACCTTTAACAACCAAATCCTCGGCTTTAACCAATATCAAGAACGCTTAACTCAAGATAGGTGGGAGCAAACTAGGATGATAATACACTCTTGTCTAGCCCCACACTCAAAAAAGGCACTAAAGCCTACTGAGATTCTTCCCTTCCCTTGGGATGATAAAAACAAGGCTAAGAGGGATTCTAAAAAGGAACAACCCTCAAAAGAACACATACAGTCCGTGCTTAAAAGATACGATAATAATTAGATAAATAAAGTAAGATAATGGGTGGATTAAAGACTATTTCGATAATTGTTGCTGCCAACATTAAAGGCTTAGAGTCAGGTCTTGGCAAAGCAAATAAATCACTATCTAAGTTCGCATCAGGGGCAGCAAGGATGGGTTCTTTGATGTCTTTTGGTGTCACAGCCCCATTAACAGCTTTAGGTAAATCAGCATTCGATACATTCGCTAAGTTTGAGGATGGTATTGCTAGGGTTCAGGCTGTAACAGGTGCTACAGGAAGGGAGATTAAGATGCTTGAAAAAGAGGCTAAACGATTGGGAACTACAACCCGATATACAGCCCTCCAATTTGCAGATTTACAATTAGTCTTAGGTCGTAAAGGGTTTAATCCTGCCCAAATAATAAATATGACTTCTGCTGTTGCAGATTTAGCTTTAGCTACAGGTGAAGATTTATCACTTGCAGCAGAAACAGTGTCTACTTCAATTAATGCTTTTGGCTTAGAATCTACTGAGGCAGCAAGAGTAGCTAATACACTTGCATCGGCAGCAGCCAATTCATCCATACAACTTAGTACATTCGCAACTGCATTCGGTCACGCAGGGGCATCAGCACACGCTGTAGGAGTAGATTTAGAGGAACTATCAGCAATGATGGGTGTCTTAATGGATAACGGTATTAAGGCTTCTAAAGCAGGTACAGGACTTCGTAAGATATTTATGAAGTTAAATAAAGATGGTACAGACTTTACTAAGGTATTAGATTTAGCTACTCAGGGCGAATTGGGTCTTGAAAAAGCTATGAAGTTAGCAGGTGTAACTTCTGCTAACCAATTACTTATACTTGCTAAAAACAAAGATAAAGTAGCTGAGTTAACAGAGGAATACAGGACTAATACAGGGGCTTTAGCTAAGATGACCGACTTAATGGATAAGACCACTAAGCAAAAAGTAGCTATAATGAATAGTGCCATCGAATCTATGAAGATTGAGATTGGTGCTATGTTAGCAGAGGCTTTAATGCCAATGATTATAAAAATAACTGAGTTGGCAGGTGCTTTCCAAGACTTAGACCCCCGTACCAAAGAAATGATATTGGAAATAGCAGGTATCGCTGCTGTTGTTGGTCCACTTTTGCTTACTTTAGCGTTATTCGCCACAGCTATAGGTGCTGTCGGAACAGGGTTTACTGTTTTAGCAGGACTAATACCATTTTCTATAGCAGGAATGAGTGCTTTCGGTATTTTATTAGGGGAAATGGTTGTTGCAGGATGGGCTGCAGGAGGGGCTTTAGGGGCTGTGTCAGCAGCTTTAAAGGTTTTAACCGTAGCTATTGCATCAAATCCATTAGGTGCTATTGCTATAGCTTTAGTTGCTATTGGTACTGCTGTATATGCTTTTAGTAAAGATACCGATGCGGCTACAGAGAGTTTAGAAGATTTCGACCCACCTGCTAAAACAGCAGCAGAAAGGTTAAAAGAAATAAATAAACAATTAAAGAATTTCGGTAAAAGTAGCATTGACTTAACTAAGGAAGAATTAGAATCAACGATAGGTAGTCTAACAACCGAACTTGAAGGATTAGAAAAAGAATTATCTACAATAATAAGAAATGATGATTTTAACACATTAGTAGGTGGTGTAAAAGAAACAGGTCTAGCTCATAGTGACTTTGCTATTGAAATAGCTAAAGTTGAGTCTAAGATAAAGAAACTCCAACCTACATTAAGTGGTTACGAATCTGCTTTGGCTAAGATTAACACACCTTTAGAAGATACTACCGAAAACTTAAAAAACGGTAAGACTGAGGCTCAGTTATATATGGATATGCTGCAAGGTCTTTCTGATACACCTGTAGAGCCTGTAGGAGAATTAAAAGGTGGTAGAATGGAAATGCCTACAGCCGACCCTAAAATATTGAGTGGGTTTAGTTTAGGGCTAGACAACCTATCTTGGAAAATAACATCTTTAGCCGAAGAATACGGTGCAGCTTTCTCAATGATGGGAGATATTTCATCTCAGTTTATGGCTAACAGACAGATAGAGAATGAGAATTGGTACGCAAACGAAAAGAAATTAATTGATAATTCCCTAAAATCTGAGGAAGAAAAGGAAGAAGATATACTAGCCCTTAACAATAAAATGGCTGAGAAAACAGCAACTTTAAAAAAGAAACAAGCTAAAGCAGATAAGAGGGCAGCGATGTTTAACGCAGCAATCAACACAGCAGTAGCAGTAACTCAGGTAGTAGCAAATCCAATCTTAGCAGCTATTGTTGCAGCTTTAGGGGCTGTTCAAATAGCAGCCATAGCATCACAACCAATACCTGCCTTTGCCGATGGTGGTGAGCCACCTTTGGGTCAGGTAAGTTTAGTTGGTGAGCGAGGACCTGAATTGTTTGTACCTAAGTCACGAGGCACAATCATACCTAATCACGCTTTAGGTGGATTCGGTGGTGGTCAAAACGTAAGCGTACAAGTTTATGGTACGTTGGATGCAGAGGGCATTCAAATAGCAACCGTACAAGGTAATGAGATAGCAAAACAAAAGGGCAATCCTGTATTACAACAGGCTTAAAAATAAAGGAAAATGGGGTTAAGATTTCGTTCAGAGTTTAAAACATTACAAGACACCTACTATAAAGTAGAAGTACACGATGCCGAAACAGAAACTTATGGTAGCGATTTGTTCGTCAACCCTAATTTTAATGGTGTGGCTAACGGTACTCAGGCTGTTAATCCCCTTGCTATAGGTGATTTACACGAGGGTGGTGTAGTCTTTCACATTGATAATGCAAATAATAAGGTTTACATTTGCGCTCTGAGAGATACACAAATCCTAGCTCCATCCACGACAGAATTTGAGTGGGGTTGTAGTGGTACAAATGTAAGTGCCGATGGTACAGCAATAGGTACAGGTCAAGCTAATACAACAGCTATTTTAGCAGGGTGCGCCTCAACACCTACAGCAGCAACATCAACACAATGGACTGATAACGGTTATTCAGATTGGTTTTTACCTTCAATAGATGAATTAGAAGAAGTTTATTCTAATTTAACAGCTTTAGAGGCAGCATCAGGTTTTGATGATATGTTGCACGTTGGTTATTGGTCATCTACTCAGGGTGAATTTGACCCTGAGACATCGGCTTATAATATAGACTTTCTTGATGGTACAAAATCAACAGATGGGAAAAGTGGTACACTTAAAGTAAGAGCAATTAGAGTAACAGAAAAACCATTTGGACCGTTTGCAACCTATGGAACACCTACTACTGCTACAATAGGAGTAAGCACCCAAAGCCAATCAGCAAATCAATATACTTACTTAACTCTAGTAACAAATTCATCTAATGAAGGTGTTAGGTTTGATTTTAACGCAACAGCCACTAAAACTTATGAGTTAGAACTTAGTGCGTTTAGTGATGCAGGAAGTATATATGTTCAAGGGGTTACAAGTGCTACTGCTTATGCTAGTCAGAACAATTTAGAGGGTGAAAACAGAATATCTATAGAAGCCACATCAACAGAGGTAATAAGTGTATATTTTAGAGCGAACAATAATTCCGTAAGTGGTGGTACAACCTACTATAAAAATATTAGGGTTAGAGAGGTTTTAACTCCTGTTATTGATTTTACGCTAAGAGGAAACGATGGGTTCAAACTATCTTATACAGGGGGTGAAACGACTTACGATTTAATCAAACCATCCACTGTAAATTTCACTATGAATGTGGACAATGAATCAACAGCAAGTTTAGCTTCTGATATTGCTAGTAGTGAGCCTGAAAGATTTGGTGTTAGGATTTACAGGGCTGATTTTTATAATCTTTCTATACCTGATAAAACCGCAATGTATGAACTTATGTGGTTTGGTTATATTAATAAAAGAGTTATGTCTATACAAGACTTACCCTTTCCTTATGACTTAAATATAGCTGCTGTAGATGGTATATTAGATTTAAAGAAAAAAGACTACAAGGATGATGATGGTCATAACTTCTTTGGCAAAAAGTCAATATTAGGTATTTTAAGTCAGATAGTTACAAAACTAGATGTACAAGATGTTTGTAATCCTGAATACGACCAAGCCATACTTACAAGAGTAAATTGGTTTGAAGATAGTATGACAAGTGAATTTATAGACCCTTGTAATGAGGCTTGGCTTTTTGTTGACCAATTTACCACCCTAAATAAAGATAACAAGGTACAGTTTTCATCATACTACGATGTATTGAATGCTATTTGTAGGTTATTCCAATGTAGGTTCTTACTGACTGATGGAAGATTGTCTTTTGTACAATTCAATAGCCTTAGTGAAAATAGCATCAAAACTTTCCTTTACACCACATTAGGTAGTTCGTCAGGTTCTTTTCCTGCACCAACGGGTTCAGGTGGTGGATTTACAACTATTATTAACGGTGTTTGGGGTGAAGTACCGCTGTATTCTGTAAATTTAGATAGTACTAATGCTAAGATGGGATTCTTTAGTAGAACTAAAACTTTTGGAAAAAAAATAACTAACGTAAAGATACCTTTTAACGCTGCAACAGATTTTGGAAACGTATTACCTTCAAATAATATTTTCCCTGATTGGGGGTCTGTAGGTGGCGGTTTTGGCGGTCCGGGGGTTGTACATATAGGGCAAGACTTGTTAGGTGGATGGGAAGATGGTGATAATATTAGCTTTGAATTTACAATTAAATTTAACCTCTTATCATTAGCACAATACGGTATTACAAAAGACACACCCGACCCGTACAATGATATGAATGCAAAGTTATACTTACCTATATGGTTAAAAGCAGAAGCTGTTGATGGTGAAACTGATAAATTTTGGCAGCCACAAGACGATTCGGGTAATGCTATTGCTTTAAGCCCATCAAACCCAACATCAATAGAAGGTGATTGGGTAGAGGATGGGGCAGAGGAAGTTGATTCTGCAGTTATAATTAAATCAGACTCTATATTTATAAGTAATGCAGCAGGTGCAGGGACAAATGTTCAGGACACTATAGAGGTTACTTTTACAACAACACTAGCAAACGACCACGACTTTGAAGGGTTGTACTTGTATTGTGATGGGATAAGCCCTTGGAGACCTTGCGTTAGTGGTTCGTGTAGTGGTTCAAGTGGCGGTGTAAATGCCTTTTGGGGATTAGAAACACAGATTGGGGCAAGTGTAGGAGATGTCTATCAAACAGAGGATTGGGAAGGTTATCACACTTCCATTACTTGTAATGAGATAAGTTTAAAAGTATTTTCAAACGGCGAACCCTACCTTAATACTACAACACAAAGTTATGTTGGTACGTTTGTTGATGACAATCAAAATAACCCACAAGCATTAGAAATAAATGATATTATGTGGGGTGACAGTGCAGATGGTGACCCTGTTCTACCAATCAAGTCTATTAACATAGGTACAGCAGTAGATGACACTACTCAATCAAGCAGTTGGCAAAAGGATTTTACAGGCACAAGTGGTACAGTACACAGGTTTATTTCAGATGAAATATTAAATAATAATTATTTATCAGCAGAAGTTCTACAGGCTAAAATATTATACCCAACAAATTATCTAGCTCAAGCGTACAGAGTAAGACCTGACAGGGGATTTCAACGGTATTCTACAGATACCGATGGTGTCAGTAGATTTGAAGAATACGCTTTTCTATCTTTAGCTTTTAACCCAAATAAAGGTGAGTGGGCTTTTAAGGGTAGAATGATTGGTCTTACACCTCCGACTGTAGTTTCAAGCGTAGTAACAGACCAGTCAGGTACTATAACATCTTCAGTATCACCAACAATAACAGGTGCTATGACTCAGGCTGCTAATAACCAATTAGTAGTAACCACAGCAGCAATTTCACCATCAGCAGGTCCTATAACATCTATATCTTGTACACCGTTACCTTATAATTTAGTTAGTGGTACGGTGATTCAAATGCAATCATCTGATTTATCAGCTAGTTGGTTTACAGTAACTCTAAACGGTGACCACGCAGAGAACGCAACAACGCTAACTATTATATCTTTTACACCTACACACCCTTTTAATATTGATACACCTTTAATGGTAACATCAGGCTCTTTAATGGTAGCAGCAGGAGCAGCAGCAGGGAACGACCAAGAAGTGCAATACAATGATAATGGCGAACTTAAAGGTTCAGCATACTTTAAATTTGATGATTCTGCTCAAAAATTATATTGTACTGAATTTTATGGGAAACATACAGGTTACGCAGACACCCAATTGGTTTCCGTTTCAGACCAACAAATAGCGACCACAGCCTTTGTACACGATGTTATAGCTGATGAATTACCTGCAGGTAATTCCGAGGAAGTTCAATTCAACTATATGGGTGCGTTGACTACGGATTCAACTTTCAAATACGACCCTGTAGATAATGTCCTTAAGGCAGGTACTTTAATAGCCTCAAATATTGGGGGTGGGGTTTTTGAGGATATGATGGGGTACTACGCTAAGTATCTAACACCACAAGACTTTCTAGGTTCTACAAATGGGGTTTATCAGGGTAGATTACCTGATGCAGGTCAATATGTAAACTTTCAAAACATAAACTACGAATATATGGCTACATTCCAAATACCCGAAGGATTCAAAATGACGGGAATTAAAATACACGGGTCGAATAATATTACTTTTACTGTGGAAGTGTCTAGCTATTCTTCAGCAAATGGGGGGAGTTATGGAACAGGCTATGTAAATACACAATTAAATTTATTAAGCCAGATTTCCCACGTACAAGGTAATTACGTTACCATAGTTTTAAACCCTACACACTCCACGGATAAGATTTACGGAGCAAAAATAAACTTAAGACCACTATAAAATAATGTAATTACAATGGATAAGAACTCAACAGAAGTAGCTGTAGCACAGATAGCAGCAATCTCAATAAGTATGTCAGATGTTGAAGGGTGGTTGCAAATGGCGTCACTAATACTAGCTGTATCATTTGGTATTTACAAGTGGTACAAAGAGATACAAAAAATAAAAAATAGTAAAGGGATGGAAAAGTAGGTTTTAGCTACCTTTTCCCCTATTTTTTCATTACCTTTACTACATTATTAACAACTAAAATTTATATTATGGGTCAAGTTATAGACTTCTTATTAGCTAATGGTGCTGAATTGCTTATTGCAATTTTAGCTGTAGTTA
>Ga0066853_10001029_pt1 | contig 10809 bp, 10 predicted proteins | sample ETNtaG_28_FD_67284 | JGI IMG/M metagenome (GOLD analysis project Ga0066853, IMG submission 67284) | Marine microbial and viral communities from oxygen minimum zone, Eastern Pacific Ocean - ETNP201406SV61 | ecosystem: Environmental > Aquatic > Marine > Oceanic | place: Pacific Ocean: Eastern...
GCTTTCAGGAAGAGGCGTTTTCGCTCAATTTGCTCTGATGCCTCGGCACCACGAACCAAAGATTCGATTAGCGGTTGTGGATTCCAGTTGCGTTCCCGGATGGAAGGATAGATCGATTCTGCCAGCCGGACCAGAGCAGTCAGTTCGGAGAGGTTTTCCGCTCCTTCCATGGAAGCTCCAAGCTTGTCCAGAACATCAACCCGTTCCATCACCAAACCCCTTCCGAGGGCATCAGGAAGAATCTCTAAGATGATCTCACGTTTTACTCGATCTTCCGGAGTATTTCCAAAACCTGAAGTGAAGAGTTCTTCCGGGCGGGGCTTTCCAATCAGGAGACCCGATTTTTGACGGCTGATCTGCTGCAGCAAAAAAGCCTCAAGATGAGTTTCCAAAAACCCTGCTTCTCTCAGCCAGGCCCGGTTGTATGCAGATTTTGAAGGTACAGGGTCCTTTGTAGCTGGAACACCATAAAGGGTCACCCGTTCCTGGGATGCTTTGAGAAGTTGCCTGATGTTTGAAGGGATGTCTTCATTTTCTGCCCATCGTGCCATCGTTTCCTGGAAGGACTCTTCCATTTCAGGAAGCATCGAAAAGTTTTGAACCTTCGCGGCCCAGCGCACGATCCGACTCTTATTAAGGAGAGAGACTTCCGAATCCTCCAGCCAGTCTTCGAGGGCTTTCCAGGCCATCTGTTTCAATTCATCTAATTCTTCGTTCCACTCCTGTTTCTCATCGATGGGCACACGTTTGGATTCAGGACCATAAGCTCCTGACTCGACCGCATCAGGATCAGCATTGGCGGGAAGAACACGTTTTTGTTCACGCCCTTCTTGCCATTCTTCAAGATTTTTCCGGACGTCTTCGTCACAGATGTTGAAGGGACAGGTTTCCAGTAATGGTTCAACGCTCAGGATTCGCTCCAGGGCACCAACGGTGTGATATTGTAATTCTTCATTCTGACTCATGAAGGAATCCAACAGCACTTCAAGAGCATCTTCACGATGACTGCTACGAATTCCAAAATTCATCCACTGTCCATCGTGCTTCTCTTTAAAGCCCAAATGACCGATGACAAGATCTGCCAGACTGTCAACCGTGCTCATCTGCAGGTACAACGGCCAATCTTCCTCATCCTCCAGCAACGTTTCCAACCGACTCAGGGAACGGTCTCGGACATCTCCGTCATCACTCGCAAAGGCCAGAAAAACAAGGGCAGAAACTGCCAGTTCCCGCCTTACAGCATCTCCCGGGCGAGCATCCATGTGTTTGGAAATATAACGGACCTCTTTAAGAGCGCTGAACTGCTGCTGGGTTGAACCTTCATATCCCTCGATCTTGAGTTCTTCCATCGAACTTTTCAGTTCAAGCAGGTTTTCACTGCTTTCGAAGGTGAGATAAGTCAGTCGGCCCTGGGTTGTACACCCACCGATGATCAAGATGAGCAGGATGCTCAAGATTTGGAAAAGGTCGATCTTTCTCATGTTGCTATGTCAGGCCTTTCAGAAAAGCAGCCCAAGCTGGAAGCTCCAGCGTTTGTCTTCCTGTTCCCCTGCGTATCCCCCAACTTCCTTTGAATATTTAGCAAGGTCCAGTTTGAATCCGAAAAGGTTCAAAGAAAATCCCTGGGAATTGTAGGGCCCATCTCTTCCAAGACGGAAAGAGAACAGATGATGGCCATTGAAAAGACGGTTCCATCCAACTTCAAGTCCAAGCTTAAAATTCCGTTCCGTGAGAGTGTTTCCATCGGACACCAGTTTATGTCCGTCTAACAGGTCATGATAATCCGCCGCCAGGATGATATCGAAGCCCTGGAGTTCCGATTCGGTAGCAATACCGGTATTGATCGCCATTGGAACCTTGCCCACTTTTCCAAAATCCAAACCTCCAATATTTTGCACACTCAGGGCAATTTTAGGAGAAAGGTTGTGGATGCCATCCAAGTGATAAATCATACCAAAGTCTGGGGCAAAAGCCGCTTTGGATCCACCTATTTTGTTTGCCTCTTCCATGGCTTTATCACTATTCCCATTGGAAGCCTCAATGATGGCTTTATCCGTAATATGTATATCCCCAACGACTCCTGCTCTTTGAACTATTTTTCCTCCAAATCCAACATCGAGTTGATAATCAAGGAAACTGAATGCCATGCCCGAAACTACACCAGCTTGTCCATAAATGTTACCTGTAAAATAAGGGAATACAGGATTGTGAACCCCAAGATTGATGTATTGACCTGAAAAAAGCGACCATCCAAACCTGGAATTGACATGGCTTAGAAAACCCTGATTGAGTTCAACATAAATCTGTTTTCCAGTGATGGCTCCTAAACCTCCTTCATCCGTATTCAGATTGTCCGAATTGATACTACCATGGAGTGGGGCTGGGGCTTCAACATTGGTCGTCATGTTGAAATTGAAAAGTTGATACGCATTGTATTGAACAGACCTCAGACCTGCTGGGTTGTAATACAGGACCATCTCATCATTGGCCACGGCGGTGAAGGCATTGCCCATTCCCCTTGCACGGATGCTTTCACGGAGGAATGCCGGTTCTCCTGCATGGACTAAAGGGGTCACGGTTCCCAAAAGAATCAGGAGTGAGAGAACTCGGGAAATGAGGTGGTTTTTGAGCATCAGGATTTTCAGGATCTTCCGCGGTTTTCGAAAAGTTGTTTTGAAAAATCCATCATACGTTGATGAGTCTGCTCATGAGGTTCTTCTGGATGAAGGTCCTGAAAGATGGTGAATCCAAGCATGTTCCAGGCAACGAGTCCCTCTTCCAAATCCAGTTCATTGTTATCGAGGATTTCCAGGAAGTCACGCACCGTCTGCTCGACACGAAGCTTCCTGGTAATATCCGTTAATGGTTGAGAATCTTCACTCATCCAGAATTGAGATTCAAGATTAATTCATGCTCCAGAGAATTTCAGGCAGCAACGGAAGGCAGACCCGCAAGAGCCATGGCGAGTTCCTGCTCATCGTAGTTCCGATCCTCCAGGTTCCCTGAAAAATAATCCGTGTAGGCCTGCATGTCAAAGTGACCATGGCCGCAGAGGTTGAAGAGGATGGTTTCGCTTTTTCCTTCACGTTTGCAGCGTAAAGCCTCTTCGATCGCCCCTTTGACCGCATGGTTGGCTTCAGGCGCCGGCAGGATGCCTTCACTGCGTCCAAAAGTCACTCCGGATTCGAAGCAGGTGTTTTGGTGATAGGCCGTTGCTTCCAATAGATCCAGTTCCTGGAGATGGCTGATCATGGGTGCCATGCCATGATAACGAAGCCCCCCCGCATGAAAACCAGGAGGAACAAAGGTAGAACCCAAGGTATGCATCTTGACCAAAGGAGTAAGATGGGCCGTGTCACCAAAATCGTAGGCATATTTTCCCCGAGTCAAAGTAGGACAAGCAGCCGGTTCAACAGCCACCACACGGATTTTAGAACCACCTCGAAGCATTTCACCGATGAATGGAAAAACGATCCCGGCGAAATTCGAGCCACCTCCTGTACAGCCGACCACCACATCCGGATAATCCCCCGCCATCTCCATCTGTTTGATCGCTTCCTGTCCGATAATGGTCTGATGCATCAACACATGATTGAGCACACTCCCCAGTGCATATTTGATGTCATCATTCTGGGCCGCAACCTCGACTGCTTCTGAAATGGCTATGCCAAGGCTTCCATTGGAATTTGGATTTTCTGCTAAGATCGCTTTTCCTGATTGGGTCGTGTCCGAAGGCGATGCGATACAACTGGCACCAAAGGATTCCATCATCGCTTTGCGGTAAGGCTTTTGGTTGAAACTCACACGGACCATGAAGACATCGATCGCTATGCCGAAGATCGACCCTGCAAAAGCCAGCGAAGAACCCCATTGTCCCGCCCCGGTTTCAGTGGCAATCCGTTTGACTCCGGCCTCCTTGTTGTAAAAGGCCTGGGGCACCGCGGTGTTCGGCTTGTGACTTCCGGTCGGGCTCACACCTTCGTATTTGTAGTAGATCTTTGCTGGAGTATCGAGAACCTGTTCCAGTCTCCTTGCCCGATAAAGGGGGCTTGGTCTCCACTGGCGATAGATTTCACGGACGGGTTCTGGAATCTCTATCTCACGTTCCGCACTGACTTCCTGGAGGATGAGGTCCATCGGAAACAGTGGTGCAAGGTCATCTGGTCCGATCGGTTGTCCTGTTCCAGGATGGAGAACCGGAGGTGGAGGTTGAGGCAGGTCAGCAACAATATTGTACCAGTTTTTTGGCATTTCCGATTCGGGCAGAAAATATTTAACGGTATCATTCATGAGGTTCTCCTTGAAAAAATTAGGGTTATTGTAAGTTTATCAAAACCCGACCTTGTCTGGGTTCCATTGAGGAGTGGTCGATTTCGACATCAAGCTGGTTTAATGTACATTCTTTAGCAAGTTTTTCCAGAATTTTGGTTTTCCATTCTCCTGCCAGAAGCTTCCAGGCTTTCCTGCGCAGGGACATCGGCGTGTTCTGAGAATCGATGCCAAGCAGGTATACCCCCCTGATGATAAAGGGAAACACCATGATGAGCAATTCAGGCCAAGCAACATACCCTCTGACGCAATCACTCCACCCGAGTTACAGGCTTTGATGAGGGTTGATAAGGTATTTCCTCTGACTGGCGGACGACCATGGTTTGAAAGGGATTATTCATGAATGCTAAATGGTTTGAGGTAGTTGTTTCTTAGGGCTGGTGAAATCCGTTTCTTCCAAAAACCGGACTCTGACCTCTATCGACTCCAGGTCTTCTTCAGTACAGGAAACCATGTCAAGATCATCGTTGCCCATGATAAAGATGAGCATTGGGCCCCAGCAGGGTTTTCCATCGAATTCCCATTCGGTCTGCCGTTCCTGCCAAGCTCCTTCTCCATCGACAAAACCCAGATAGTTGTCTCCGAGATTCAACAAATCGGTAGAATCACAACGAATCAATTCACAAAGGGCTTCAAGATCTATGTCCTCATCGATCAAATCGATCAAATGCTCATCCGGGTCGATGAAAATCCAACTGCCGTACTGAACAAATCCTTCCATTCCCTGCTCCAGGATTGATCTACGAGAGAATTAATAGGTACTACAAAGAACGCCCAACAGGTGACTTTCCTGACGGCTCGTGTTAGGTTTTAGACAAACCATGTCCAACTCATCTTCGCTTCAGCACGTTCTCATTTATACCGACGGCGCCTGCTCTCCAAATCCCGGCATGGGAGGTTGGGGTGCGGTGCTTATTTCTAAAAAACATCAGCAACGCAAGGAAATTTCAGGTTCAGAAGCATCAACGACCAACAACCGTATGGAACTGACGGCTGCGGTTGAAGCCCTTTCCTCACTCAAACAGCCTTGCCGGGTTGAGCTGTATACCGACTCAAGCTACCTCCGCAATGCCTTCGAACAAAAATGGCTGCAGAACTGGCAACGTAAAAACTGGCGAACCAGCGGAGGAAAACCAGTACTCAACCGTGATCTCTGGGAAAAATTACTGAAAGTCTCCCAGCTTCATGAAGTTGCATGGCACTGGGTGAAGGCCCATGCAGGAAATTCTGAGAACGAACGTGCCGATGCTCTTGCAGTCAACGCCCGGATAGAACTGGCCGCCGATTCCTGAAACCTCCTTCAGAGGTTGTTCCGGATCGACTTCAGCATCTCCTCGATTTGAGCCTGATTCAACTGCCCATCAACGCTGAAGACCACCTTCCCCTGCCGGTCGAAGATCAGCACATCATTGCTGTGATCCGCAAGATTCCAACTTTGAACGAGGATTTTGTCCATGTCCTTGACGTAGACTGTATTCGGGTAGTCCTGCTGTTTGCTTTCCAGTTTCATCTGGATCGCGAAGTTGGGCAGCCATGTGGCGGCCATGTTGATGACGGCAACCGAACCGAATTTCTCTTTGTCAAAATCCTCGGCCTTGATCGCTTCACTGGCAGCATTGTTGAGATCCGCCTCGTCCGGATCAGCATAAAATAGGGCAAACACCATCCCTTTGAGTTCGCTGCTGCTCCAGCTTTCACCATTGATCCTCCCCCCCTGGTCCCCGGAGAGTTCGATCAAAGGAGGCACTTGTCCCAATGGAAGTTCTGCAAACACACTAAATGGAAGACAGGACATGACAAAAAAAAGAATCCATAAACGCATATTGATCTCTTCAAAGAAGTGAATCGTGCAGCCCTACATTGATGAACCATGCTGGAAGTTAAACTCCGGGAGCAGGAATGTCTGGAATCCCAAGGCATGAAGGAAGCCGGATCGAACCGTCCGCACGCTGGCCGTTTTCGATGAGTGCAATCAGCGTCCGGGAGACGGCAACGGCCGTTCCGTTGAGCATATGCACGAAACGGTTGCTGCCGGTCTGCGGATCCTTGAACCGAATGTTGAGCCTCCTGGATTGATAATCGGTACAGTTCGAGGTCGAGGTGATTTCTCCCCATTTTCCGCGTCCGGGCATCCATGCCTCGAGATCGTATTTGCGATAGGCGGGTGATCCCAGATCTCCGGTACAGATATCGACCACTCTGAAAGGAACTTCAAGATCCTGGTAGATACGCTCCTCGATTTCACGCATCCGTTCATGCATCGCCTCCGATTCATCAGGATGGGTGAAGGCAAACATTTCGATTTTGGAAAATTGATGGACTCGGTACAAACCCCTTGATTCGCGTCCTGCAGCACCTGCTTCGGTTCGGTAGCAATGGGACAAACCCGCATAAAGCAAGGGAAGCTGATCGGCTTCAATGATTTGGTTCGCAAGCAGTCCTCCCAGTGTGATTTCCGCGGTCGCAATCAAAGAGAGGTCACTGTTTTCAATAGAATAAATTTGCGTTTCCTCACCCCGAGGATTGAAACCGATTCCATCGAGAATCTGGTTCCGTGCCAGATCGGGGGTCATGAAGGGAGTGAATCCCTCCTCTCGAAGTAGATTCAATGCATAATTCGCCAATGCCAGTTCCAGGAAAACCGCCTGGTTTTTGAGGTAGTAGAATTTCTGCCCCGCCACTTTGGCACCGCCTTCAAAATCAACAAGGTCCAGTGCTTCCATCAGTTCCACGTGATCCTTGGCTTCAAAATCGTATTCCGGTACCTTACCCACCTCACGCAATGGGAGATTGTCTTCATCCGTCCTACCGATTGGAGAATCCGGATGGGTTAGATTCGGGATCATTCTCTGGATCTCGTCTCTCTGTTCTTTCAGCCCTCGGAATTTTTCTTCTATGCGGCTTTCCTCATCACGCAGGGACTTTGATTGCTCGATCAAAGGCTGGCGTTCCTCGTTCGAAAGAGGTTTTTTCATACGGTTGCTGATCTCGTTGCGCTGCTGTCGAACAGTATCTAACTGGGTATTCAACCCCCGGACTTCCTCGTCAAGACGAAGCAGTTCCGGAACATCCAGATCAACGTTTCGGTTTTTGCAGTTTTCGGCAATGGCTTCGCTTTGCGAACGTATCAGTTTTAGGTCAAGCATGGGGATAGCAGGATGAAGTCACAATTAGGGAGTCAGTTGATGATATTGCAGATGCTGTTGCATGGCTTTAGCCGTAGCTAACAAAAGGGGGTCCTCAAATCGTCGTCCCATCATTTGTATGCCTACTGGAAGTCCGGAAGGGGTAGGTTTTCCAGGAATTGAGATTGCTGGACATCGCGTCAGGTTGGGCAGCACGCTGCAAAGATCTGCCAAATACATGGCCAGAGGATCCTCGCTTTTTTCTTTCAACGAAAATGCAGGAAAGGGTGAAACCGGACCAAGGATGAAATCGAATTCCTCAAAAAGTTTGCCGATTTTCTTTTCCATACTGGCTCGGACCCGGGTGGCACGGCCGTAAAACTGGTCATAATAACCTGAACTGAGAACAAACGTGCCGAGCATGATCCTGCGTTGAACCTCCCTGCCGAATCCGCTGCTTCTGGATTGTGAATAAAGCGATTTCAGGTTTGTTTCCGTATCCTTCCGGACCCCGTAACGGATGCCGTCGAAACGTCCCAAATTCGAACTCGCTTCTGCAAAGGCGAGGATGTAATAAGTGGGAATCACATAGCTCAGGAAATCCAATGAACGCTTCTCGATGACCGCCCCTTCTTTTAAGAGGACAGATTCAGCTTCCCGAATTGTTTCAATGACCTCTGCATCAACAAGCTCTGGATCCAGATAGGCTTCGGGTAGGCAGAAGCGGCGCCCCCGAATTTCAGAATCCCCATGGGATTCCAACAAAGTTTCCTTGGAAGATGTACTGTCTCGAGGATCATGCCCCTGGATCACTTCAAGCGCATAGCTGCAATCATCTGCGCTTTTTGCCAGACACCCGATTTGGTCCAGGGAAGAACCGTAAGCGACCAGGCCATAGCGCGAAACCGTTCCATAACTCGGCTTCACTCCGGTCACTCCACACATCGATGCGGGCTGTCGAACCGAACCTCCAGTATCGGAACCCAGTGCAAGCAGGGCCATTCCGGAGGCCACAGAAACAGCACCCCCACCGCTGCTTCCACCTGGAACACGTCCATGGTCCCAAGGGTTGAGGGTCGGGCCATAAGCTGAATTCTCTGTGGAAGACCCCATTGCAAACTCATCCATGTTGGTCTTGCCGATGATGATGGCGTCTGCGGCTTTGAGTTTTTCGACTACATGGGCGTCGTAGGGGGAGGGATATTCGTCAAGAATCTTGGAAGCACATCCTCCATTCAATTCTGGATCGCGGATACAGATGTTGTCCTTGATCGATACTGGAATACCCGCCAGCGGTCCAAGTTTTTCTCCGGATGCTGCACGTTGGTCGACAGCACACGCCTTTTGCAGGGCGCTTTCCCGTTTCAGTCTCGAGCGGTAGACATTCAGAACCGAATCATGACTCTCGATCCTATCATAGATCGACGTCATCAAATCTTCTGCCCGAGTTTGACCTCCACGAACCTCTTCTGAAAGGTCTTGCAGAGAAGTGGAGTTTTCCATCAACTGCATTGAAAGTGATTTAGGGAATCAAAAATGAAATGACGGTGGTAGGAATAAATCTCTATCTTATGAATCAACCGGCCGCTTCTTTCTCCAGGTCCAGCACGATATCAATGTATTCCTGCATTGCTTCTTCTACGGTCTTGCCCTGGAGCTTGTTCCAGGCATCATACTTGGCACGGCCTTCAAAATCAGCAAACCCCGGACGAGTACCGGTGACATCCCCCTCGGTGCCTTGCTTGTAGAGACTGTAGAGTAGGAGCAGGACATCGTTAGGTGGTCTTTTAGGCAGTTTGGTGGCGCGATCAGCGGCATCCCTGAAATCTTCTTCAAGCGGCATGTTGATCCTCTTGGGTTGTATTGCTTCGAAAATGGAATAAGATGGATGTATTAGCATGATGCTGAAACAACAAAATTTCAATCTGATTTACTGCAGGGAAGCAAGGATTTAACTATCCATCCTTAAGATTTTCAGGAAGTCCATGGACTTCCCAGATTTGGTATCCAAGAGTTGAGTTCTTTAGTGTTTGAAGAAGTTGGTTCAAAACTGCCTGAATGAACTCAGAAGGATACTGAAAACCTCCCCTCGGAAATTTCAATTCTTGACGCGTTTTTCCGGAAATTTGAATCGGATCCATGAATTTTCAGCATCCCTTTAAAACTCTCTCCCTGAGGTTGAAAACTTGAACCAGCAGAACTCCATGGAACAAAAAAGAGGAAATCTGGTCCTCTTCCAACTTGGTTTCCGGCCCTTTTTCCTGGCCGCAGGCATTGTATCTTTTCTCTTCATGAGCATCTGGGCCGCCTTGTACAGCTTTGGCTGGGCTTATACCTTTCCGCGTATGTCTTCGATTCACTGGCACGCTCACGAGATGCTCTTTGGATATGGAATGGCAGTGATCGCTGGATTTCTTCTGACCGCGGTGGGCAACTGGACCGGACAACCCGCCCTTAAGGGAACTGGATTGATGCTTCCCTTTTCACTTTGGGTGGCAGCACGTATGGCATCCATTCTGGATCTGCCTTTCACACCCTGGGTCATGCTGATTTGCGACATGGGATTCTGGTTTCTGGTCAGCCTGGCAGTGATGAAACCAATTCTTCGAGTCAAACAATGGCGCCAAACTGGAATCATGGCCAAGCTAATCCTGTTGGGCGGAGCGAACCTGGCTTTTTATGCGGGAATCATGGGCTGGTTCGCGGATGGTATCCGCTGGGGACTCTATGGCGGACTTTATCTCATCATCGGACTGGTGTTGACCATGGGCCGCAGAGTCATTCCTTTCTTTACCGAACACGGGGTTGGATATCCGGTCCAATTGAAGAACTGGCTTTGGCTCGACCTTAGCGCCATCGTTGTCTTCCTCTTATTCTTCGTCTGGGAACTTTTATATCCGGGATCAAAAGTTTCCGCCCACTTCGCCCTTGTCCTTTTTGTTTTGCACATCCTACGCGTATCAGGCTGGTTAACGAATGGGATCTGGAAACGCCCCCTGCTCTGGAGCCTGTTCGCGGCCTATTTTTTCATGATCTCGGGCTTTCTAATTCATGCAGGAAGCCGTTACTTTGGTTGGAACCCTTTCCTGGCTGTTCATGCATTTGCCATGGGGGGAATCGGTGTGATTACCCTGAGCATGATGGCACGTGTCTCTCTTGGGCACACCGGACGAAGCATCCATGAACCCCCGCCAAAGTTGACTGTTGCATTGACGATGATCGTCATCGGAGTGTTCTTCCGGGTTTTTTTCCCGTTGGCATGGCCCCAAGATTACAGGCTCTGGATTGGTATTGCTCAAGCGCTTTGGATTGGTGCCTTCGGAGTGTACCTGATTCTCTACTTCCCCATCCTGAC
>Ga0066853_10001049_pt1 | contig 10730 bp, 8 predicted proteins | sample ETNtaG_28_FD_67284 | JGI IMG/M metagenome (GOLD analysis project Ga0066853, IMG submission 67284) | Marine microbial and viral communities from oxygen minimum zone, Eastern Pacific Ocean - ETNP201406SV61 | ecosystem: Environmental > Aquatic > Marine > Oceanic | place: Pacific Ocean: Eastern...
CTTGTTCAATCGTATATCGAGCCGGGTCAGGTTGGTGAACAGCGGCAGAAACTTGGCTAAATAGATGGCTCCCTCGTCAGTGATGGCGTTGTCGGATATGATCAGATTCTGCAGGCTCAGCAGATTATCAGATACCGCAATATATTTTACCCCTTCGTTACCAATCTGGTTATAAAACAGGTTGAGCGAGGTCAGGTTCATCAGTACTTTGGACTGGGCCAGCCACTTCACTCCTTGGGGACCCATGAGGTTGGTGCCCATGGCCAGCGACGTTAGTTCACTAAGAAACTCGAATTTCGAGATGTCCTTGGCGCCGTATTCCTTGACATAACCTGCTGTTATATCAAGGGTTTTTTCGTCCTTGCTCAGATTGGCCCGAACCAGTTGCTCGGTTTCGGAAATCGATTTGGTATAACCCTTAGCTTCTTTATTGCCTTCGTAATGCATGGTATTGCTTCTCCACTGAGTTCCGTTATTTTTGGGTGATGCCATTATACATTTCATTCGCCGTTTGAGCAATAACGTAACTCAAGTGTGCGATGGAGTTATCTCTTTTAAGTGACGACAGGATACGGAAAATTGGTTCTGGCGGGAGGGATTTCCTTGCTTTTGGCGGGAAATCTTTTATATTGGGGGGCATACAAAAGTTCAATAGTAACTAGCATGTAAAGGAGTTGATGGGATGGGCAAATTATACCAATCTGACTTGGAAATGACCCTGGGAAATAATGTCATCGTAACGCAGATGACGCAGGCGATTAACTGGGCGAGGAAATATTCTTTTTTTATCTATCCGTTCATCACCGCATGTTGTGGGATGGAGTTTATGTCTGTGGCGGGTCCCCGGTACGACTTGGATCGTTTTGGAGCGGCATTTCCGCGATTTTCACCGCGCCAGGCAGACCTGCTCATGGTAGTGGGTACCATCAGTCACAAGCAGGCACCTATTTTGCTGAAAGTCTACAATCAGATGACAGAGCCTAAGTGGGTGGTCGCTTATGGAGTCTGCACAGTTTCTGGCGGATTCTACGACAATTACACAACAGTGATGGGTATCGACACGATCATCCCGGTGGATCTTTATATCCCGGGTTGTCCGCCACGTCCTGAAATGGTGATTGACGGATTGATCAATCTTCAGCAGAAGGTTCAGAGCGAGACGTTGCAGGACCATGTGAAAGGCCCGGCGCCTATCACCCCCGCGCATCGCCTTTAATAGCTAGAAATTCTCCTAAAGCCCCGGTTCCTGTCTCAACGACAGGGTTGGGGCTTTTTTAATTTCTCCCGATTAATTTCTGCGCCGCTTCCCGTTCAATCTTACTGAGTCCCTTGTAGTTGATCATTTTTCTGATGCCTTCAATTTTTGACAGGGTGTAAGCTTTGAATTCTTCTTGTTCCTTCACTTCAAGTGCGATTTTCCCATCCTGTTTAACGAAACGTTGCTTTAGAAGCTGGAAGTAGAGTGCCAGCCGGGTGATGGGGGCCGTCACTTTTAAGTGATGCTGGATGAATAGAAGAGCTTCTTTTTTTCGGTTCACTTTATAGCCCAGACGCGTGTTGTCGGTTTTATTCATCTGTAGCTCGAACAGCTCAAACGCTTTACGCCGGGTTTCTTTCGAGATGGAGGATGCTGGGATGGGCAGGTGATGGGCGGCCACGATTTCAAGAAGGAGGGCGGGGTTCCCGGCCTGTTCACTCAGGTAGGCACTTTCTCTTGGGTGCTCGCGATTTAAGCGGCTGACTTCGCTTAACAGAGGTTTCATTTTTTCTATCGATTGCTTCAGTTGTTCAAGTTGCTCTGCACTGAAGGGAGATAGGAACCATTGAACTTCTCGCGGGACGTTTAGTTTTTCTTTGACCGGACGCGAAAAAAAATCGTTCAGAACCAGAGGAAAGTCCGGCATGAAAAATGTTTTTACCACATCTTCGAAATAAGGGAAATTTAAAATCAGAAAACGCGGATCGGAAATAATATTAAGTCCGTAGGCTTCCAACTCGTTGGCCGGGCCGACAAATTTTTGAGTCAGGTGAAGGGATTCATGAAGGTGTGTCGCTTCCTGATATGCTTTGTCATCAATTAAAATGGCGGCAGGCGAAATGCGAATGGTGTCGAATGTAGCGTGGGCCAGTTGGTGCGGGGCGAGCAGGGCATCGGACCAGGATTGAATGATGTACTGACGAAGCGGCACTGCTGTTAGATCGGGTTGGATCGCTTTGAGTCGTGCCAAAACCCTGCGCATTCGATCAGCGGCTTTGAGGTGAAGTGATTCTCCTTCGTGGCATTTAGCGCATCCCAGTGAGTGGAATCCTGGAATTGAAAACACAACAGGTTCTGCATTCTGATTCAGTGCGATAGCCACATCGAGAGTATCGACGGGTTGATTGTCTTCTGCAAGGGGGTGGGGAAGGTGAGGTTGAATGAGGTTGTGCAGTTCTCCCGCATCAGTACTTGCTGGAATACTTTGGGCGAACAAGTTGGGCAGGGTGCTGATCCAGAAAATTACTGCACAAGCAATTATGAGCCGACCCCTGACTGTGCGATAGGCTGTCACCAGAGGAGCCTCAAAACTATTTATCGAGAACGTTCAAGCGTTGCCAGACACTTATTACTTTACGTCCGTTGCGGTCTTCTTTAAGTCCGTCCCAAATTGCAAAGGCGATCAGGCTCGGTTCTTTGCGAGTAAAATCGGCATCCCATTTTCCTGTTTTGGGCATATCGCGCAAGAACACGACCGTCCACATGCCATCTTTCCATTCGCCATAGCCTTCTACATTCTGGTTTTCAGTAGGTTGGGGAGTGACCGTGCCGAATCCCTCGGCATTTAGTTCTTCAACCGCGTTATCTCCCGTTGCGTTAAGCCGGAAGACCGGGTTTGACATAACGCCTCCGAAAATAAGTGCATCCATATCAACGCCTCCGGTGGAGTACTCCATATCCGATTCAGCTTCAAGCGTTTCTTCAAGGCCGGATTTCCAGTGCCAGATGTTGACTGGTTTCCCGCGATTGCCCATTCCAAAGAAAGGTTCGTTGTGTCCGTGCGTGTGCAGGGTAACATCGCCAAGGGCGAACTGGACCGCTGCGCCGTCGCGGAAAACATCCTGGGTCAATTCGGAAAACGCATTCTTGGTCGGGTCTTCCCACTTTAACCGGATGGCAAGTTGTTCGCCATTATTGACGGAAGCGAAGTTGACAACCTCTACCGCATCACGCCTGGCCGAAAGTGGTCGCAATACCAGATTCGTTGTTTTGACTCCATCCCAGATGGGGCTGTCTACATCCGTATTTATTTCGAAGTCTTTGCGGAAAGAATAGATGTCCGTTTCAAATGCAGCTTTTATAAATTCCTTGGTGAACCGGGAGCGGATGTAATGTACCAGTGCCCAGCGGTCGTTTTCTGGCAAGTGCGAGTAAGCACCCATCGGAGTGCCATCGAGTCCGGAACTCAGAGTTCGGAATATATCTTCTTCTGCAAAGCCACCTTTGTAATAACTGGGGACTGTTATGTCGTGCACAAATACGGCATGTTTCCATGCATCAAACAACGAATCCGACAGTTCGCCATCCCCGCGTAATGATTCTCCATGGCAGTTAGCACATTTCTGTTTAGTGAAAAGGTCCTTGCCCTTGGCTATCAATTCGGGGGTTGCTGGCGTAAGATTATTTACTTTGATTTTTTCTCCCTGAGGTTCCTTGCTGAAGCGGGGTGAGAAGTTTTTAATCAGATTAATGAGCGCCCATGTGTCTTGTGGCGTTAAAGCATCGCCCCATGCAGGCATTGATGTTCCAGGCACACCTTTAATAATGGTCCTGTATAAATCCTCGTCTGTGGGCAGAGTGTCGGTGGGTGTGGATCTAAATTTAAATATTCCTCTGCGAAAATCCCTTGGCCAAGGATAAAGATATTCTACCGCCGCACCACCGCCATTGCCGTCTTTTCCATGGCAGAAGACGCACATATGGAGATAGATGTTACGTCCTCTGGCAAGCAGGCCTTCGTCCTTTACCATTTCAGGTTTAGAGGCTCCTAAATCGTCGTGCGCTCCCCGCGTGCGAAACAAGTCGCCTTCACCACCGCCATCATCATGATGGTGATGTTCCATTGGTTTTTCGTCAACACGGTATTCGCTACCCGGTTGGGCCGCTCCACCGCCGTGGTGATCGTGTCCGCCTTGCGACAAGACGGATTCCGGAATGAGTACCAGTGTCAGCAACAGGACGGATGCACAGACAATAAAGTTTGCAGGCCAACTCAGGCCAGTTGGTGAGCGACGAAACGGTTTCATGCAGGTACCTCTGGGGTCAGGGCGTTCCATATGAATTTCTACCAGTTGCCGGGAGAATTATGACTCGCCATGCAGGTTAATTTAAGAGTAATATTTTACTAACCTCCTGAATAGATATTGAGATGCTTAATACTTCGCTTTAGATTTTAAATAAATGGAACGAAGCATGGATGTGGCCTTAAAGATTTTAACGAAAAAAGTATTTATTTATCAACAGGTTTTCCCCGAACCATTTTAACTCCTTGGTCCAGGTCGCCCATTTCTTTGAGATTGAAATAGTCTTCTTTGAATCCGAGTCCGAAATACCAGGCGTTGTCGAGTCCTCTTTCAGTGTTGGTCCACAGATAATAACTGCCGCCGTTTTTGAACGCGTTGGGTAACCCGATTCTCTCGTTATCCTTGCTTTTGATGGGGCGCGATGGATCGTATAGAGATTTCAATTCCGCCAGCGTGGGGAGTCTCCAGTCATCAAAACCGGCGAACTTCTCAGAATTTTTTGAATCGACATACTCCAGAGCCTCATACCAGTTCATTCCTTTTTTAAGTTCGTGGTATGAGTCGGCTTGTTGCCATATCAGGCCAGACTTCTGGTCTTGCACCGTTCCGTTGCCGATGTCAACATAGCTGGCGGCCCAAGCTATATTCAGGTGAATTGTTCCTACAATCATCAACATAGCGAATAGTGTCATTGCTTTTCGTAGTTGATTCCATGCGCTGTGAGAGTTGTTTCTTATGAGTATTTGATCTGGCATGGGGCCTCAAAAGGGGTTTCTAAATGAATAACACAATTATACAAAATATACTGCCAAATACCACTGACAGAATACTAATATTTACGCAGATAGGGCTTTGGTTGCTACTAACAATACGGTTTACTGTTAGAAATAATAGGAAAGCTCTATTTGCATGACTTCATCATCGTGTTGTTCGAATAGGAAATCTTCAGGAGGCTGGTTGAGAAAGGTGCGTAGTTCAGCAGTCAATAGCCAGTTATCACCGAACCTTCGGCTGGCTTCAAGGAACAGGAAGCGTGCGGAAGTATCCAAATCCTGCACCCATCCCAATAAAGCTTCCGTGCTTGCCGCATCATTTACAGCGAGGCGCAGGCCAGTAGCAATGTCATTTTCAAACGCGGTAGAGGCCTCATCTTCCCTTGTATCGAACATCCATTCGCCGATCATACCGAAGTCCATGTTTGAGCCGAGCATTCCTACGAATGTGTACTCGAATCCACCTACCCAGGCAAAATAATCGTCATTGCCCTGGCCGGTGCGATAAATGGATTCGAGCTTCCATAGCCATTCTCCAATCACGTAAGAAGCATCGAGGCTGGTCTGTTTTATTTGTTCGTATTTTGGAATTTTTATGCTGTTGCCGCTGGAGTCGGTTCCGTCTAGTAAGGTGGGATCGCGGTTGGTTCCCACAAACTGTGAGAGGCCTATATCGAGATCATCGAATGTATGGGAATAGCGAAATGCCCAATCACTGTGCCATTCTTCAGCGGCACTTTCATATTGGGTGCGGTCTTCGTCAATGACGGTGGCTCCTCGTAGCCTTCCCCCGGTTCCCACAAAAGTACGTTCACGAAAAAAAGGCATCCAGAAAATGTCAATCGTTCCCCAGTCTTTGGGAATGGAAAAATTGATCATGGGCTGGCCGAGTTTGTCCTCTGTGTCTATATTTTCCACGAGGTCGGTTTGGTTGATGATGTCCACCAGATGGATGGTTTCGGCGACTCCCCAAAAAACTTTTCGGACACCAACTCTCAGTTCAAAATCTTCTTGGAGCCATAAGAAGGTGAGTTCGCGAATGTCGAAATGAGTGCGCTCTTGATCCCCGCTGTCTAGTCGAAAGAAAGGCGCGAAGGTGAAACTGCTTCCACTTTCAAATTCGTGATAATATTCCGGAAAAATTGAAAAAGAGGAGGATTGATCATTCTGGCTTGAATATAAGGCTTGATTGGGAAAAAGGCGGACTTCGCCAGCGGCATAACCCGAAATTTCATGGGCGAAAACTTTCGGTGAAGGGCGAAATAGAAAACTTACACCAAGGATAAGCAGAAAGACCCATCGTATTTGGTGCAATTTTTCTGAGGACATATTTATCGCGCGCGTTTAAGACTATTTTTGTTGAAGTCTTTATCTTTAAGACCATTTTGGAACTTATAATTCTTCCAAGTGATAAGGGTGCTTTTGCCTGTCTGGTGGTTTTCCATGTGCATGGTTCCGGGATACCAGTATTTGCCCAGGTATTGTTTAAAGTCGGATTGAGTCAAAGTTTTTAGCGGGGCTTTTTTGCGGTCAAAAAATTCAATCCGAAGGATTTTATATTCCTTTTGATCGAGCCACACTATTTGTTTCGTATATCCTGAATTTTTATAAACTGGATAGCGTTCAAAAACAAAACATTTTTCGCCCTTATAGTCTTCATCGCGAATCCATTTATAAGTATATTTTTCTACTTCCTGACTGGTGACATCCTCATAGGCAAATTCGCTTCCCATAAAAGAACCGGATTTGTTGGCGGAGCTGATTCGTTTGACACGTTTCAAGGCCGGTAAAAACAGCCACTGGTCGTCATTGCCGACTTTATGTGTGAAGTTAAGGAGGGCTGTGCCTTTCACATCGCGAGGCCGGTCAAATATGGAGATAGATTTATCCCCATCACCTACTACCTCAAGAGTTTTATTGCGGATATGGCGGCTACTTTCTTCTCCCTGTCGGTTTTTTAAAAGCATCACCATGCTGGAGGTGAAGTCTTGGAATCCGTTATCCCGCTTATCATCATCTTTGGCAATTGCGAGTCCTTTTTCCTCAGGTGTTTCGGCGTATGTTGGAGCAGAAAATAATACTGTTAGTGTGATTAAGGTGGCAATATATTTCATGGTAACCTCTCCCGTAAAACCGAATTGTTATAATATGAGTAAGAACTATTCATAGCCCCTATGTTTTAATTTATCCTAATTACCGCCAGTTGTTGCCCCAGCCACACTTCCTGGAGTCTGCGTATGGGATTCATCTCCGGAAAATTTCATCAATAGAGTTGGCAGAAACAGGAAGTCGGCCACCAGTGCGCATAAAATTGCAATGGTAGTCATGAGGCCCAGGTGCACATTCATTTGGAACCCGGAAAAGGTCAGAACAAAAAATCCACAAACTAATATGATTGATGTAAGAAACAACGCAGTTCCCACAGTGTGGAAGGAATAGCGGACAGCCTCTTCGGCGCTCTTTCTCAATTCCACCCGTGCTCGTCTGTATTTGCTTAGGAAATGTACAGTGTCATCGACAATGATTCCTAATGCCACAGGGGCTACGACAGAAACCGCCAGGCCAATATGGCCTACCACTACCGCCCATACCCCGAAGGTCATGAAAACTGGAACGAGATTAGGAACGGTGCTGATGAGGCCCAGTTTAAAGCTCCTTAATACGCCAACTAAAATTGCGGAGATCAAGAGTAACGCTAAAAAAGTTCCCGATGTCATGCTGTCGATATTACGCATAGCAATATGCGAAAACATAATTAAAGGGCTTGCGCCGTGTGAGGCCATTTCGGGCGGGGCATTTTTTCTTAGCCACTCTTGAGCAGAGTTTTCCAAGTTCAACGCGCTCTGGGTCGAAATACTTTCGACTATAACTGTGAAGCGTGTTGAGGATTTATCGATATTGATTTGGTTGTTCAGGTCCAGTCCGAATGGTAAAGACAGCTCATACAGCAACAGGTATTGAGCCGATAGATCGCGTTCCTCAGGAAGGCGATAGTAGGCTTCGTCGTCACCGTGCATATTCTTGTTCAATCGTTTCATGGTATCGGTCAACGTGCTGACATACATGACTCCCGGTTGCTTTCTAAACCACTCGGAAAACGCATCAACTTTTTTAAGGTATGCAGGATTGCTGATGCCTCCTGATTCCCCGGATTTTAAGGAGTATTCAATAGACTCGAATCCAGTCAGGTGTTTCTCAATATAATCATTATCTACTCGGAACTGGTATCGCGTGTCGAAGTATTCGTTGAACTTTTCATCGACTTCAATTCGAGGAATCTGAGCTGTAAGAAGGATGATGACTCCCATCATTCCCCAGAAAAGCGATTTACGATTGTAGATTACCCAATCGCCGAGAGCATCGATCCGTCCATTGTGCGAAGAGGAAACAGCCTTCACACGCAAGGGCAATATGGCTATCATTGCTGGAAGGAAAAACACGGAAAAGACATAGGCCGACATTACACCCATCGCAACGATGTTTCCCAAGTCGCGGAAAGGGGGTGAGTCACTGAAATTCAGGCTGAGAAACCCTATGGTGGTAGTGATGCTGGTTATAAAAACTGGCTGATGGTTTACGCGTATCGATTCCAGAATCGCTTCATACTTGGGTTTGCCATGCCGCATCTCATAAAACAGGGTGACCAGGATATGAATGCTGTCTGCCACCGCAAGGGTGAGAATGATTGTTGGTGCATTGGCGGAAATGGGAGTTAAAAGAATACCCGACCAGCCGGCAAGACCCATACCGGTAAGAATCGAAAATGCCATGATCATAACGGTAGTAAGGGTTCCCCAAAAAGTTCGCAGGGTGAAAGCCATAATAACCAGGACAATGCCATACATGAGAGGTACGAGAGATGTCATGTCTCCTTCTCCCGCCTCATTGAAAGCATTGTCCATGAACACGACCCCGGTCAGATAGATGTTAACATCGGGATATTTTTCCTGGAACGTATCTTTCATCTCGCGGACAAATGCCACGACCTCCGGTGTTTCGGTAATGGATTTGTGGGGCAGATTGATGGTGATGTTGATTCCAGTGATATTTGTTTTTTGGGTGATGAGGCGATTGAGCAAAAGAGGTTCAGCCAGAGCCACCGCTTGAACCTTTTTTAACTGCTCATCGGTAAACGATTGGGCGTTTTCAACCAGATCCTGAACAACCAAGTCATCGCCATCGGCCCAGGTGTATTGGAAATTGGTAATCGAATCAACGCGCAAAGAGTAAGGAATTTTCCAAGAAGCTTGTGTGACTTCTTCTATGATAGCCAATGTATCGCGCGTAAAAACTTTGCCGTTTTTAGGCTCCACTGCAAGCATCACATTGTCGTTTTTGGTGTAGGTATTTTGTAATGTTTCGAAGGCGAGCAACTGCGGATTATCTTCGCTAAAGAACACGCGGTAGTCAGTGGAAAAATTAAGAAACCGCGCGCCCGACGCGGCAAAAAAGACAAGGAGAAGAGTCGTTAAAATGATGAACCAGCGAAAGCGGATCACCCAGCTTCCAAAACCGTTTTTCGAGTTAGTTTTCATTGGTAAATAATGAATATAATTTAAAATATTTAGTGATTTGATAAATTTTTTTACTTTTTTATACCTTCAATAAATATGGCGGTCACGCCAATTGCTTCTTTTTTCAATTCCTCTAACGTGAAGGCATCCATGTACCTTGGAGCTATAAACTTTATTAAGGCGGCCTGAATCCATTTTGCGGTTTCCTGCACATCAGGGACGTTGAAGTCGCCGGAGCGGTTTCCCTCTGAGAGAATTTCCGAAAGCAGTGACTTTTCCTGTTCCATGGATTCCTGGACGATATCCCAACGCTCACGAGAAATAAAGTCGACCAGTTCAAGCAGGGAAGGCTGGCTTGAGAACTGCTGGTGCATGTATCCCAGGACATCCAGGGTAAACGCATGCAGTTTTTTTTCTGGCTTGAGACGATTATTTCGCACAATTTTCCGCACCAGTTCCAGCTTTTGCTGTATGCAACGCCTGGCGCAATCCGCACCTATTTCCTTTTTATTTTCGAAATATCGGTACAGGTTGCCAGACGACATATCGCAGTCTTTGGCGATTTCTGCCATGGTGGTTTTACCAAACCCGTAGTGAGAAAATCGCTCAAATGCCTTATCGAGAATAGAGCGCTTAATTTCTTCTACTGTTTTTTCGGCTGGCTTCATGGCGGTTATTAATGAATATTTTAATTAATATTCATTATAATGGGCGGGATTCTGATTGCAAGGCTTTTGTGTGCTCTAACTGAAAAATTTTGGAATACAAGCGGTGGAGTGTTTAGGTGAAATCAAGAAAGGGAAATATTGGGTTTTATAATCGTATTTGCAAAAAGGAGGATTCCAGTTTAGAATTCTGCCTGTCCACACAAAACAATGTTTTAGACTCTTCGGAGAATGCGTCATCGAGAATATAATACAGTTCTTTATTGATTTTGCAGGCACCCTGCCGCCTCTGCTTCAGTTGTTATTGGGTGCGCTTGTGACTTTTGGCATATTCAAGTGCCTGATAATTGTCATCGACTTTATCGAAGATAAGCGAGAAGGGAAATAGTAGTTTTCAGTCAGGTAAAATCCCGCCAGAAAAGCTTTCATGATAGTAGAGAATAGAACAAAAAAAGACCCCGCTCGTAAGAGCGAGGTCTTTCATGTGACTGGGCGCT
>Ga0066853_10001060_pt1 | contig 10674 bp, 9 predicted proteins | sample ETNtaG_28_FD_67284 | JGI IMG/M metagenome (GOLD analysis project Ga0066853, IMG submission 67284) | Marine microbial and viral communities from oxygen minimum zone, Eastern Pacific Ocean - ETNP201406SV61 | ecosystem: Environmental > Aquatic > Marine > Oceanic | place: Pacific Ocean: Eastern...
TTTATTTGGTAAAGTTGATAAATCCATTTTACTCGATAAAAACCAGATTAACCCTATTCCAAAAAACCACCATATTAGTTGATAACCCCAAATAGATGGTATTTTTAAAACCCAAGCATCATAGCCTGCGCCCGGATCTCCAAAAAAATTATTTCCTAATACTTGTCCAGGACCAACTCCAAAAAAAAGCCAAATTAATGTTATTACATAAGCAAACGATCTTAGTTTTGTTCTGTTCGGATGTAGACCCATATGTTCATTTAAAAAATTATGAAACTTTTCTCTGTGAGATCGATAAATATCTATTTTTGTAATGCTTGAAAATGCTGATATAGAAAAGGAAATAAATACATTAAATATTAACCCCCATACACCAGAATGTATTGTTAGAGGCCATCTTCCCCAAGGCAATCTATTTCCAGTAATTTGCTGTCCAATCGTTTCGGTTAGAATGACAATAATAATTCCAATTATTAATCCAGAAATTGCTGCTCCTCTTGTAATCCAAGGAAACCAAACCAACCCTAATAGAACAATAATAAACTGAAATGCTATGGAAATTGCAATTCCACTAAAAATAACCATTGCTGGTTTAGCAAACGTAGCCAAATAAAGTGATGCTAAAAAAATTAACAGTATAATAATTCTAGCGGCAGCAAGTTCTTTTTGCCAATTTATATTTTTATTTACATATGCTTTATACAAGTCTCTAGTAACAATACTTCCTGAAGTCATTAATAAGGCTGCGGCTGTAGATTGAAGAGCAGCAATTAATCCAACTGCTAATAAACCAGTTAACCAAATAGCATGTTTGTCCATTAAATTTATAATGTGATAAATTAATAATGAATGTTCATTTTTGGAAACTTCTGGTAACAAATTATTGATAGCTAGGCCATTGTTATTAATTTCTGGATTTGCTCCCAATAAACTTGCACCGATGCCTTGATAAGTTGCAAAAACAAATAAAAGCAAACCTATCACAACTGCTGATCCCCATACTTGGTAATAAGAAAAAACTTTTGGATGTTTTGCTGAATAACTCCACATAGAAAAAGAAGGAGATAAAACTATTCCCATGAAAGAAATTGTAAAAGTAAAAATCATCATTGCTGTCCAAGGACCTCCTGTCGCTTCATTCTTGCCTAATCCAGCTACCCATTGAATTACACCTGGTAATGCAAAGTAACCATTATAGTCTCCGCCTCCATAACCATTTGTGTTTCCCCATGAGCTAATGTTAGTAGATGCTATTTTTGATAAAGTTTTGCCAAACAATTCAAAATTTCCTACAAAAAAATAAATTATTATTCCTAAAATAATTATAGTTAAAAAATAAAGCCAAGATTGAACTACACCAACACTAACGATAGATTTAAAACCTCCTCTTGTTACATAAAATAGAACAATTGTAGAAATAACCCACATTCCTAATTCTCTAGAAACATAACCTTCAGTTAATGTGTTTACCAAATAACCTGTAGCCCCAAAAAAAACTGCCAAAAGAGGAATTGCTATAAAAAAAGTTACTAATACTGATATTACTCTGATTGTATCACTTTTATAATAATCAAAATACATTTCACCTGGAGTAATATATCCAAATTTTCTACTCAACATCCATTGTCGTTTAAAAAAAAATATACTTCCAAGAGGAACTGTAATTGCGATAAAAGCTGTACCTACATATTGAAAACCGTCATGAAAAGTAAGGCTTGTTTGTGATATAACTGTTAATCCAGCAAATGTGGCTGCTGTCGCAGCAAAGAAAAAAACCCATGATGAAATATTTCTGTTTGCTAAATAATATTCTTCAGGATTATCTGAATTGTTTCTTGATCCTCTTACGCCCCAGAAAAAACAGTATGAAGCATATAATAATACAAAAATGAATAACCAAAGAGATTTTTCGGACATTTAATATCCCTCTCTAATTTAAGTACAACGCCTTGGCGCTGTAGTTTCACCTCGTTCTTTTTTAATTCTTTCTGCTTCTTTCTGTGCTGCTTCGATTGAAGTAAAAGCTTTATCTTCAAATATAATGAAAGGTTTTGCCCTATCGGCATTAAGTTGGGCTACACACCACTCTTTATCAGGCTTAGTACATATTACCATGTAAGCTCCTGCTATAGGTCCGTATTTTCTATTATTTAAAGTAAAAAGACTTTTAGCTAGTTCATTTAATTTATCTTCATTTAAATTTCCTAAAGCATTCTTTTCAAGTTGATTTAAAGGTGTGGTATTATCTGATCCTACAATGCTTTTTCCATCTGTTCCAACTGGTCTACTAAATTCAGGTTTGTTCATTATGGTAAGGGTCCCTCTTTTAAAAATCCTCTAATAGCATTTTCTAAAATCTTAGAGACATTATTGTTATAATTATTATAAGATAAGCTTCCACACCATGCAAGTGATCCTGGTGCAAACAAAGCACCGTCATTTGGTGTTTTATAATAAATCATATCAGCTCTAACCATCGGGTTTTCAGTTCCTCCACCATAAAAACCTCTAACTGAGAAATGAATTTCTTCATTAACTTGTAACATTAAGTTTGTATGATTTTCTGATCTTGCTAATAAATAAGCATTATGTGGTGTTCCGAATTCTAAATCATATCTATCAAGTTCAAGTCCAGCAGCGCCTCCTCCAACTAAACCAAAGTCTCCAATTATCTCATCATCTCCAACGCCATCAAAAATCCATGAACATTCAGGTCTTTTGCTATCAGGTTCTCGTTTATAATATGAAGAAACATCAAATCCATATGCTGTAAAAGTTAGACCACACACTTTGGATGGAATTCTTCCTCTTGCTCTCCACATTCCTCCATATTTACCATCAAAAGCATTATTGTATTCTCCTGGATTTGCTGTCCAAGCTCTTGTTCCTGCCTCACCTTTTCTAACTTCAATAATATTTGAATTATCTGGATGGTATTCGCTAATCCAATAAAAACCATCTGAGCCTAAATATATCCATCTTCCACCATTTAATTGATACGATTCAAATGCAGCTAACATTTTTTCTGAACTATATTCTGGATGTGAACCAGTTAAAACACATCTATAACGATTTAACATATCAACACCTTCGATATGTAAATCTTCATCTGTTACAACATCAAAGTCTAAATTTCTTTCTTCTAGCCAATCAGTTAAATGAAGATCTGCATTTAGTTGCCATAACGAAGGAGACAACCAATGTCTATACTTTGGTCTCATATTAAGTATTGGTCTTAACCTTGATGAAATAGCAACTCCGCTTCCATCTGAATGTTTAGAATAAGTTGATAGTCCATATTCTCTGTGTTCATTTAAATATAAATCAGATGCTGACATAACTGGAACTTTACCGGCTAACAATTGAGCAACTACAGAATTTGTTCCTAAATTGTCATTTGAATAAGCCATATAACTATTTGAAGGTAATACAAATAAAAGTTTAGAAGTTGTTTTGCCTTTTGGAGGTTTTATTACAAATGGGACGAAATCTTCTGTTTCAGATGAATCTTCGCCATTAATTCTTAATCTTGCAGCATAAACTCCGCTTTTTATTAAATCAGGAACTTCATAGGTAAAATTAACTTCCCATCTTGCGTCATCAATATCGTCATCATGAAAATGTATCGCTCCATACTCTTCAGGTTTGTGATGATAGACCATTTCATCAGCAGTCCAATTATAGCCCGTCATACCTCTGCAAGGTAAATTAATTATAAAACCATTTAAATGATTTGAAGTGGTGTCAACAATGTAAGTTGAGGCAATATTTTTAGTAATGTTAGCGTGAAAATCCCAAGCTCCAATTACTTCAGATCTAAGTTCAGCAGTACAACCACCATACCCTCTAGCTAAAGACTCAATTTCTGATTTTGACAATGATTTTTTACTTAATCTTGGTCTGTCAATCTTACCATTATAAGTTAAAGTTTGTTCTGGCAATTCAACTGGTTCTATTGCTTCTTTATAATGAGCGCCTTGTATATGTCTTCCAGAACGATCATTAAGAGTACATGCTGCCATTAAAAATGGTGCATCATTTGCTCTGGGTTTTAAATTATTAGTTGCTTCTACAAAAGATGTTGTTTCATCTGCAGGATGAAGTAATGACATACCCAGTCCACCATTTGTTGGTGTTACACATGGTTCTTGATATAATTTAACTTTGCCTGTATCAGCATCATAACTTGCAGCTACAAGATACCAAACTTTTCTCATTAATTTTTTTTCGCTAGATAAGTTCATTACTTGTCCAGTTCCATCTCCTATTATTACTGAAAGACATTCATTTTCATCTACAAAAAGACCATAGCCACTTTTAGTTTTATCATTCCATTTTGTTAAAATACCTTGTCTTCCTTTGTCAGGTGTGGTTGGAAATATATAGGCCTGCAAGGTAAAGCTTGTTGTATTTAATCTGTCGTCTTGAGGGATAACCACGTAAGATCCACCATGAATTCTTTGGTTTTTTCCTTGATAAGTTTTATTGCACTGTGCTCCAATTTCTTCTTCTTTATACCCAGGACCTTCAGGATTTGTGTCGCCATGAATTAATCTTACAATTTGAACATCGTAGTTTTCATTTTTTTCTGCATTAACATAAAATTTAACTTTCTCTCCTGGGAAAGCTGAATATTTATCGCTATATCCTGTAATTCTTAACATTCTAATCTCTCATAAATATTTATCATTCTGCGTATCTCTCTAAAAGTTCTACAATTCTCTTTAAAAAAATAGCATGCTCACAAGCTTCTTCTGAAGAAAAAGACTCTTCTAAAATTTTAACTGGCTCACCTCTTACTCCAGTTACAATTCCTATTCTATAATCTTCAAAATCTTTTTTGCATACTGTTACATATTTTTTTATATGCATTGGCTGTCGTCTAAGTTTATCTAAAACTGTTTGAAGCTCCTTGCTGTGTTCAACCATTGGCTGGCCTTTGTGAGGTTGGGCTGCCTTGCCTACTGGACAAGCTCTGTGTTCTTCGATTAACTTATTTCTGATTTTTTCATCTTTTAATAACGGCAATACATATTTTCTAGTTATAAAGTCATCTGTACTTGTATGACCTTGATCTAATTGAACTCCAGTTTTATCTTTTGTCATAAATTATTTATTAGTCCTTTCCTGAATTATTTTTAAAGCTTCAATTAAATAAACTCTAAACACTTCGTGATTTTCACTCATTGGGAAATGGCCTATATCTGTCATTTCTATATAAACCCCACCTTTAATTTGTCTTGCAGTGTTTTCTGTTGCTTCTGGTGGTGTTAAATAATCATAAGTTCCTGTTAACATAATTACTGGGCACTTATGTCCATCAATATTTTTTAATTCATTTCTCAAATCATGGTCTACTGAGTAAAAATATAAATCTCCTTTAAAGGCTTCTGATCCTTGAGTGTAATAATGCCAAGTTAACCATCTATCTTTTTCTGGTGATTGAGGTGCCATAAGATCCCAAGTTCCACTCGCGCAAACCTGAGCTGCATTTGCATGAGGGTGTCTCCACCAGTCTAAATAAAATCCTGGAGCATAATCTGCCGCTTCCACAGGTATAACTGCTCTAAATTTATTAGGATGTCTTAAAGCTAATTGTAGAGCCACATTTCCACCAAATGAGGATCCCATAAATATTGGGTTTTGTAAGCCCAAAGCATCACATAATTTTACAATAAAATTACAATAATGTTCTGCTGTTAACTTATATTCTTCTTTCCACCATTCTTTATTATGTGGAGGATCAGATTTTCCATGTCTTGGTAAGTCATAAGCAATTACATTATAATTTTTTGTTATTTCCTCATCTTCAAGAAGTCCTCTCCATTGATGATTGTGACATCCTGCCGTATGTTGGCAAATTAATGGAATTCCTTTTCCATTTTGTAAATAAAAAACTTTATATTCACAATCATCAACTTCTATAGTTACATAACGTCCTACAACATCATGATGTTTTACCATTTGATTGCTCCTTTTATATTGTTATAAATCATTAAACTGGTACTCCTGTTTTTCTTAACAATTCAAACTGAACTGTAAAATTTCTTAAATTTTTCATTAAAATTAAGTGATTGCCTTCAATTTTTAAATCTTTTAAAAAACTTGCTGACCATATTCCATGGTACATTGGTTTAGGCATAGGTTGACCAAACTCTCTCCAAGTTTTTGCTGAAGCTCTCAATGCAAAATCATACGGATCTAAAGGAGATGGATTTGTATTTATATTTTTTACTTTACCATCATGCATTTCAATTATTACTTTTGCGTTTTCCATATCAAACATGAAAGAGCACGTGTAATACTTTGCCATGGCTTTAATGGTTTCATCACCATTAGTAAGGTCTTCATATTTTTTTGCCCAATTTTCTACTTCTGTGCTCATAATAATATATTAATTAAATTATTTGTTTTTTGGATTATTGGCTCCTTTTAAATTTTTTGAAACATCTTCACCAAAATTCATATGATAATCTTTTTTTGGATTACCATAATCTCCAAGGATATTACGGATGTTACTTATTTCGCCAGGATTCATTCCAATTTCTTTAAGAAGACTATCTAAAAAAGGTTGGTGAGCTCTGTATCTTAAAGCCGAACTAACAACATTGTCGGCTAAATTTCCACCGCCTTTTCCTCCGCCAGAAGTATCTTTTCCACCGCTACCGCCTGAAGGTGCAGGTCCGCTCGTTCCACTAAATCCTGGAAGGCCACTAACATCAACAATTTTGATATCGCCAATGTTTGCCATAGGTTTAACACTTTCTCTGATAATTGATTCAATTTTTTCAGCAAGTTTAATTCTTAATGAACTTCTTCTGTTCGCATCACTTCTTACATTTTCTGCAAGATTTAATGCTTCTTTACCTGCGGCATCTATTTCGTATCTTAATTTAGCTGCCATTGTTGCGTGCTTGTCTTGCTCGGCTTTTGAAGCTGCTTCAATCACATCAACTTGCTTTATTCCTTCAGCTTTTTCAATATATCTTGTTGAGTTTGCTTTTTCTTCAGCTTCTACTGCTTTAGCTCTAGTATTCTGCTCTTCTGCTTTTGATTTAAGAACTTCTTTAGATTTCTCAATTATTTCAAGTTCTTTTTGATGTTCTTCTATCTGAATTCTCTTAGCTTTTTCTATATCTAGAGTTCTAACTTCTTTTTCAGACTCTATCCTATGAGCATCAATATTTTTTTGTTGAGCAATTTTAGCATTTTTAACTTGTTGATCTGCAATAATCTGTGCCTCTTCTGCTTCTCTTTGTTTATCTGACTGTTCTTTGACTATTTCTGTTTTTTCTTGAGCTCTTTTAGTGTCAACTAAACGTTGTTTTTCAAGTCTTGCATATTCGCTTTCTTTATCTAGATTTAGTATTTTCACTTCTGTATCTAGATCTTTTTGTCTTATTTCTAAAGCTGCATTTTTTTCTAGTTCGTTTTGTTCTTTTCTTCTTTTTTCTATTTCATCAATTAATCTAGTTTCTGTAAGTTTTCTTTCAACTTCAATAACTTGATTTTGGGAAATTTTAGCAACCTCGATTGCTTCCTGACTTTTTATTTCAGCTTCTTCAGCTTGTCTCTCTTTTTCTGCTTTTTGTTTTATTGTTTCTGTTCTTTCATTTGCTTTTTGAATAGAAACTTCTCTTTCTTGCTGAAATCTAGAAAACTCTTCATTCTTTTTAATTTCCAATTCTTTCTGAACTGTTTCTAAATTTTTATTTTCAATTGATATTTTGGTATCCTGAGTAATATCATTTCTTTTTTTCTTTCTTGTTTCTATTTGTTCAGTCAGTTGTGTTAAACCCTGAGAGTCAAAAGTGTTTGCAGGATTAAATTGTTCAATTGGAGTTTGGTCTAAAGAAATTATTGAAACTGTTTCTAGAGCTAAACCTGTATGACCTATTGATTCATCAGCAATCTTTGTAACTTCTTTTACAAATTGTCCTCGATTTTCTTGTATTTCATCTAGAGTCATTTTTGCCGCAACTTCTCCTAAAGCATCTGCAAAACGGCCTTGCACCACTTCTCTTAAATGTTCAGGATCAAGAGTTCTATTACCTAAAGTTTGTGCTGCAGTTGAAACTGCTTTTGGATCAGGCGGGACTTTAGTAAAAAATTCTGTAACCAATTCTGCTCTCATTCTATCTTTGGTAATTAATGATTTGTCTCCACCTCGTTTAATTGTGAGGCTTAATGTTCTCATACCAACTTGAGTAATATTATGAATTATAGGCAAGACAAATGCTCCTCCCGATATGACAACTTTCTCACCAAGCATTCCTGTTCTTACAAAAGAAACTTCTTTTGAAGATCTTCTGTATAGCCAATGCAATAAATAAACTATAATCGCTATTGCAAGTGCTAATAAAATTATCGCTGCTATTATATCTGCTCCTCTAGTCATAAATTATTCCTCCTTAATTCAAGATCCTTTCTTTGTGTCTGCTAAAGCCGCACTATAAATAATCATTCCAAAAATTATTTTATTTAAAAAGTCGGCCAAGTTATAAATTACATTTAAACTATTAATATTTGCTCCTCCGGCTAAGTGCTCTATAAAATATCCAATATGATAAATTGAAAAACCTATTGTTATGATCAGCCTATTTGCAAAAAAAGCCATTTGAACACTTTCGTTACCACATGATGCATTTTTTCTTCCTGTATCGCCCATGTAAAGTTCGCCGATAATATAAAGCCACCCAACTATACCAACTAAGAAACCTAGAGTTACACTCATATATCCGTAAGCTCCCAAAAGTTGGGCTATTACCCAAACTAAAGTTCCAACAAGCAAACGCCAAAACATTCCTCTTTTGATGTCTGTCACTGATTTAAGCATTACGTAAAAAGTTAAAATTGTTAGTGGAAAAGTTAAAAGCCAATCAATATATCTTAATGCTGTAGGCGCCTGTCCATTTAGTACCCACAAATTTTTTGCATAAAAATAATGAATGGATGACATTAGAGCAATTACCCCAACAAGATTCATTGCTGTGCCCCATCTGTTAGATAATCTCCCTCTCTCTAAAAAGAAAAAAATCGCTGCACCAATCATTGCAACAGAAATAAGCCAAAATGATCCTCCGACGATATCCTGTGGTAATAATAGCTTATTCATATTCTCGCATGTTTCTATATTTTATAATAACCTAATTAATTCAAGAGTTTCTCATTAAATAAACATAAAAAATAATATTTTTTTTAGATATATAATATAGATGTTTATAACTTATTATTTAAGCCAAAAAAAAAATTAAAGTTTATAAATTCAATTAAAACTAGAACTTTTTTTAAACGTATAAGTAGTAATTAAAATTTTATTTCTAGATGACTTTAATAAATATAATATGAGTTATGCTTTCTAAGGTTATAACAATTTCTCAACAAAAAGGTGGTACAGGAAAAACAACTTTGGCCGTTCACTTGGCGATGGGTTTTATCAAATATCATAATCTTAAAGTTGTCGTTGTAGATACCGATCCTCAAGGTAGTCTTGGAAAATGGTTCATAATCCGGTCAGAAAAAAAAATATCAAATGATAATTTAACTTTTAAAACTGCAAGTTTGTGGGGTGCACAATACGAGTCTAAAATATTAAAAAAAGATCATGATATAGTAATTATTGATACTCCACCTAAAATAGAATCTGATGCACGTCCAGCAATAGAAGCTTCTGACTTGGTTTTAATTCCTATGACACCATCTCACGTAGATTTTTGGGCAACAGAAGCAATTATAGATATTGCAAAAAAAGCAAATAAAAAAATCATGATACAAATAAATAGAGCTAATCAAAGATCAAAACTTATTATTAAAACAAACGATTATATTAAAAGTTTAAATGTTCCATCTGTAAATACAATAATTGGTAACAGACAAATATATGCATCATCTATGGGAGAAGGAAAAACTGCAATTGAAAAACAAAGAAAAGGAACTGCCGTAGATGAGATTAAAAAACTCTCAGAACAAATTTTATCAGAATTAAATTAATAATGTCTCTACTTTTAACGACAAAAAAAATTATTAACGAGTGGACAGATTATAATAATCACATGAATTTATCATACTATATTTTATTATTTGATATGGGTGCTGAACAAATATTATCTAAATTCCATATGGGAGAACATTCTGCAAAAACAACAAAAAAGAGCACAATGGTTGTTGAAACTCATACTACTTATAACAATGAAGTAAAGGAAGGTGAAGAAGTTGAAATTAATCTATCTTATTTCGATCATGATAAAAAAAGATTGCATTACAAATTAGAAATGTATGAAAAAAACAAAAAAACTCTTTCAGCTACAACCGAAGTGCTAGCTCTATATATTGACTTAAATTTTAGAAAAGTGTCTAAGTTTGAAAATGAAAAAGTGATGATTATGGACCAATTTATTAAGGAAAATACTTCAAAATTTAAAATTGATAACTTACAATTTTCAAATAAACTTAAAAAATAATGCACGTAGATGTAAGTTTATTATCAGGCGCGTTAGGTGCTGAAATTAAAGGTATAAATTTAACCGATACCTCTGATGAAAATTTTAAAAAAATTAATGATTTATTATTAGAGCATAAAGTTATTTTTTTTAGAGACCAACCACTAACTACTGAACAACATATTGCTCTTGCTGAAAAATTTGGACCATTAGAAACACATGCGTATGTAAAAGG
>Ga0066853_10001062_pt1 | contig 10657 bp, 10 predicted proteins | sample ETNtaG_28_FD_67284 | JGI IMG/M metagenome (GOLD analysis project Ga0066853, IMG submission 67284) | Marine microbial and viral communities from oxygen minimum zone, Eastern Pacific Ocean - ETNP201406SV61 | ecosystem: Environmental > Aquatic > Marine > Oceanic | place: Pacific Ocean: Eastern...
TAATTTGATACTAGCATGGGTGCTATTGGCAAAACGTGGAATTTATCCTAGATTGACACTGACCATAAATGAAACTGAAACTAATATTATGGATCTGCTATATAGTAGTGTGGCAGAATTTGATGTTAAGATTGAAACTATTGGTTTTTTAAATCATAGTGAAATATACAAAGAGTGTAGTATGAGTTGTGCATTGATCTTTCCATCTTTTACAGAATCATTCGGACTTCCATTGATTGAGGCGGATAGCGTAGGATTACCAATAATTGCTCCAGAACTTGATTACGTTAGAGATGTTTGTCGTCCAGTAGAAACATTTGATCCCCATTCTCCAATTTCAATTATGAGGGCAGTTCTAAGGTTTATGGACATAAAAGAAGAGTTACCTAAAATAGGCTCACCAGATGAATTTGTAGAGTACCTAAGAGGAGACCTGTGAAGTGAAATCTACGAAGGACATATGTGGCAGCATAGAGTATGCTTAATGAAGTATGTAAAAATAGATACTTCAAAATTGCGGTTAATTTAAACTGTATCCTACCAATAACAATACGTTTAAAAAATTAGAAATGATATGAAAATATTCGACAATAAAATACTAATGATTACAGGGGGGACGGGGTCATTTGGCAATGCTGTTCTACGTAATTTCCTGGATACTAATGTAAAGGAGATAAGAATCTTTTCTCGTGATGAGTTGAAGCAGGATGATATGAGAAGAGATTACAATAATGATAAGTTAAAGTTCTATATTGGAGATGTTAGGGATATCAACTCTCTAGAAGATACTATAAAAGGCGTCGATTTTATTTTTCATGCAGCAGCTTTAAAGCAAGTTCCTTCCTGTGAATTTTATCCGATGCAAGCTGTTCAAACAAATATTATTGGTACTGAGAATGTCCTTAATACTGCTATTAAATATGGAGTGAAAAAAGTAATAGTTTTAAGTACAGATAAGGCGGTATATCCTATAAATGCTATGGGTATAAGTAAAGCTATGATGGAAAAAGTTGTTGTAGCAAAATCTAGAAGCTTAGATGATAATGAAACTATTATTTGTTGTACTCGATATGGTAATGTAATGGCAAGCCGCGGTTCTGTTATTCCTCAGTTTATAAATCAAATTAGAGAAAATAAAGAGATTACAATTACAGATCCTAATATGACAAGATTTATGATGAGTTTAGATGATGCTGTTGATTTAGTTATGTTTGCATTTGAACATGGGGGCAATGGTGATATTATTGTTCAAAAGTCGCCAGCTGCTACAATTAAACTTTTAGCAAATAGTTTGAAGAACATCCTTAACTGTCCAGAGCATAACGTAAAAATTATTGGTACTCGTCATGGGGAGAAATTATATGAAACTCTTTTGACTAGAGAAGAGATGGTTAGTGCTATGGATATGGATGATTACTATAGAATCAAATCTGATACTAGAGATTTAAACTATAATCAATATTTTGTTGATGGAGAGGTTATTACTGAAGCGGAAGATTACCATTCTCATAATACCAGAAGATTAGACGAGAATGAAATGCAAGAAATGCTATTGAACTTAAGAGAATTACAGCCAGATTTAAAAGAGTTTGGAATAAATTAAAGAGATATATAAATTATGAAAGTAATGACAGTAGTCGGTACACGTCCAGAAATTATAAAATTAAGTCAAGTGATGAAAGAGTTGGATAAATTTACTGAACATATAATAGTACATACTGGGCAGAATTATGATTACGAGTTAAATGAACTGTTTTTTGAACAGCTAGATATAAGAAAACCTGATTATTATTTAGAGGCTGTAAAAGGTACAGTAAGTGAAACGATAGGGGATATTATTGCTAAAACAGATAAGATTTTGTCTGAGATAGAGCCTGATGCCTTTCTAATTTATGGTGATACAAATAGTTGTTTAAGTGTTATTTCGGCAAAAAAAAGAAAAATTCCTATTTTTCATATGGAAGCAGGAAATAGATGTTTTGATCAGAGGGTGCCAGAAGAAGTTAATAGAAGTATTGTAGATCATTTGAGTGACATAAACATGCCTCTTTCAGAACAAGCGAGAGACTACTTGATTGCAGAAGGTATCAAACCTGAAACAATCATTAAAACTGGCTCACCGATGACAGAAGTGTTAAATGCTAATATGGAAAAGATCAAATCTAGCGATATTCTAGAAAGAGAAGGGCTAAAGTCAAAAACATATATTGTTATGAGTATTCATAGGGAAGAAAATGTTGATTCGCCTAAAAATTTCAGTGATTTATTAGAGTCAATTGATGAGTTGACTAAGAAATACAATATGCCAATTATTATCTCAACGCATCCAAGAACAAGAAAAAAACTGGAAGATATTAATTATCAAAACGAAAATCCTTTAATTAGATTCTCAAAGCCTTATGGTTTCCACGAATATATTAATCTACAAATGAATGCATTTTGCGTGATTTCAGATAGTGGCACTATTGCTGAAGAGGGGTCAATACTGAATTTACCTGCTGTTACAATACGCCAGGCGCACGAAAGACTAGAAGGCATGGATGAAACAACAGTAATCATGTCTGGACTGAATAAGACTAGAGTTATTGATGCAGTTGAGGTTGCAACTGCTCACAATTCACAAGATATTAGAGTAATAAAGCCAGTTAAAGACTATCAGGCCGATAATGTCTCCAAAAAAGTTTTACGAATCATCTTGTCATATGTTGATTATGTCAATAGAACTGTTTGGTATAAAGAGACATAGGTTTGAAAGACAAGGTGCTAGTTCTGGGCTCTGCGGGCTTAATAGGCCATCAAGTTTATAATCATTTACAAGATAGTGATGATTATGAGCTTTACAATATATCATATCGAAATAAAATTCAAGATGATACAATCTTATTGAGTGCCAGAGATGAGAAAATCTTCATTGATACAATAACAAGCATTCGACCACATTACATTGTTAACTGTATCGGCATCTTGATTAACGGATCAGATACAGACCCTGAAAATGCAGTTTTCCTTAATGCTTATATGCCACACAGATTAGCTAGATTGGCGGATGAAATTGATGCAAAATTAATCCACATATCAACTGACTGTGTTTTCTCAGGTGACAAGAAAGAGCCATATGTTGAAACTGATGAGAAGGACGGAAGAGGCGTATATGCTAAGACTAAAGGTCTTGGAGAGGTTATTAATGACAAGAACCTTACGTTAAGAACCTCTGTTGTGGGGCCAGAATTGAAAACTGATGGAAAGGAACTTTTTCACTGGTTTATGTGTCAACAAGGTGATATTTCTGGCTTCACTAAGGCGATTTGGTCAGGTGTAACTACAATAGAATTAGCAAAAGCCGTTAAGTGGTCAATTGATTCGAGCATTACCGGTTTATATCATGTTACCAATAACCAATCCATCAATAAGCATGATCTTTTGCTTTTGTTTAAGAAGTACACAAAGAAGACTATCAATATTTTACCAGTGGATAAAAACGGTGTTGACAAGAGTTTTGTTGATACAAGAAGACTGATTAACTATTCGATCCCCTCCTATGAGGAGATGGTACGTGAAATGGTTGATATGATTGTTGATAGGCAAGATCTTTATAAGCAATATACTATTGGATGATTGATGAATATTGTCATCTTTACAGACTGTTATTATCCTATTGTAAAGTCTGGAGCAATCATTGTTGGTGATCTGGCTGCTGAGTTGACTCAGCAAGGGTATGGAGTAACGGTCGTTACCTTTGTTGATGAGCTTTCAGATACATACCAGACTACTATCGATCTGGTATTCAGTTTCACAAACAAGTTTGCTTCCTCAGACCACTGGGCATGAAGGACTATAACAAGTTACAGATTTCAGCCAAAACAGTGCTCTCTGATGGCGGTACAATCAATCAAGAATCTTCGATTCTCAACTTCCCGGCGTTGAACATTCGGGAAGCCCATGAACGGCCAGAAGGGATGGAAGAGGCGGTTGTCATGATGGTCGGGCTGGAGGTACAACGAGTCATGCAGGGCTTGGCGATTCTGGAGAGCCAACCCCGAGGCGAACAACGCCTTTTACATCAGGTTGGTGATTACAGTATGCCGAATGTCTATGAAAAGGTGGTTTGGATTATCCACAGTTATACTGATTATGTGAATAGAGTGGTATGGAGGATGGTTTAAAGTTATATGAAGATTGCCATCATAACCGACTCTTTTCCACCACTGAAAAACTCCGGGGCGATACAGATAAGAGACCTCTCTCTTGAGTTTGCAAAGCAGGGGCATGAAGTGTTAGTGCTCACCCCCTCTGCTGAGATTGATGCCCCTTGCCAGTTGGATGAGTGGGATACAGGTGGTGAGCGTGGTGTGTTGCAGGTATTACGCTTAAAGGCGCCTAAAATTAAAGATATTAGTTATCTTCGTCGAGTGGTCGGTGAATTTTTAATGCCTTTTATGATGATCTATCATCTGAAGCAGAGTCCATTTAAGAGCGTACAATTTGAGGGGGTGATTACCTATGCCCCCTCTATTTTTTTAGGTCCCCTGGCAAATCACCTAAAGAGAGAGAGTAGCTGTAAGAACTATCTTATTATTAGAGATATTTTTCCACAGTGGGCAGTTGATGTCGGGCTTTTAAGTGGTTCAGGCTTGCCCTATTATCTACTGAAAAAAGTGGAGGGCTATCTCTACTCAACGGCTGATACGATTGGTGTGCAGACCCCTGCAAATCTGAGCTATTTTAACAGAAATGTGGTGGATGATGATAGGGTTACAATCGAGGTGTTACAAAACTGGCTTGCAAAAGGGGGTGATAAGCCATGCACTGTTGTGGTGGAAGAGACAGTGCTGAAGGGGCGAAAAATATTTGTCTATGCAGGGAATATGGGGGATGCGCAGGGGCTCTCTATTTTTATAGCACTGGCAGAGAGGATGCAAAAAAATAGTGCAGTTGGGTTTTTATTTGTGGGAAGGGGGAATGCAGTTGCATCGTTAAAACAGGATGTAGCAACTCGAGAGTTAGATAATGTTCTATTCTTTGATGAGATTGAACCAGAAGAGATACCGGCACTCTATAAGAAGTGTGATGTGGGGATTATCTCATTAGATCGGCGCAATAAAACACATAATATTCCGGGTAAATTTTTGTCTTATATGCAGGCGGGTATTCCGGTGTTGGCTTGTATTAATCGTGGTAATGATCTGAAGCAAATGATTGAACAAGAAAATGTCGGAAGGGTCTGTACTGATCACTCCGTTGAGATACTGCAGCGTTGTCTAGAAGAGATAGTAGGTAATGATTTGTTAGACAGTGGTATTTCTAGACGGTGTTTGAATCTTTCAGAAAAACTTTTCACGCCAAAAATTGCTACTAAAAAAATTATAGAGGCCTTATGAATATACTGCTAATAGTCCCTCCAGAAAAGTATTACATAGAGTCATACGTGACTAAGAAGCTAGATAAAGGAAGAGAATTTAGGCAAAAGTTAGGCATTTTATATGTAGCAGGATATCTAAAGGAAAAGGGTGGGCATAATCCAGAGATAATAGATTCATTAGCAGATGGGCTTAGTGATTCTGATTTAAGGTTAATAATTCAAGAGAAGAAACCTGATATTGTTGGTTTTAGTGTTTTAACGTTTAATTTATTAGACTGCCTTGATGTTGCAAGAATGATTAGGGAGGTTTCACCTGATACAAAGATATGTTTTGGAGGGTTTCATGCAACCATCTATCCCCAAGAGACGCTCAATTTCCCTGAAGTGGACTTTATTGTTTTTGGCGAGGGTGAGATTACCTTTAATGAGTTGGTTAAGCTACTTGATGAAGAGAGCGTTGAGGGTGGTCTGGGTAATATGGAGACTAAGTTGGCAGCCATTGAGGGGTTAGGTTGGAAAAACAGTAAATTTGGTTTAACCACAATCAATCCCTCTCGTAAAGCGGTTGCTAATTTGGATCAGATTCCTATGCCAGCACATGATTTAATTGATCTTGAGAAGTATACTGTTGTTCTCGCTAATGATGCAAAAGTTGCCTCTATACAGACTTCAAGAGGGTGCCCTTCAAAGTGTACATTCTGTGATATCCGCTTAACCCGATACCGGTATAGAAGTGCAATAAATGTTTTGAGTGAGATTCAATTTCTGAGGTCTCGAGGTATCAATGAATTTTTCATAATAGACGATACCTTTACGATTAATAGAAAACGAGTATTTGAGCTGTGTAATTTATTAATAGATGAAAATCTAGGGATAAAATTCAAAATCAGTTCAAGAATTGATCGTGTTGATCTGGAGATGTTGAATATATTAAAAAAAGCGGGCTGTTATAGAATTCATTATGGGATAGAGTCTGGTTCACAACGATTGTTGGACTACCTCGAAAAAGGAATAACGCTAGAGCAGATAAGAACAACTATAAACAATACAAAGAAAGCTGGAATTGAAGTTTTTGCATATATGATGATAGGCATTCCAACTGAAACCAAAGATGATATCAAGAAAAGCATGGATCTTGTGTTGGAATTAAAGCCCACCCATGTAAACTATTCAATTTGTACGCCATTTCCTAAAACAGTTCTTTATGAGCGCTCTTTGAAGCTGGCATCTTCTTCAGAAGACTATTGGTTGCAATTTGCAACTAATCCCAGCTCTGAATTTAAAATCAGAGTATTAAATGAGAATTTTACAAATAAGGAGTTAAGGAATCTACAAGATTGTGCACTAAGATCTTTTTACTCGTCTCCTTATATAATCTTTCGTGAGATTATCAAAACAAGAAGCTTAAAGCAGCTTGTTACCAAATTTAAAATCGGCATCAGGTTGCTTATACCAAGGGTTATTTGATGCTAATGGACAATTTATTCTTCTTTATTTCCAAGGTTTCATGGTTTTTCATTTCTCCTGGTAACTTGTTGATAATTTGGTTTACTCTGGGGGTATGGTGTTTACGGATAGGAAAAACTGTATTATCAAATCCGGTCACTCACCAGGACTGGCGATTATTAGCGGCCTCCCTCACCATGCCCTCAACCTTCCAATTTGCTGCTTGAACCAACCTTACTGATTCGGAAATAAAACAAGACATAGTATAAACAGAATACCGCCACTCCCGATATCATTACCCACTGTCTGTCCCAGAAAAGCATAGCAATCAGGAGTGGAGGTAGGGTAAAAATCCACATCACCACTGAGGTAAGAGCGTTATGGAGAAAGTCTATTTTATTGTTCGGGAAATATTTTGGGATGACCCATTTATAGACCAACATATGAAGGTGGTTTCCATCTGGTTCAAATGGAGATTGCGATCCTAAATAAATTTTACGGTAGATGGAAAAAAGGGTCTCAAAGACTGGATAAATCAAGACCAAAAGTGGAAACCAGGGGGTAACTTGTGGATGACGTTGTACCAACATCAACGAAAAGATAGCCATTAAAAAACCAATAAGATAGGCTCCACCATCCCCAAGAAAAAGCCTTCCTTTAGGGAAGTTAAAGAACATCACCCCCAAGAGAGCACCGATGGTAGCCATAAGCAGCGACAAAAGGAACTGGTCACCAAGGTTCCACACCACCCAGGAAAAAAGAGAGAACACCATCACTGCAAACCCAAGCAGCAGTCCATTAAAACCATCAATAATATTGGCCGCATGAGAAACCCCACCAATCATCACAATAGTCAGTATGATTGAGATTATCGGTAGGTGGATAATTGTGGTGTCGATCCACTCCCAGCCAAGACGAAGTAGACTGACATCAAGCATATAAACGGCGATTGTGGCAGAAACAAAAGAGAACAGCAGACGGATCCTTGGCGAAACCTGATTGGTCAAATCCTCTAATAGCCCAGCAATAAAAAGTGGCATTACAGCGAACACCAACCAGATTGGAGGTTGCGATACCAAAATCCCAGCTATTATCGCCAGACCACCTATACGAGATACTGCCTCGGTATGGAACTTATGGACACTGTCCAGATCACGATCATGAGTGTAGGAATGATGATGATGCTCAAACATAATTATGACATAAGTAGTCACGAAGGATGCCAACAGTGATGTAACGAATATTGCTAACATAAATCAGCAAGCCTTACCAGAGAGGCGGTAGCAGATAGGGAGAGGAATTTGATTTTTGCTGTGATGTCTCAATGATCGTCAAACACACCGAAGGGCACTATCGTGAATATGGAGAAGAAGTGGTTGCGATAACTCTCAAGTTGAATAAGGAGGAAGAGATTGGTCATAACAAAGGCAAAGTCAATGGATAAGCCACCAATTTTTCAGTTCTTCAAAGATAATAGTATTTTACAACGATTGAAAAACAAGGTTGTTGATTTAGATCCAGTAAGTTCAATTTATTTTACTTAAATTTGACATTAATTAAAAGCGGGATTAAATCATAGTACTCACTTATGCAGATTAAGGTGTTTAGGCACTGAGTCTATGTAATTCAACATAACTAAAGTATCTGATTTCTCTATTCATGGCTATAGAACATAGCAAGTGCGAGTGGGGGAGGATAGGTTCTAACCCTTTTCTGATCGGTTCTTCTGGTTCTGTATGATGTTGAGCAGGAATGCCAGAAAAACACCGCCGATCAAGCCGATGATGCCACCCATTGTGACAATGAGGTCTCGCTTGGGCTTGATCGGTTGTTTAGGAGGGAGCGCCTGTTGATCGAGGGTGTAGGTTTTAACTGACATGTCACTGATGTTAATTGATTTGAACTTGAGGAGCATTTCTTCAAGATTACGAAGCTCGTCGATGAAGGGGTCGTCACTGGATCGGTTCCGCAGGATATCTATTTCAGCATTAAGGGCTTTCGACCCACGATAGTAGGTGGGTGTACTGACGACGCCGCTCTCAGTATCTAGGAAATCGTGAAGTCCGAGGATTATGGCAGTCTTGTATGCCTCGGTAAGCACCACAATACGGTCCTCCCGGCGCTTTTGGGCGATTTTTCGCATGGCGGAGCTGGAGCTTTCAAGTATCGTGATCTGCTGTTGTAATCTATAGTCGAGGTTTGAGAGGAGTTGTTCGACAACCATCTCGTTGGCAAGCTCGGAGAGTCCATTAACCCAGCCAGCCGCCTGATCGGGGTCATGCCACTCTGCGGAGAGGTTAAGAGATCCCGAAATTTTCTTGTCGCTGTTTATTTTATAAAGCGAGAAAAAGGATTCGACAGCTTTATCTTTGGAGATGGTGGCAGTGCTGCCCTCCATGAAAATTTGTTCGAGATGATTTTCTTCGAAGTAGAGACGATAAAGCCTCTTTGAACTGAGAGTACCCTTGAAGAGGGCGTAGACTTGTTCTACTGACGAAACTCTTACGCCCTGTACATTCGGTTCAAGCATACCCTGTATACCAGCTGCATTGAGCGGCGCCACATTTTTTTCTGTGGGGGGAAGAAAGTAGGCCGTCGCCCTGTAGAGGGGAGGGGCGGTCAGGGCATAGACGATAGCAATCAGGGTTGCCAGCAGGGTGGTTGCGGCGATCAGACGCCATCGCCCCGCCAACACATTCCACAGCTCGATCAGGCTGATCTCATCCTCAGCGGGGGAGTAGTAGCCGGGAGGCGGGACTTGGGGTGGCTGGGTGTTGGGCGTCATGGCTATTTTTTTAGTCAGTAAGGGAAATAAAAAGCAAAATCAAAATATGATGGTATTATCGGGCATTATAACCGGAAGAGATTTTTGTTTCATCACCTTTGATCTGATTAGAGCTTTAGATGAATCTTCCGAATTTATTCAATCTCGAGTGGTGGAGCACGCTGAACTTGCACTTCTGCTCTCGATGATCGCTCAAAAAGATGGGGAAGAAGGCGGCCAAGCTCTTATAGAACGCCTACCGTCAGCCGGTGACCCGGGGAGATATCGAAGAGCTCAACCTCACCCTGCCGGTGATTCCAACGGTTGAGGAGTCGTTGGAGAGCCCCTCTGCGGATATTCCGTTAGCCGATATCCCAACGGAGAGCCAACCGGGTTGAACGAGCAGAAGGGGTGAATCTCGAGATTGCGATCTCGCCCTCTATCGAGTTCTTTCAGCATCAGTAGTCATTCGGCAGAATAAAAAAAGGCGCCCGAAGGCGCCAATATTTCTCAACGTCGAGGAGGACAACGTCAACAGCAAAAGCGAAGCTCGATCACGAGTGCCTGTAGTCCTTAGCTACGCTAATTATAAGTTATAGCCCTGCTCGTCATGGAGTGCGAGGTCAAGTCCTTCCTGCTCGTCCTGCTCATTGACACGGAGGCCGATCACCGAATCGAGCACCTTGAGGATAATGAAACTAACCACACCACAGTAGACAATCGTTGCCGCAATACCAACGACTTGTTTGCTAACCTGGGAAGCCATTGTCACGCCCTCACCAAGGCCCGCACCTCCAAGTCCGGCATCTACAAACACACCCGTTAAGAGCGCACCAATAATGCCTCCGATGCCATGTACACCGAAAGCATCTAGAGAGTCATCATAGCCAAAGGCGCGCTTGGCCTTAACCACAGCAAGATAGCACCCAAGTCCGGAAGCGATACCGATCGCGAGAGCGCCCATGGGCCCAACAAAACCCGATGCTGGAGTGATTGCAACCAACCCTGCCACTGCACCTGAAACCAAACCCAGTGCACTTGGCTTGCCATGGCTCTTCCACTCAATAAACATCCAGGTCAAAGCGGCA
>Ga0066853_10001080_pt1 | contig 10574 bp, 10 predicted proteins | sample ETNtaG_28_FD_67284 | JGI IMG/M metagenome (GOLD analysis project Ga0066853, IMG submission 67284) | Marine microbial and viral communities from oxygen minimum zone, Eastern Pacific Ocean - ETNP201406SV61 | ecosystem: Environmental > Aquatic > Marine > Oceanic | place: Pacific Ocean: Eastern...
TTGACTGTCGCCATGACTCCAAGACGCATAAGAGTCTTGATCGTGTCGACGTTCGTCAATTCGAGAATCTCAGCAAGTTCACCGACGGTTGCCTTTGCAGGAAGTTCAACGGGTGAACGCTGAGTCTTGTCTTCTACTACAACCTTCGCACCATCAGGACCACCAGGTTTATCGTTTGAACGATTGCGCCTACTTGATCGGCCTCTGTAGTTACCTTGTTCGCGACGTCGTGCCATGTACCAGTAAGTTCCCTTGTCAGTTGATTCGAGCTTTGAATTTACTACTCATTGATGTGTGAGTTGATCGCCTCACTCAGTAGCATTACCGTCGAATCATCAATTTCTATATTGAGTGCGTTCTTAAGTCTACCTCTATCGAGACGCCCATCTAGGAGCTTGGCTCCCCAGTGATCGCCATCTCCACAAACATACGCTCCTCGACCGTCCATCCGTCCGGTCCGATCAAATTCAATCTTCCCCTCAGGTGTTCGAACGATCCTGAGAAGATCACTCCGCTGCCGGCGTTCACGGCAGATTACGCAGGTACGAGTCGTGATGCGCCCATTTCGATGATTCATCTTGATCTCTTCCTGCTTACGTCAGGAAAGACGCGGGAAACCTAACGACGACGTCGGTTCCTTGCGCTGCTTCCGCCTCGGCGGCCACCGCGTCGACCCGCATCGGTCGTCTCACGGAATCCCGCGATATCCTCGGCAAATCGTATTCTACCGGTGTCGGCGTCAGATTTTTCTTGCGAACCAGAATCGACCTGCCAGAGATCGTTAGACGAAACATCGAGAACCTGTGCCTCTTCAGCTTCCTTACGCGCCTGTTCCTCACGCTCAAGAGCTGCGAGCTCTTTTTCGAGAGCGAGTAGTTCAGCGTCGGCAGCAGAGGTATCTTCCTCAGCCTCAGCTTCTGGCTCGGCGGTTTCTGCTTCGGCTTCTTTAGTTACCGGTGCTTCTTCGCTAACAGCCTTCTCAGCAGCAAGTTCTGTCACTTCTTCGGCATCTGCTGTTTCTACAACCGGCGCAGCGGTTTCTTCAATGGTAGCCGTTTCGGCAGGAGCTTCTGCGGCTGCAACTGCGTCTGCACCCTCGACCACCTCAGGTTCAGCAGGAGATTCTTCTTCAGCAACCTGGTTCGTGCCCTGAAGATCGATTCGCCAGTTGGTCAGCTTGGCGGCAAGCCGTGCGTTCTGACCCTCACGCCCGATAGCCAGCGAAAGCTGCCGATCAGGGACCCGAACCGTTGCCGATTCTTCTTCCTCATTGAGGTCGACGCGATCCGCAACAGCCGGGCTGAGTGAATTTGAAATGAACTTGATCGGATCTTCGTCCCATTCGATGACATCGATCTTCTCACCAAGAAGTTCGTTTACGACGTTCTGGATACGAATCCCGCGAAGACCAACACAGGCACCGACAGCGTCGACACCCTCCTGATTCGATGAAACAGCAACCTTAGAACGTGCGCCTGGCTCTCGTGCGATCGCTTTGATTTCGATCACACCACTGAAAATCTCAGGCACTTCAACTTCGAACAACCGACGAAGCAGATCTGGATGCGTTCGTGAAACCACGATTTCTGGACCACGAATCGTACGTCCAACCTGCACTACGAAGAACTTGAGCTGCTGCCCGGGTCTGTAACGCTCGAACGGCGACTGTTCTGCCGGGGGCATTACGGCTTCGGCCTTGCCGAGGTCGACCGTTACCCAGCGTGACTCAACTCGCTGAATTGTGGCAGTAAGGACTTCGCCCTCTTTGTCGATGAATTCTTCAAATACGATGTCGCGCTCGGCCTCGCGGAGTCGTTGCATAACGACCTGTTTAGCGGTTTGCGCGGCGATACGACCGGGGTTGTACTCGAGCTGACCAGTTTCAATAATGTCGCCAACGACAGCACCTTCTTGGAGTTCCTGAGCGTCGTCGGACGTCAGCTCCATCAAGGCATCTTCGACTTCTTCGACCACGTGTCGAACCGTCCGAACGGTTACATCACCGTCGTTCGGATCCATCTCTACAATCACGTCCTGCCCTTGAGCGGCTGGGTCGCGTTTGTATGCGGCCGCGAGTGCAGCCTCAATCGCTTTTACTACGATTGGCTGCGGCAGATTGCGTTCTGCAGCGAGTTGGGTAACCGCTATGAGCAGATCACTCTTCAACGCCTGTCCTCCGAAGTCGCACTTTAGCAATGCACACAATTGCCAGACACAAAAAAAGCGGGCAGCGCCCACTTATCAGTGTCAAGCTCTTGAAATTCCTGAGCTTTACTGAGTTAACCTTACCACGAATACATGTTTTTGACTCGGGAAGCAGTACGGATAATCACGAATTCCGATCACCAAAATAAACCGCTGGCCGTTCTCGTCGATTCCTATGGAACGATCACGAAACGCGACATCGGCGATCAGGTTGTAATCAAGTTTGCTGAACCTGGCTGGAAAGAAGCGCTCGATCGATATCGTACCGGTGAGATGAGCGTGGAGAATCTCTAGGCGTATGAGACTGGTTTGCTACGACAAGACCGGGAAGCTGAAGCAGTGAAATACGCATTGGAAACATCCGAAATTCGTGAACAATTCGCCGAACTACTCTAACACTGCAAGTCGAAAGAGATTCCTGTTGATGTGTGTCCCAGTGGGATGAGCTTCTATGTCGACGCTATTCTCGATCACGACCTGTGGTCGGCTACGACGAAAAAGGTCGGGGCGTGATAGTCATGCCTGGCGGCCTACGTAATTGCGGAATGACCGTCATGTGTAAGCGCGATCGAATCTGGAGTTGGCGACGCAAAGGCTACCGGGTGATGTTCGTGGGCGACGGAGTTTCTCGACGAATGCGCCGTAAGTCAGGCCAACTATGTTCTGGCGATTGGCAACCTGCCAGAAACCTGCGGAACTAAGGGAATCGAACACACCCCGTTCGAAAAGTTCCACGCCGTGCTGGAAGTAGTGAAACGTAACGTCCCGCAGCTGAGACCCATTACCGACATTGTCATGCTGTGTGCTCATGAATGAGCGACACCCTCAACCCAGCAACTTCTTCACGCTCGCAATGACAGCCGACTCAGGAACAATCTCTGAATCCTTGCTCGTTCGAGCCTTCACTTCCACGCCACCGTTTTCGAGACTCCGAGAGCTGATTACGATCCGGATAGGAATCCCCAGCAGGTCGGCGTCTTTGAACTTCACGCCTGGTGGTGCGTCTCGATCGTCGAACAGCACTTCGTAACCGGCGTCCTGCAACGCTTCGTAGATCGATTCCGCTTTCCCCGCGATGTCGGCATCGTTAAGATTCAGACCCGCCAGATAAACGTCGTAAGGCGCAATCGCCTGTGGTAGAACCATACCGAAGTCGTCGTGATTGGATTCCACAGCAGCAGCGAGTAATCGCCCAACACCGATGCCATAACACCCCATTAGAATTTCGTTCTGGCCACCGTCTTCATCAGTGTACTCAGCGCCCATCTTCGATGAATAGACGTTGCCGAGTTTGAACACGTGCCCAACCTCGATACCCCGCTTGGCGACCAGCTTGCCTTTGCCGTCTGGTGAAAAATAGCCCTTCTTAGCTTCAGCGATATCAGCAAGAATGTCAGCTTTGAAATCGCGTTCTAAGTTCACATTACGAAGGTGGAAGCCCTCTTTATTGGCACCCGCAAGATAGTTCGACCCCAGGGTGATCGAATCGTCGACAACGCTCTTCATACCGTCAAGTCCAACAGCTGAAGCCGATCCAGAAACCAGTCCTGCAGCCTTCACTTCTTCCGGTGTTGCGAAACGTGGTTCCGAGCCACCGAGCACGTTACGCAGCTTTGTTTCGTTAACGTCGTAGTCGCCGCGAATCGTTACGACAACAATTTCGCCATCTACGCTGTAGAAAACGGCCTTGGCTGTCTTCGATTTCGAAACGCCTTCGGCTTTCGCCAACTCGTCGATCGTCTTGATGCCCGGAGTGGCGAATTCTTCCACTTCACCAAGCTCACCCTTCGGGAATTTTTTCTTGATGAACTCCGCCTTCTCGACGTTCGCGGCATAGTCGCTCTCGGTCGACATTAATATCGTGTCTTCACCGCTCTCGGTCAACAGCACGAACTCGTTCGAATCCTTACCACCAATTCCGCCCGAGTCGGCTTCTACCATCACTACTTCCAACCCACAGCGCCTGAATATGCGCTTGTAAGCAGCGACCATCGCCTGAAAGCTGCGATCCATACCCTCTTCATCAGCGTCAAACGAATAAGCGTCCTTCATTTCGAACTCACGCACACGCAGCAGGCCACCACGAGGACGCGTTTCGTCACGGAACTTAGTCTGAATCTGGTAGATCGTAAACGGTAGGTCGCGGTAGCTCGTCACGCCAGCACGCGCCATTGCAGTCGCAGTTTCCTCGTGCGTGGGCGCAATGACCATGTCACGCTCGCGACGATCTTCGAAAGTAGCCAGCGGTGGCACAAACGTTTCTGCCCTGCCCGACTCTTCCCAGAGACTCCGAGGCTGAACCACGGGCATGTTGATTTCTTGCCCACCCACTCGATCCATCTCTTCTCGAATAATGTTGCGGATCTTGGTGATCGATCGGTTGCCTAGCGGCTGAAAGCTAAATATCCCGGTTGCGATCTGCTGGATGAATCCAGCCCGGATCAGCAACTGATGGCTGATGTTTTCAGCGTCACCAGGAGCTTGGCGAAGGGTTTTTCCAAATAGTTGGGAGCTTCTCATTGATGATTCGTTTACCGTTCATGTTGTTCGCCGAGTCCGTCACCCAGGCGAGATTATGTTTCGACAGTGAATGCCGCCGAAATAACGAAAACCAGACTACAACGCATATCGCTGCATGTAACGCCACACTCGTCCCACTTATTAGTTATCGCTAAAACAACTTCTACCACCCACCAGCTGAAGCCTCATCACCCCATCCCAGTCAACTTATTACGATCTCTCAGAAAAGGTCGCTAGCGACACTCTCAGCGAATTCATAGCTACCTATAACCATTTTGTAATGCTGCACATCAATAATTAGCTCGTAGACAGACAGTCCCCAAAAAATTGATATCGGGGGGCATGACATGGAGGCTGTTACATGGCAGTGAAAAAGTTCATATCGGGTGCAGTAGCAGGCTCTGCTGCCGCAGCAATTTTGCTTAGTTCGCGAAAATCCAGCTGACACTGGTACTCCTCCAAAGCAAAGGTCCGGGCACAACACATGGGTTTTTGCTTTTAAGACGTTTTGGCTCCGGTACAGCTTCTGACACATCAAAGAAACCGGTAATTTTGATCCATATCATCCTGAGCCCTGTCGAAGGGTCGACAAAGTCGCAATCAGTGGTCAATACGAAACAACTGCCGAACCATCCCCGCCCACCAATTCGACGTGTTCAGGACAGGCAGGAGTCGGAATATCAAGCCCGGCGCCCCTAAATTGCGTGCCATCCTCTACTGCATTCTAGAACAAATGTTCTATTATGGGTCTCTCAGACGGTATTTGGCTCTCGGAAATCACCAGAAAGTCAGACCGGCTGAAATAACAGATGAGCTTGTTTCGTCTCACCTACAGCGTCCATTTCAAGCTGGCGTTGATTGATTTTTTCGGCACTCACCCAACATCACACAACACGCCATCTATGAGACGACCTCCCCCACAAGTCAAAGCACTAACTTCGCCAGCAAGCCAACCGCGAACAACACCCCAACGCACTATCGTCCAGAAGCCACGTCCATCGACTCAATCAACCACTCACAACCTCTCAGGAAACGTGGCCTCGCCACCTAAGGCACTTGCGTGCTTGCGGATTCCGAACTTTCCGTGGCAGGTCGAAATCATGCGAAAGCCTGAGCTGCACGACCGCTCGGCGATCGTTGCTGGCAAGACACTCAATCTGGCTGAAGAACTCACAAATATGCCGGGCGCGGGCTCAAAGGCTACAGCGAAAAACTCTCTTTCAACCCATGTAGTACTCGCAGCATCACCCGATCTAGCCGACGTCATGCCCGGCATACCACTCACGGAGGCGACATCACGTCACCGGGGCGTGCTCATCATCGAAGCCGACACCCCGCTCTACGCACTGGTGTTCGACGAAATCATCGAAAACCTTGAGCGTCTGGTTCCCGATATCGAAGCAACGGCTCCCGGACTCGCCTACGTTGGCATCTGGGGACTCGAAGCCCTCTACGGTAACGACGCACATGTAGTACGGCTGCTTGCCGGCGCAGTCGACAATTTCGACCTGCGTATCGGTGTTGGCGATAACAAATGGCTCGCCTACGCCGCCTCACTTTTGAGTCACTCGAACAGCGGACGAAAAGTAACCGGCGAGCCGGGACGTTTTCTTGATCACTTCCCGGTCGATTCCCTACCCGTGCCTTACTCACTCATTAAGCGGTTGCACGCCTTCGGACTAACAACGATGGGCCACATCGCCGATCTTCCCCGTGGTCCGATGGAAGCGCAATTCGGTCAGGCAGGCGGCACGGTATGGGATATGGCGAACGGCATCGACAATCGCCCACTAATGCCGAAACGGAGCGTGCTGGACGTATCGGAACACCTCGACTTCCCCGATCCCACGGTGAGCCTGACGACCATTGTTCTAGCCATCGAAAGCCTGTTGGGGCGCGCATACGGCCGCTCGCAGCTTTCACGACGTTTTGCTCGTCAGGCCAATATCCACTCGCAGGTATTTCAGCACGCCCCATGGACCATGCGCGTGGCGTTCAAGGATCCTGCTAGCAACAAAAATCAGGCTCTGTTCGCGATCAAATCGAAGCTCGATATGGCTGAAATTCCGGGACCGCTTGAGGACATGCGTCTAACGCTTTCGGGTATCACCGGCGAGGTGGGCAGGCAGGAATCAATGTGGAAAGAGGTGAAACGTGACGACGATCTGCGAGAAACGATCAGCCAGCTTCGATCTCGACTCAGGATTGCGCCGCCCGTTTATCAGGTGCGGGAACTCGAACCATGGTCAAGAATCCCCGAACGCCGCTACGCACTCGTCCAAATGAGCGGCGGCGGTGCCGGCGCTGAAGAGACAACGAAGGTCGGCTAAGTACAAGTTCTCCTTTCCTTAATAGAAAGGAGTTAGAGGAAAGGTGAAATGCGACGCGGAGCCCAAGTTATTCAATGACGCCCCCCTAACGAATAATCATGACCAGCACCAGCAAAATCCATTCCGGCGGAATCAAACCGCTAAACGCACCTCGAGAAGTCCACGTCCGAACCGATGCAGTGGGCAACCCAACAGCGGTTCAGGTCCCACCAGCCATAGACTCGCCACGCGCTCGCCGAAACCGCCGCAACAACCCACAGCCAGCAGCGCACACCAGTCCTCCCTCCCTCCGAGAGAGGGAGCTAGAGGGCGACCCCAATCGCCTCACACTCACAACGACAAACGGCGCACGTACAGCTCGCACCCACCTCAAAAACGTGCCGTCGGCACCACTCGTCTCCGATGGCAATTGGGTGAAGGTTATTGAGATAGAAAACCTGTGGAAGGTGAACGACGAGTGGTGGCACGGTCCTGAAGAGGAAATAGCCCGGCTCTACTATGTGCTACGACTCGAAAGTGGCCAACAGCTAACCGTGTACCTCGATCTAGTCGCCAACAGTTGGCACCGGCAGGCAGGCTAGGCGCACTCACCCACCTATCTACTAGGTCAAAGCCTTTTCCTAATGAGGTTGAATCTTCTTGTACGTCTTAGCAACGCTGCCGACAGTAGTATCGAACAATTCTATGCCACTAGAACGAGCCAGAGCAGCGCCCTCATCAAGAAGTTGCTGATAGGCGTTCGACTCGATATCGAAGGCACGATCTTTCCGTCGACGCAGAATCCGATCAACCGTCACCTCACTAAAAATCAGTGAAAAAATTCTCAGAAATAGAAAAACCCTTGCCCGCCAAAGAAGTAATCGGATCTCCTGGCCAGCATGCCGATTCCTCTGCGAGTTCGGATTCTGTCAATATCACTCCCCGGAACATAGAAGAGACCACCGACCCGCGTTACGAAACGAAATCTCGCCGCAGGCAATCCGTTCCAAAATCGCGAGAACCCTTGGCAGCCGATAGAAGCGACAACCCGGCGAACGCAGGCCGGGTTAGTGGCAGGCGCGAAATCACTGGCATCCTCAACGATGAACAGGCGGAGTATTTGCAAGGGGCAAACGAACCCAATACCCAGCGGCTCGATGCCATCGACTCAACCACCTCCACCCCCACTGCAGAAAATATGGCAAGCCACTATGCGGAATTGCATGCGCATAGCAACTACTCGTTTCAGGAAGGAGCCTCTGAAGCCTGGGACCTGCTGCTCACAGCCAAACAACTAGGACTTCATGCCCTCGCCATCACCGACCACGACAACGTCAGCGGCGTCATGGAATTTGCGCAAGCAGGCAAAGAGCTCGGCATCAAGCCAGTCATTGGCATCGAATTAACCCTCACACGCGGACTCAGCGAACCGCACGGCACACAATACGAACCCGACGAACGCCCCCACATAACTCTCCTCGCCGAAACTGCCGCCGGCTACCGGAATATTTCTTTACTGACCACCCGGGCGCACGTCGACGCCGAAGAGCGCAACGACCCGCACCTCGACCCCACTCTTCTCGCCGATCACGCCGAAGGAGTCATCTGCTTATCAGGTTGCCGACGAGGCGAAATTTCAAAGTTAGTGGCTACAGGCGACATCGACTCAACTCAACGCGCCACCCAAAAATATGCCGAGGTATTCGGTAAGGAAAACTTCTTCCTCGAACTACAGCAAAACCTCGTCATGGGCGACGTGCAACGCAACCGTCACATGGCAGCAATCGCCAAAGAAGTGGAAGTGGGCATCGTCGCCACGAACAACGCTCATTACCACGTTCGTGACCGACACCGACTCAACGACGCACTCGTTGCGATCAAGCACAACAAATCGCTCGAAGCCAGTCACCGAGAACGCCGCCCTAACGACCAGTTCTTTCTGAAATCGCCCGACGAAATGAATGCGCTATTTAGCGAACACCCCGAGGCGATTGCAAACACCGTCAAGATCGCCGACCGGTGCGAATTCGATCTCAATTCCGGCGCTATCTACGACTTTCCCTCTTACGATTTCCTACCGCCGGGTTACACCGAATCGACGTATCTGCGGAAGATCTGCGAGGAGGCTGCCGTGCGTCGATATGGCAGCGTAACGCCCAAAGTAACGGCACGACTCGACAAGGAATTCGATCTGCTGGAAAAGCACGGTCTTGTTGGTTTTCTGCTGCAGTATTACGACATCATCAGAACTGCTCGCGAAGTGCAGGAAGACCTCGGACTTGTTGAACCCGGACTACCAATCGAAGAAAACCCGCCGGGTCGCGGGCGCGGTTCGTCGGTAGCGCTGCTGATCGGCTATCTCACGGGCCTATCGCACATCGATCCGCTCAAATTCGGACTACGGCTCGATCGCTTTCTCCCAGAAACTGCCGACGGTGAAAAGCTCGCCCCGCCCGATATCGATCTCGACTTCCCACGAGAAATCCGTGCCGAATTAATCCTACGAATCCACGAACGCTGGGGTTACGAGCGCGCCGTGCTCACAGGGATGATCTCGACCTATCGAATCCGTGGTGCAGTGCGTGATCTAGGTAAGGCGTTGGGCATTGCTGAAGACGATTTGGGGCGACTCAACAAACGGCTTGCCGGGCACAGTTCGATTCCTGCCTTAGCCAAAGAAATGGCAGAGCTTCCCGAGTTTCGAGATAGAGTCGACGCCCCCGTGTGGCAGATGCTCATCGAATTGTCGCAACAACTAAACCACTTCCCAAAATACCTGGCGCAACACCCCAGCGGGATGATTCTTTCAGCACGACCACTCTCCGAAACAGTGCCTCTTCAGCGCAGTGCCATCGATGGTCGATACATCTGCCAGTGGGACAAAAACGCCGCCGAAGACGCCGGTTTTGTGAAGATCGACTTCCTCGCCCTCGGCGCATTATCGCAACTCAGTGAAGCCCTCGAATTGATAAGAAAACAAACCGAGGAACGAGTAGACATTTCTCGCATCGATTTCGAAGACCACGCCGTCTACACCGACATCCACAACGCCGACACCATCGGGGTGTTCCAGATCGAATCGGCAGCGCAAATGCAGACCGTCACCCGCCTGCGACCCCGCAACTTGACCGAGATGGCATGGGAGGTCGGAGCAGTCCGACCCGGCGTTAGAGTGAACGATGGTGTGACTCTGCTTATAAGGCGCCACATGGGCAAAGACCTCGACTGGCAATACGATCATCCGCTAGAAGAAGCCGCTCTTGGGCGAACCTACGGCGTGCCGCTCTATCAGGACCAGCTCGGCGAACTGGCGATGTACGTCGGCGGTATGAGCGCCATCGAGGGCGATCAGATGCGGCGAGCGTTCACCCGCAGAAACAACGAGCGGCACATCGCCCACTGGAAAGAAAAGTTCATCACGGGTGCGCTTACGAAAGGCGTTCCGCTCGATGCCGCCGAAAAGGTGTTCGGCAAGTTCCACGGCATGTATCAATTTCCTGAAGCTCATGCCTTTGCCTTCGGTGTAACTGCCTACCAGAT